>Ga0326734_1000298_pt1 | contig 13970 bp, 14 predicted proteins | sample 15_GP2_1315_FD_207944 | JGI IMG/M metagenome (GOLD analysis project Ga0326734, IMG submission 207944) | Glacier ice microbial communities from Ngari, Tibet, China - 15_GP2_131.5 | ecosystem: Environmental > Aquatic > Freshwater > Ice > Glacier | place: China: Ngari, Tibet | collected 2018-07-18 | reverse complement strand
CTTGAGCACAACCCAAGCATTGAAGGGCGCCAGCACCATGCCGGCGGTGCGCACGACCGGGCCGAACACGTCCACGATCAGCCTGGACGGGCCGCAGATCGCGCCGGCCATGACCCGGCCCTGCCCATCCAGGTACTTGGTGCCCGAGTGGATGATCAGGTCAGCGCCCAGGTCGGCCGGCCGCTGCAGGGCGGGCGAGCAAAAACAGTTGTCCACGGCCAGCAGCGCGCCAAATGCATGCGCCAGGTCGGCCAGCGCCCGGATGTCGCACACCTCGGTCAGCGGGTTGGTCGGGGTTTCGGCAAACAGCAGCTTGGTGGTGGGCCGCATGGCGGCTTGCCACTGCGCCACATCGGTCTGCGAGACGAAAGTGGTTTCAATGCCGAACTTGGCAAATTCCTTGCCGAACAGGTTCAGTGTCGAGCCGAACACCGACTGCGAACACACCACATGGTCGCCCGCCTTGAGCAGGCCCATGCCCATCATCAGGATAGCGCCCATGCCGCTGGACGCGGCAATGGCCGCTTCCGTGCCTTCCATGGCCGCCAGCCGCTGCTCGAAACTGGCCACGGTGGGGTTCGACGTCCGGGCATAGGTGTAGCCGGGCTCGGCGCCGGCAAAGCGGCGCGCCGAGGTTTCGGCATCGGGCTGCACGAAGCCGCTGGTCAGGTACAGCGCCTCCGAGTTTTCACCGTACTGGCTGCGCTCGACGCCGGCGCGCACGGCCAGTGTGTCGGGGTGCAGGTTAGCGGGCAAAGGTTTGTGGCGCATGTCATGCTTCCTGCGGGTTGGGTAGCGCCAGGCGCGAAACATCGACGTCGCCGTCTTCGCCAATTTTTTCGGCGGTGTCGCCGCGCGACGAATTCATCGCAGCGATGGTTTCGGCGGTCACGTCACCGGTGACGTACACGCCGTCAAAGCACGATGCGTCAAAGCCAGCGAGTGCCGGGTTGAGCGAGCTGATCGCGCGCTTCATGCCTTCCACGTCCTGGTAGATCAGCGCATCGCAGCCAATCTCCTGGCGAATTTCTTCCACGGTGCGGCCATGCGCCACCAGTTCGCCCGGCGTCGGCATGTCGATGCCGTACACGTTCGGGAACCGCACCGGGGGCGCGGCGCTGGCCAGGTACACCTTGCGCGCCCCGGCGTCGCGCGCCATCTGCACGATCTCGCGGCTGGTGGTACCGCGCACGATGGAGTCGTCAACCAGCAGCACATTGCGGCCCTTGAACTCGCTGGCAATCACGTTGAGCTTCTGGCGCACCGATTTCTTGCGAACGCCCTGCCCCGGCATGATGAAGGTGCGGCCGACGTAGCGGTTCTTGACAAAACCCTCGCGGTAGGGAATGCCCAGCAGGTGCGCCAGCTGGGTGGCGCTGGGGCGGCTGGACTCGGGAATCGGGATGATCACGTCGATCTCGTTGGGCGGCACGGTGGAGACCACGCGCTTGGCCAGGGTTTCACCCAGGTTCAGGCGGGCCTGGTAAACCGATATGCCGTCGAGCACCGAATCCGGTCGCGCCAGGTAGACAAACTCGAAGATGCAGGGCATGAGCTGGGCCTTTGCCGCGCATTGCTCGGCATGCACCTGGCCTTCCAGGTCCACATACACCGCCTCGCCGGGTGCGATGTCACGGTCGAACTGGTGCCCGGTGCCTTCGAGCGCCACCGACTCGCTGGCCACCATCACGGTCGTGCCATCGTCGTTCTGGCCATGGCCGATGCACAGCGGCCGAATGCCGAACGGATCGCGAAACGCCAGCAGCCCGTGGCCGGCAATCAGCGCCACCACGGCGTAGGAACCCTTGACGCGCCGGTGCACGCCGCGCACGGCGGCAAACACATCGCCCGGGGTGAGCGGAAAGCCCCGCGTGGTTTTCTCCAGCTCGTGGGCCAGCACGTTGAGCAGCACTTCGGAGTCGCTGTCGGTGTTGATGTGGCGGTGGTCGGTGTTGAACAGCTCGGCCTTGAGTTCGGCCGCGTTGGTCAGGTTGCCGTTGTGCGACAGCACCAGCCCGAACGGCGCGTTGACGTAGAACGGCTGCGCTTCGTCTTCACTGAAAGCATTGCCGGCTGTGGGATAACGCACCTGGCCCAAGCCGACATTGCCCGGCAGCGCCCGCATGTTGCGGGTGCGAAATACGTCGCGCACCATGCCCTTGGCCTTGTGCATGTAGAACTTGCGCCCTTGTTGGGTGACGATGCCAGCGGCATCCTGGCCACGGTGCTGCAGCAGCAGCAGCCCGTCGTAAATCAGCTGGTTGACCGGGGCCTTGCTGACAATTCCTACTATTCCGCACATGGTGTATTGCTCATGGTGTGTCGATTGCTCAACGTAAATTCAAAAAAATCAATTCAGGTACCTGGCGAACTGCCCGGGCAGCATGGGCTTGAGGCCAGTGAGTGCGGCCATCAGGGTTTGCCCCCCGACCGAATCCTGCCACCAGGCGCTGGCCTTGAGGGCTGTCATGTCGATGACGACAGTGGCGGCCAGCAGCAGGATCATGCCGCGCAGCACGCCGAAAGCAGCCCCCAGCGTCCTGTCCACGGGGCGCAAGCCCATGGCGTCCACCACCTTTTTCAGCAAGGCCGCCAGCAGACCCGCCCCAAACAGCGCAGCAACGAAAACCAGCGCAAAAGCCGCTGCATAACGCACGGGCTCTGAAGCGGACTCCCACGGCAGGACCGATGCCACCTGCGGCGCGAACCATTGCGCCGCGAAAAAAGAAGCGGCCCATCCCAGCACCGACAGCACTTCGTAGACCAGTCCGCGCCAGGCGCCCAGCAGCAGGGAAAAAAACAAAACTCCCGCCAAAATCCAGTCGAGCGGCGTCACAAAGCGGCCGGCAACGTCAAAAACTCAAGATCGCTACCGGCAGGTCCAGCGATCTGATCTTGTTAACCGCTTTTTCAGCCTCTGCCTTGTTGGCAAAAGGGCCCACGCGGACACGGACGCGCTTGCCGTCTTTGGTGTCGGCAACCTGGGTATAGGTGGCCAGGCCGGCTTTTTCAAGCTTGCGCCGGGTCTCGTCTGCCTTGGCCGCATCGGCAAAGGCCCCCACCTGCACCACCATGCGGCCCTTGCTCTCGGCTGCCACGGCCTTGGACTCTTCAGTAACTGGCAACTTGGCGGCGGCTCCGACTTTGGACGCCTGCGATGCTGGAGTGCCGTTGAGCAGGGCAATGGCGCGTGCGCCGTTATCAAGCTCGGCCGCTGGCTTGGCGACCGGCTTGGGCTCAGCCCTGGCAGCAGGCCTGGTTTCGGATTTTTCCTCTGGCTTGATGTCTGCCTTGGCGTCGGAGCGGGGCTTGGCCTCTGGTTTAACCTCGGCTTTGGCCTCCTGTTTTGGCTCGGACTTTGCTTCTTTTTTAATAGCTGAAGGGGTAGTAACGGAAAGCGGAAGCGTTGGTTTTAATGGATAAATTTCTTCCTGGGAGGACAGGCTGGAAGCGGCGGCCACCGTTTCAGCGGCAACGACTACTGGGGCAGGATTTTTTATGGCGGGCGCCGCAGCCACTGCCGGCGCGGGAACCACCAGCGGCTTGATTCCATTTTTCCCGGGTATTTCAATTGGAATATCGACCGCGACGGGCCGGGGCTGGGTTTCAAACAGCAGCGGAAAGCCAACGACACCCAACAGCACCAGCACCGATGCGCCAATCAGGCGGTGTCTGGCGCGCTTGCGCAAGACTTCCACGCTGAGGGCCTGGGTGGCTGAACCGGCTGGAGGGGTTGGAATGGTATCGCCCCGGCGGAACTTGAAAAACGGCATGGTGTGGGTGAAATCCGTTGAAGACCAATGGGGTTTGCAGACCGCTTGCAGTTCTGGTGCGGGTGGCGGGTTCGGTTGATTCAGCTTCAGGCCGAAAAGTGCGGCGCCGAAAAGCGTGGAATGCCGTCTTTCAGGATCCCGCCCACGGTGTGGAACGAGCCGAAGACGACGATTCTATCAGTGGGGTTTGCCGCCTTGACAGCCGCTTGCAATGCAGCTTCAGGGGTTTTATAGGCAAGGGCGCCTGCATCAAGCCGGGTGTTGCCCGCCTGCCATACGGCACGCAACGCTTCGCCGGTGGCGGCCCGGGGCGTGGGCAGGTCGGTGAAGTACCACTGGTCGATCAGCGGCCCGATCCGCTTCAGCATGGGAGCGACGTCCTTGTCGGCCATGGCGCCGAACACCGCATGGGTGCAGGGATAAAAACCCATGGCGTCAAGGTTTTCGGTCAGGGCGGCAACGGCGTGCGGGTTGTGCGCCACGTCCAGCACCAGCGTCGGCTGGCCAGGAATGATCTGAAAGCGCCCGGGCAGCTCGACCATCGACAGGCCGTTGCGCACCGACTGCGCCGTGACCGGCAACACACCCCGCAGGGCCGTCAATGCGGCCAGCACCCCGGCCGCGTTGACCAGCTGGTTGGCGCCACGCAGCGCCGGGTACGCCAGGCCGGCATACCGGCGGCCCCGCCCGGCCCAGTTCCACTGGAGCTTGTCGCCCGAAAAATTGAAGTCTTGGCCAAGGCGCCACAGGTCCGCCCCGAGGGCGGCCGCATGGTCAATGATGCTTTGCGGCGGCACCGGGTCGCTCACCACGACCGGCCGGCCGGCGCGCATGATGCCGGCCTTTTCAAAGCCGATGCTTTCGCGGTCCTTGCCCAGAAACTCCATGTGGTCCAGGTCGATGCTGGTGATCACGGCGCAATCGGCATCCAGGATATTGACGGCATCCAGCCGGCCGCCCAGGCCGACTTCCAGAATCACGACATCAAGCTGCGCATCGGCCAGCCCTTGCAGGATGGCCAGCGTGGTGAATTCGAAGTAGGTCAGCGAGACCTCTTCGCCGTTCAGAACCCTGGCGCTTTCCACGCGGGCGAAGTTGGCGGTTAAATCTGCAGCTTTGACAATGTCGCCACGAATCCGGCAGCGCTCTTCAAAATGCACCAGATGCGGCGAGGTGTACACGCCGGTCCGGTAGCCTGACGCCATCAAGATGGCTTCAAGCATTGCGCAGGTCGAGCCTTTGCCGTTGGTGCCGGCGACCGTGATGACCGGGCAGTCGAACTTCAGGCCCATGCGCTCGGCCACGGCCCGGACGCGGTCCAGGCCCATGTCAATGCTCTTGGGGTGAAGGCGCTCGGCGTGGGCCAGCCAGTCGTCCAGTGTGGTGGGATGTTGCATAGAGTGGGGCATTGTCGCGCAAGGTGAAAAACCCTGAACGCCGGCATTGCTTCACCCTTTGACTGCTACATTATTAATAGCTCTTCAAGCAAGTTTGTATTGCGCAAAAGCCAATTCTGGCTTAAAAATCCAAAGACGCACATCATGATCATTCTCTACGGCCTACAAAATTGCGACACGGTTAAAAAAGCCCGGGCGTGGCTGGCCGAGCACCACCAGGCCTGCACTTTTCATGATTTTAAAAAGCAAGGTGTGCCCCCCGAATCACTGGCCAGGTGGGTTCAGGCCGCCGGCTGGGAAACGGTGTTGAACCGCAAAGGCACGACCTGGCGCCAGCTGGACGCCGCCGCCCGGGCCGCTGTGGTGGATGCTGCCAGCGCCCAGGCGGTCATGCTGGCCCACCCGAGCACGGTCAAACGCCCGGTCGTGGACTGGGGCACGGGCATCACGGTCGGGTTTGATGCCGCCGCCTGGTCCGCGCGCCTTTGAGCGGGTCTGGCAGCGCGGGCCGGATTCACCCGCATTACAGACCGGGCCATCGAACTTTCTGGCGCAGCAAAGGTCTGAGTCGTTAAAATCCGGGACTGCTCGAGAAAAAGGCCATCACCATGAAAAACGCAATCATCGCCACCTGCCTGGGCGCTGCCATGGCCGCCCTGGCACCTGTGCCCGCCGCTGCCATGGACGTTCTGGCACGGGTGATTTCCAGCACGCCGGTGGTGCAGCAAGTTGCCGTGCCGCGCCAGGTGTGCAGCCAGGAAGCCGTTGTGACGCAGGCGCCCAAATCGGGCGCAGGCGCGTTGATGGGGGCTATTGCGGGCGGCGCTGCCGGCAACGCCGTCGGGAACGGCGGTGGCCGGGCCATCGCCACCATGATCGGCCTGGTGGGCGGCGCCATGGTCGGCGACCGCGTTGAAGGCCCTGGCAATCCCCAGGTGCAAAATGTCCAGCGCTGCACCACGCAGACGTTTTACGAAAACCGCGCCAGCTATTTCAACGTGGTGTACGAATACCAGGGCACCCAGTACACGGCGCAAATGCCCAATGACCCGGGCCTGCATGTGCGCTTGCAGATCACGCCGGTCGGTGCCATCGAACCCCAGCCCTTCCAGCCGCAGCCGCAGCCGCAGCCGCAGCCGCAAACTTACTACCAGCCAGCCCCGGTCCAGCAGCCGGTTTACGGGCAGCCGGTGGTCACGGAGCAGGTCTACTATCCCGCCTACGCGCCGCAGCCTTATTACGCACCGTACTATGCCCCCATCGGCCTGTCGCTCAACTTTGGCTACAGCCGGGGGTATAGAGGCGGTTATGGCGGCGGTTACCGCGGTCACTGGCGCTGAAGTTGTCAGCCGAATGAAAAAGGACGTTTAAAAACGTCCTTTTTTCTGGGCGCCTGCCACTTAGTCAGGCGTCTTGATCAATGCGCCCTTGAACAATATCGGCCCGGTAGCGGCCGTGCCGCGTGGAACGCCCCCTTTGGGCTCCAGGGTGATGGCCAGCACAGGCGACTGGCGAATGTCGCTGTCTGCAGCCGTCAGCTGCACCACGGCATCCCCCGTCATCACGCCCAGCGACTTGGCTGGCGCGCCCGGTGGCAAGGCCCACAACTCCAGGGACTTGTCAGGCTGCTCGCGAAAATCACCGACCCGCTTGAGCATGAGTTTTTGGGTGTTAGGGTCAAAAGTGACCAGGATGGAGGCATTGGCTTTGTCGTCAGCCAGCACGGCAACATATTCAATGGCCTCTGTGGACGACAGCTGCGCGCTGAGTTCCAGCACCTGGCCGTTCAGCTGCCTGGTGAAATTCAAGCCCGTCACGACAGCGATCGCAGTTGCAAAGGCGCCGGCCGCCGTGGCACCGCGCCACAAGCCCAGGCTGGACCACCAGCGGCCTGCCGGCACTTGAGCCGCAGAAACTTCACGGACAGCCTGCATGGCGAGGGCCTGCTTTTCAGCGCTGACCATATTCTCAATCCGCTTCCAGACGGCCAGGCTCGGCGCCACTTCAGGCTGCAACTCAGCCACCGAGGCCAGGCGGCCTTGCCAGATCAGGGCGGCGGCACGCAAGGTCGCGTTGTCACGGGCCAGCACTTCAAACCGCCTACGGGCGCCGCCCCGAAGGGTACCCAGCGCATAGCTGGCAGCCAGCTGATCCATCAGCAAAGAATTTTTAAAGATATTCATGCACATTTTCCGAAAAGTAAAGCAAGCGCAGGTCCCTGCCCTGCCCACCGGCAGGAACTGCCGGGCAGGCTTAGCGGTACTGCAGGCTTGGGGGCGCCCCGTCCCCTCCAGCAGGAGCCGTGGAACCGGCTACGCCGGGCCACAGGCGCAGCAGCCCCCCCGGGGGGCAGCGCAGTACGCGAAGCGACAAGCGTGGGGGCCACATTCACGCGAACTTCCCCATGCAGCCGCGCAGCTGGTCCAGACCGCGCCGGATCCAGGTCTTGACCGTGCCCAGCGGCAGCTTGAGTTGCGCCGCCAGGTCGCTGTGGCTCAGGTCGCGGAGATAGGCCAGGCTGACCACTTCGCGCTGCTTGTTGTCCAATTGACTCAGGCACTGGTGCAAGGCGCGGGCCTGCTCGCTGGCTTGGGCGGTGTCCATGGGGTTGGGCGAATCGCCGGCCACGGTGTCTGAAATCACCTCGTCCAGTTCCTGCATGCGGTCTGCGCGCTCCGAGGCACGCCGGCGCAGAAAATCCAGGCCCCGGCTGCGCACCAGCAGGCCCATCCAGGCCATCGGCGGCGAAAGCGACGCTTTGTAGCTCCCGGCAATCTTCCAGATGTTGAGGTACGCCTCCTGGAGCACGTCTTCAGCCCACTCGCGGTTGGTCACCACGCGCACTGCCACGCCGTACAGTTTGGAAGAGGTCAACGCGTACAACTCCTTGAGAGCCGATTCGTCGGCCAGCGCCACACGGTCTAGAAGTGCAATCAATTGAATATCCGGGCTTTCTGGTTTCATGAACGTCATTGTCCACACTATTCATACGCCAAAAACCGCCTGCCGGATTCAGTTGGCGCCCGCCCATGCAGCCCGCTGACCTAAAATCCACGCCTGATCTGCCCCGTTTGCCCTGCGCAGCGTTTACTCCTTCACGAAATCACCATGCCCACCGAAAAAATCAACAACATCAGCGTCACCACCCAAGCCAATGTGTATTTCGACGGCAAGTGCGTCAGCCACGGCATCGGCTTCCCCGACGGCAGCCGAAAGTCTGTGGGCGTGGTGCTTCCGTCCAGCTTGACCTTCAGCACGGGTGCGGCCGAAATCATGGAATGCGTGGCCGGCGCCTGCGAGTACAAGCTGGCGGGCAGCGATGTCTGGATGACCTCCACGCCCGGTCAAACATTCAGCATTCCCGCCCACTCAAAATTCGACATCCGGGTCAGCGAGCCTTACCACTACATCTGCCATTTCGCCTGAACCCCGACCACCCTTTTACCGCCATGACCACCATTCTTCAAAATCTTCCCGCCGGCCAAAAAGTCGGCATCGCCTTCTCAGGCGGCCTCGACACCAGCGCGGCATTGCACTGGATGAAACTGAAGGGCGCCCTTCCCTATGCCTACACCGCCAACCTGGGCCAGCCCGACGAGCCGGACTACGAAGACATCCCGCGCAAGGCGATGCAGTACGGCGCTGAAAAAGCGCGCCTGATCGACTGCCGCAGCCAGCTGGCCGCCGAAGGCCTGGCCGCGCTCCAGGCCGGCGCGTTTCACATCACGACGGCCGGCGTGACCTACTTCAACACCACGCCGCTGGGCCGCGCCGTGACCGGCACCATGCTAGTGGCCGCCATGAAGGAGGACGACGTCAACATCTGGGGCGATGGCAGCACCTACAAAGGCAACGACATCGAGCGCTTTTACCGCTACGGCCTGCTGACCAACCCGTCGCTCAAGATCTACAAGCCGTGGCTGGACCAGTTGTTCATTGACGAGCTGGGCGGCCGTGCCGAAATGTCCGAATTCATGACGCAAGCCGGTTTCGGCTACAAAATGTCGGCCGAAAAAGCCTATTCGACCGATTCCAACATGCTGGGCGCCACGCACGAGGCGAAAGACCTGGAGCACCTGGGGAGCAGCATGAAGATCGTCAACCCGATCATGGGCGTGGCGTTCTGGAAGGACGAGGTCGAGGTCAAGCGCGAGGAAGTCACGGTGCGTTTTGAAGAAGGCCGCCCGGTCGCCCTGAACGGCGTGGCCTACACCGACCTGGTCGAGCTGATCCTGGAGGCCAACCGCATCGGCGGGCGCCACGGTCTGGGCATGAGCGACCAGATCGAAAACCGCATCATCGAGGCCAAGAGCCGGGGCATTTACGAAGCGCCGGGCCTGGCGCTGCTGTTCATTGCCTACGAGCGGCTGGTCAGCGGCATCCACAACGAAGACACCATCGAGCAGTACCGCGACAGCGGCCGCCGCCTGGGCCGCCTGCTGTACCAGGGCCGCTGGTTCGACTCGCAGGCCATCATGCTGCGCGAAACCGCCCAGCGCTGGGTCGCCAGCGCCATCACGGGCGAAGTCACGGTCGAGCTGCGCAGGGGCAATGACTACTCCATCCTCAACACCGAATCCAGCAACCTGACGTACCACCCCGAGCGGCTGAGCATGGAAAAAGTCGAAGGCGCGTTCACGCCGCTGGACCGCATCGGCCAGCTGACCATGCGCAACCTGGACATCGTGGACACGCGGGCCAAGTTGGGGATTTATGCGAAAAGCGGCGTGTTGTCGTTGGGGACGGGCGGGGATTTGCTGAAGTTGTCGGGCAACTAGGCAACGTAGCTACGCTTGGAGGGCTGCGGCAGCGCTGTACCTGAAAAGACTTTTTCATTTCTTCGAATTTTCGCAATCTACGGTCATCGAGGGGTTGCCCGGTGTGGTGCATGTAATTTGCGCGACAGGAACGCCAGCAAGCGCAGATGTACTCTTCCGGCAGAACAAAAAATGCCGCAATCGTGGCTACAACCGGAGATATTGATGAAACAGAATTTCGGGATTTTTCGACCTGCCCTGGCGGCAATTGGCCTGGCTTCGCTGGCCGCCTGCGGAGGCGGCGACAACGGCGCCACGGCTGTCGCCGTGCCAGAAGAAACCAGGCTCCAGGACGCGCGCGTTTTCACACCCGTGGCAGAGGCGACGTTTGCCGCGCTGAGCAACAGCACGATTGACACCGACCGCTGGACCGGTGTGCTGGGCGGGGCGGCTTACCGTGTGGAAGTACCAAAAACCGGCTGGAACGGCAAACTCGTCATGTGGGCGCACGGCTACCGGGGCACCGGTCCCAACCTGACGGTGGACACCCCCATCATGCGGCGCTATCTGCTCGACAACGGCTACGCCTGGGCTGCATCGAGCTATTCGAAAAATTACTACGACGTGCGGGCGGGTGTGGAAGACACCAATGCGCTAGCGCTGAAATTTGCGCAGATCGCGGCCGCCAAGGGGCGCACGTTAGCCACACCGTCAAAGATTTTTATCACCGGTATTTCCATGGGCGGGCACATCACGGCGGCCGCGATTGAGGCGGAAGCCCAGGTCAACGCCATCAACAAGGTCAAATACGCCGGTGCCGTGCCGATGTGCGGTGTGATGGGCGACACCGAGCTGTTCAACTACTTTGGCGGCTACCAGGTGGCGGCGCAGCAACTGGCAGGGTTCCCGATCACTAGTTTCCCAACCACCGACTTCGAGACAGTGGCCCCAGCCATCAAGTCGGCACTGTGGAGCACCTTCCCGACCCAAACCAACGCGCAGGGAGACAAGCTGAAAAATGCGGTCATGAACCTGAGTGGTGGCGACCGGCCCTTCTACAAAGAAGGCTGGGCCAACGCAAGCAACCAGGGCAACATCTTCGCGTCGCTGGGCGGTGACGGCACCATAAGGGGCATCCTGACGCAAAACGTGCTGGACACCACCCAACTGTTCTACAAGGTGGACGCCACGTCCCCCAGTAACACGGCCCTGGACACCTCATTCAACGCCAGCGCCTTCAAGATTCGGCCTACCTCAGACGCCAACCGACTGCGCCGCGACGGTCTGCGCTGGATTCCCACGTCCGCCGGCAACATCAGCATCCCGGTGGTGTCCATCCACACGCTAGGTGACCTGTTCGTGCCGTTCAAGATGGAGCAGGTCTACTTTGACCGCACCAAAGCCAAAGGCACGGACCGCTTCTTGGTACAGCGCGCCATCCGCGACGTGGGTCACTGCGCTTTCACAGCGGCTGAAGCCAGCACCGCATTTGACGACATGGTGAAATGGGAAGCGACTGGCCTCAAACCTGCTGGCGACGACGTGAAAACTGCCGCCACGCTGGCATCCCCCTCCTATGGTTGCACCTTTACCAATAATACGGCAAGCGCAGAGGACTTCACCGCCCCTACCGTCCGTGCTGCTTTCCAAGCCAACTACCCGGCCTGCCCGGCGAACTAAGCGACGGGGAGCCAACCGTAATCATAATTTTTAAGTTTCAGTCCAAGGAACTGTGCAGGCCCGGATCTTCCGGGCCTTTTCTCCCCAGTCGGGCGGCGCAAGAGCGTGTCTGTGTTTTCAAACCACCACAGGTTCCGGCTCCAGCCGCAGCCCAAAGCGCTCGTAAACGCTGGTCTGGATCGCCTTGGCCAGCGTCATGACCTCGCCGCCCGTCACCGGGTCGGCGATGCCGCCCCGGTTGATGAGCACCAGCGCCTGTTTTTCATACACGCCGGCATTGCCAATCGACTTGCCTTTCCAGCCACAGGCATCGATCAACCAGCCGGCTGCCAGCTTGACCGAGCCGTCGGCGAGCTGGTAATGGACGATTTTCGGGTCGCGATGGATGATGTCCTCGCACTGTTCAGGCGAGACGGTCGGATTTTTAAAGAAGCTGCCGGCGTTGCCAATGACATTCGGGTCAGGCAGCTTGGCCCGGCGAATTTCGCAGACCCACTCATAAATTTGTAGCGCATCAGGTATGTCTACGTTGCGCGAAAGCCTTTTTTTCTCGATATCCGCATAGCCCAAAACTGGTTTCCAGGCCTTGGGCAGCAGAAATCGCACACGGGTGATCACCGCCTTGCCGGCCAGGCCAAAGCCCGGAGCTCCCGTGGGGATTGGCGTGCTGGCATGCTTGAAGACCGAATCGCGGTAGCCGAAGGCGCATTGCGCGGCATTCAGGGTGAACGACTGGCCGGTCGTCAGGTCCACCGCATCAAGCGATTCAAAACGGTCTTGCAGTTCGACGCCGTAGGCGCCGATGTTTTGCACCGGCGACGCGCCGACCGTGCCGGGAATCAGCGCCAGGTTTTCCAGTCCTGGAAAGCCGTTTTGCAGCGTCCAGGTAACCAGTTCATGCCAGTTCTCGCCGGCGCCGGCCTCGACAATCCAGGCTTTGTCGGTCTCAAACGCCAGGCGCTTGCCCATGATCTCGACCTTGAGCACCAGCGGCCTGACATCGCCGGTCAGCACGATGTTGCTGCCGCCGCCCAGCACAAACTTGGGCAACGCCCGCAACGCCGGGTCTTGCAGCACGGCGGCAATGTCGGCTTCGCTGCGGATGCGGGCCAGGGAAAGCGCCTTGGCCACGATGCCAAAGGTGTTGCAGGACTGGAGGGGGACGTTTTTCTCGACTAACATTCCAGGATTGTCTCACCCCCCGCGGCAGCACTTTTTACTCAGGAAATCAACACCATGCCTTCATTCGATACCGTTCTTGAAACCGACTTGGTCAAGGTAAAAAATGCGGTGGAAAACACCGCCAAGGAAATCGGCACCCGGTTCGACTTCAAGGGCACAGCTGCTTCGGTCGAGCTGAAGGAAAAAGACAAGGAAATCATTTTGATCGGCGATGGTGATTTTCAGATTGAGCAAATCCACGACATCTTGCGCAACAAGCTCACCAAGTCCGGTGTCGATGTGCGTTTTCTGGACATTGGCAAGGTCGAGAAAATCGGCGGCGACAAGGTCAAGCAGGTCACCAAGGTGCGTGACGGCATTGAAACCGAGGAAGCCAAGAAAATCCAGCAGCTCATCAAGGGCAACAAGATGAAGGTGCAGGCGGCAATCCAGGAAGGCAAGGTGCGTGTGACCGGCGCCAAGCGTGATGACCTGCAGGCCGCCATGGCCCTGATTCGCGCCGAGATCAAGGACTTGCCGCTGAGTTTCGACAATTTTCGCGATTGAAACTCTGGGCCGTCACCTCGACCCAGGACAAACGCGTTATTTCCAGCAGGAGTCGCGCAAGGCTCCAGTGTTCGGCACACTGCCCACCAGAACGCCGCGCACGCCGGTTGAGGTCAGGGTAAAGGCTCCACAGGCATCATTGCCCATCACTCCACTGGAAACAGGCACCATGCGAATTTCAAAGCTAACAGTAGTCAGGCTTGTAGTTGGGATAACAAGCTCATAAAGCTGGGTGCCATCTGTTGGCGACCGTTGGAGATTAGCTGGCATCTGGCGAATTACATTGTTGCCCATGCGATCTGTCAGAAAACTGTCGTTGGCCGCATAAAAGCGCTGCATGAACTGGGCCGCCTCAACAAGGTGGGTTCTGGCCTCAGCCCGCCTTGCCTTGGCAATGTAGCTGGTGTACGAAGGCAAGGCGATGGCAGCCAAAACGGCCACGATGGCGACCCCAATTAGAAGCTCAATCAAGGTAAACCCGGACACTCTTGAAGAGGATTTGTGGGGTGTGCGATAAAAATGCATAAGACGTGATTTTGGTTGAAGGGCTGCAGGCGTTTTCATGGCTAACGCATGAACAGTTGGCGCCACTCACGGGATTTGATGGTAGGAGGTACTTGAGGCGCTGCTTCTGC
>Ga0326734_1000297_pt1 | contig 13998 bp, 15 predicted proteins | sample 15_GP2_1315_FD_207944 | JGI IMG/M metagenome (GOLD analysis project Ga0326734, IMG submission 207944) | Glacier ice microbial communities from Ngari, Tibet, China - 15_GP2_131.5 | ecosystem: Environmental > Aquatic > Freshwater > Ice > Glacier | place: China: Ngari, Tibet | collected 2018-07-18 | reverse complement strand
GTATATGCTTTTCTCTGAGTGCCTCAGGCATTGCTCTGTAAGCCTCAGCTAAACCATTCCATGAACCGCTGATATGGTCACAGAATTGTTCGTACTCGTCATCTAAAAAATGAATTGCATTGGGGTTATTTTCTAACTGCTCTCTGAATATTTCAAAATAAGCTTTGTTACGTTTGCTAAGGAATAAGATCAACATAATTTCTTTAAGATAAAGTTTAGTACTTAAAAGCAAATGGAGGAACTAAAAGCTCCTCCATTCTATCAAATTGAACAAAAACAACTTGGGTAACAACTCCACAAATTGCTAGACTATCAACATTATAAAGGTAGTTAAATTTTGGTGTTTAAGCAATATTTAACTCACAATTACAAGTAGTTTTGCTGCCCTAGAGCATGCAGTATATTTAATACGATTTCGCTCTGAAACGTTGTTATTCATGCTTATATCCGTATCCATTACAATACAATTTTCATACGTACTACCTTGGCTCTTGTGAGCAGTCACAGCGTAATTATACTTAACATCTGCAAATATTCTTTGTACAGCGTAAAACTCTTTCCATGTAGCAGATGCCTGATCCGGAATATGTTTTAAACTAAGTGCACGTGTTTTTATTAGGTCAAGTACTTCCTTAAGCTTAGGCTCTGATCGTTTATGAATCACAGGAATTTTTTCTGTTGCTTTTATACCATAACAATCATACCCAACTGTAAGCAAGTAATAATCCATATCCTCACCTCTAACCGTCATAGTCATCTCTTGAATATCTTCAATTTCAAACTCATCGTTGGTGTGAAATATTATACGGGTTGTGTTGGTCTTAAAACCTCCTTCTGCTGGGACTTCCTCAATAATTGGTGTATTAGCCAACAACTTTTCTCCGATCACGTAAACAGGCGGTTTATCACCGTACAGAATTTTACGTATTTCACTATTCATGTAATCAATCGTTTTATTGCGCCATGCAATTACTTTTACATAATCAGCATCATGCTCAAACTTTTCAGATTTATATAGTTTAACTAGAATTTTTTCAACTTTTTCGTTTGTTCCTCTATCTGTAGAATCCAGCATCATTACCCCTCCACGTTCCTTATTCCAGTCATAACCAATCATGTCAATTAAACGATTATCTGCTTTAGGACGGTTACGAATAATAAGCGTAGCCTCTATGATGGGACTACCTTCTTTCTGACGTACAATCTGAGTTAATTCAGAGCAGCTAATTTCATACTGTTTGCACTTCTTCTCATCGAATGGTGCACTGTACAGTGAATCCCCGTTAACCGGTGGAATCTGCTGCGGATCACCAATAAAGAAAACTTTCAAACCTGATTGCAAACAGTAATTAATTTCTTTGAACAAATCATCAGACAACATACTGGATTCATCAACCAATAATATCTTATACGATTCAATGCTTCGTGGTTTTGTCTTATCTGCAACAAAGTCAATTTTTCCGTCTGCCTTTATATTCTCACGTAATCCTAACAATGAATGAATCGTTGAAAATACTACTCGCTCATTAGCTGGTACAATAGAAGACTGCTTCATAACCTTCACAGCTTTATTGGTTGTCGCTGTCATAGCTATACGGTGGCCTGTATTGGCTAGAATCCACTTCAGCAGTCTGGATGTGGTAAAAGTCTTACCAGTCCCTGCATAGCCTTTAATAGTATGCATTTTGCGTTTGCTTTTTACAAACTCCACACACTCATTGAAAACACGTACCTGATCTTCTGTAAGGTCTTTCGTAAAATCTTCAGACACTACTTCAGGAGTATTTTTCAATATCACAGTTTCAGGCATATCAACTTCCCAAGGCATAATATCGTCACCATCAGAAACCGTAACATCAGCTTTAATAATTTCAGCAAATTTCTTTTTATAGCTCATCGTATATATCTTCTAATAAAAACTCTCTTAATTTTTTCTGACGAATGGTTTTATCGCTGTATTCTTCTATAGTCATAACAACTACTCTTTGCGTTTCCGGAGGCAAAACATCATCGTAATCATCTTCGCCTATAATGTTACAGATATAATCATGCTCTTCTTCTAAAAATACGAGCTTAATAGCATACTCTCTTTCAAGAGCCTGAATGATATTTGCGTTCGTTGTTTTAATGCTTTTCAAATTCATCGTACAACATATTTAACACTATGTTTATCTCTGTCAGGATTTTTAGCTAAACCTTCTTTTGATAAAGTATCGGCTATAGCATTATTCTGTCTTCTAGTCCATTCAACACAATCAAGTTTGTGACCTTCTGATTCAATCTCATTAACCAATTTATGTGCTTTTACATAATAAGGATCGAAAGATTGCTCCTTTATTCTAAATACACCATTAAACTGATTTATGATAAGCTGACTGTCTCCAATGATTCTAAAAATATACATTCTGGCAACAGGAGAAATTGTTCTTGTTAGTTCCCTGGCTAATTCAAGTGCTCGGCACAAAGCCTCCCATTCAGCGACATTGGATGTACCTAAACCTTTGTATTCAGCTATAAGTACTTTTTCATCTACTGATAAATTAGCACATACACCTATACCCATTGGTGCCAAGCCTCCAGCCTTATTATGACAAGCACCATCGAAATGAATGGTGATTCGTACTTTCTGTTTTAAAGTTTCAAAAACTCTCATCTATCTGTTTAATTTGATAGCATAAAGATAGATAAAAATTTGGTGTTTTCCAAAAATTAAATAAAAAAAAATGAGGATTTTTTAGGTCCTCATTATTGCTCTGTTCTTATTTTTACTCGGTGTGTACAGTTTAGTCTTTTCCGTTAGTACTATGACCCTATGACTGCCTACCATGATATAATCTATTTTATCCTGCTCCAACACATAATCCAAAGCCTGTGACGTAACATTACCAACCGACTTAGCAAATTCTGTCTTGCTCATCGTTTTGTAATTCTTTTTCTTTAATTCTTCTGATGTAATCTCTGCCATAACCGCACTATTTTTCCTTCTATAAAATTACCATTTATTTTGCTAAATACCAAATTATCTGACAGCTGAATTTATACCTGTCTGTATAAGCATAATGGATGCTGCACCGGCTCCAAACATAAAACCTCTAGTTTCATACCATTTCTTTTTTCTAGGTGGTACAACAATTGGTTTCATACTGGTAACATCTGTATACGGATTCTTCGATATAACCTCTACCTGTAAAGTTGGTTCTTTAAACAAACCACCTTTACCCCAGAAAGTATTTACTGCATACTCATTCCTAAATCTAGGGGTAACACTGTACTTATTATCAACCACCCTACCTTTGAATGAAAACCACTCATCCTTATACTCCATCTCCTGTACCCTCACAGTATCACCGTTGATCAACGTAGTGTTGTTGGTCACATCACCTGTGAAAGTTCCTCCTGTGCTTCCTGAGAACCGTATAGACGATACCAGCTTCTTTACGTTACCTACCTCTTTCCTGAGTTCCTGTATTGTTGAATCCTGGCTGTTTTTAAGTTCGTAAACACTAGTAAGCGTAGCATCCATTTTAGCATGCAAAGCACCGGTTTTATCACGTTCCAGTTTTAATGCTGATTCTCCTTTCGTAACCTTATCCCGATAAAAATCACGATCACCTGTTATACTACAGGACCTCCAACCTAGTAATAAAACTAATAGTAGTAATATGATTGCTATCCATTTACCGTACTTATTCCAGAACGGTACGTCATCATATAAATGTAATCTTCCATCTGTCTGCATAAATTTATTATTAAAATGGTACATCATTGTACGGGTCTTGTATCCAGCCTAGCCACCTTAAGCCTACACCATCAACATATTCAAGGTGCCTTTTTTTAGAATTATTTGAAACACTTAACGGTTTTATATTTTCCTCAATATACCCCTTTGTAACATCATCCCTATCAATGCTCATGCATTCTTTGGTTCTACCTTTTTTAGTCAGATAAGAATACTTTTCACAAAATCTAGTGAACTGTTCTAAAGTAAGCGTGAATTCAATGTTTCTTCTTTTTGCCCCAGACTTTAAACCTTGATAAGCTGCTTTTAGTGGATTATTTTTACGATAGATTCTTTTTGCACATGCATAACAATAACCACCGCACTCATTATCTGCTTTCTTTTTACAAGCATCACTTTTACAGAGTTGTCTTTTCATACTTCATCATAACAGCGAACTGCTCATAATCTACCATGCTTCTAACATCATCACTAGTGAAACCAAATATCCTTTCGTTATTACAAATACCGAAAAAAATTGATTCCATTTCATACCCACGATTTCTAGCACACTCAATAAGAATCCTCTCACCTATTTCATCAACTACAACGTACCAATGTTTCTTTGGCATATCATTATGACGTAATAACATCATTCTATGTTTCACATGACCTATGCGTAAGCTGTCCCGTGTAACCTGCCCCCAAAAACCGTAAATCTTATTCTTCTTACCTAAGAATGGTTTTACATTCAAGGACTTATAAAATTTGGTTTCTATAATAAAAGGAAAATTAAATTCTGTATCAGTGCAAACTACGTCACCAATCGTATGCACGTTATGTCTCCAACGCATAGCTCCTGATCTCGGAACCCGTCCAAAGTCATTAGCACACCAAGCAGCTAACCACTTGGCTACAGCAACTTCATTCTCGGCTCCCTTACGTCTCTGATTGATTGTATTACTAGCTTGTATATTCAAAGCATCATGTGATATATCCATCAATCAATATAGCTAATACCTTCTTCTTTTCTGATAAATATACTTTTCGTGTTCAACGTATCCAACATCTGATTATGTGTAATACAGAATACAGATTTTGAATCTCCTGCCTTTACACGGATAAGGTCAAATATAACTTCTATACCCTTAGCATCAACGTTCTCAAAAATCTCATCCATAATAAGCAAATTGATATTACTCTTATGTGAAATGATGTCATGGAATGCGAATGCTAAACATATATCAACTCTTTGTTGTTCCCCACCGGATAATTCTGCGTAATCAACTTCGTGACCATCCTTAATACATATTGTCTGGAAACCTCCCTTAGCTTTTGTCATATCAGCCATGAATCGTACACTAACACCTAACCGTGATCCGTAACGAATAACAGCAGCATTTAGACTTTCAAGCATGGCATTGAATATAAATGATTTCAAACCACCTGAACCAAAACCTTTACTATCCCAGAATTTTAATCTCTCGTAGTACAAGGACTCTTTTTCAAATTCAACAGCCTGTTCCAATAAATTTTTATTCAGTTTACGGACATTGTCTTTCATCTCAGCAATATCAATAGTGGGAGGTTTACGCTGTTTTATTAATTCAACGTCCTGCTCTGCTTTTTTGATATTATCATTTGTGTAACCTATGCTAGTCTCTATACGCATAACCTCGTTAGAAGCTTCTAATATAGCCTTAGCATTGGTTTTTGCAAGATTGATTTTTTCTTTTGATTTGTTCAACGGCTCCTGTCTGCTTTCCTGAAGCCTATTTAGATTATTGAGTTCTACCCTCCAATCTTTTATTTTATCAGCTAGCACTCCCAATGCTTTTGTTTCATCGGCTATAATTTTCTCAGAAGCTTTTTTAACAGCTTCAACGTTCACAGTTTTTATTTTTTGTTGACAAGCAGGACATTTATCCGTTAAATTTTTAAGCTCTGACTCAATATGAGAAATTTTATTTTCACATTTTCTAGCTTCAGACATGTAATCTGCTATATGATCTTTGATTTCTCTAGCTTTTTGCTGTCCTTCTTCATACTCCAGCAATAAAGTATTATACTGATCTTCTAAACCATTTTCTATGGTGCTGGTAGTAGCTAGTAATTCACGTGCTTTTTTAAGTTTAACACTCAAATTTTTTAGGTCATCCTTTAAATCTTCTACGTCCTCTAGCTTACCATCAACGTCCTTCTGAACAGAATCAAGAAAATCACATAATATTTTTTCTGCCCTGATAATCTCATTTTCTACATACTCCATCTTATTACTGAGCACATCCTTCTCGCTAGTAATTTTACGAAGTTTATCAGCAACATTCATAACCTCCTTGTAGCACTTATCCTTAGCTACACCCACCCATTCTGTTTCAAATGTGCTTTCAAGTAAAGCTCGTTTTTCTTCGTTATCAGCAGACACTAGACGTTTCATGCGTTGACCAAACAGGATAGAGTTAACGAATACCTTAGCATCCATACCAAATAGATTTTCTATCCACTTTTCCTGATCACCTTTGTACATATCATCCGGTATTATTTCACCATTCTTTGTAATAATCAGCTTATCCCCACCCTTTACTCCTTTGGTAGTACCTTCAAATTTAAGATGTCTGGCTATTGAATACTTGTCTTCATTACACATGAATGTTAATACACCTCTGGTACCTCTCCATTCACTATCACGCAACCACTTCCATGAAGCGACCTTACTATTGGTCAAAGCCTTCAAATTAACCTTCCAAAGTACCCAGCACAATACAGAGAACAGTGTAGTCTTACCTTCACCATTCTCGCCAAATATTAAATTAATACCTTGCCTGTTTAAAATAAAACTAGTGGGTTTTACAAATGATCCGTAACCCTCTACCTGTAAACCTATAAAAGTTATTTTGTTCATACTGTTAATTCTTCTTGCTTAGATTTTAATTCAGACAATGCTTCATACATAGTTATATTACTATCCATGTATAATTTAACTGTTTCCAACATCTCAGATAAAATAATGTGTTCTGATCCTTTCAAGGCTGCTACTAGAACACTAAGTTTTTCAGTAGATACTTTCTTCGATAAACCAAGTTCCGATCTTTCAACATTTCCACCGTCTTTTTTCTTAACAGCTTCCTTAATAATTTCCTGAGCTTTTTTAACTCCATGCTTTCTAGTTGCTTCCACAGCTGCTGACGTAGACACTTTACCGGTACTTACAAGTCCTTTTGTTTCTGTATCCAACTCATTATATGAAAGCATGCTATTTACATGAGCAGCTGATTTACCTGTACGTTTAGCAATATCCTTTTCAGACCAGCCATGAGCAATAAGACGTTTATATACATCTGCCTGTTCAAATGGCTCCAATGGCTTCCCTGTAGCTGTCACAAGCATCTCAATAAGACGGTCCTCATGATTATTACCAACCGGCTGAACCATGATCGGGATAAGAATATCATGTCCTTCCTTGACAGCTAATTTAGCAGCACGGTAACGTCTGTGACCATCTACGATAATCCATTCACCGTCTACCTTATTACCACGCAACGGTGTAATGATACCATTCTCAATAATAGATTTTTTCAGCTCCTGTAAATCGCCATAATCTATTCTGGCATTAAAACCTTCTTCTTCATGTACACGGCTAATATCAACTTTGAAATAGCTGTTTCTTTTGTCCTCTAGAATGATTGCTTGTTTAGTTCCCATGATACCTACTGTATTTTAGTTAATTCTTCTCTTTTAAGCGTGAAAGTATTTCTACCAAGATCTAATCTGTACTGTCGATAGCCTTCGTCATCTATAAAAATGTGGTACACCTTATGAATTTTATCAGTACCTGCTTTTACCTCTTCACCCGTTTTAATATCAGAGCACATAAGGTAGTAACTACTTAAATTTTTTAGTTCAGCTGAAGCTTTATTAATAGTTTCTAAAAGAGCCGTGCTTTTTGCAATAAATTCCTCGTGTTCCATTTATATAAATTTTAATCCTACTGTTAATAATTCTTTATCCTTACCTTCTACTGCTTTCCAATAGTTTTCAAGTAATTCTTCTCTGCTTAATCCAGCCTGAAACTGTTCTACAGAAGCATTCACTTCAGCCATAGATTCTGTCACCGGCTGACTCCATACGATGTAGTCATTCTCCTCACCTTCTTCCAACAGTGTACCTACTACTCTACGCTTGAACTCTGGAAACTTTTTATTTAAACTTATAAACGTGTACCCATCTTTCGGACTGGTTAAATCCATAACCAAAAACCCTTTATCAACTCCCTCGTCCTCTAAAGACCTGTGAATAGGAGACCCTACTACTACAAACTTTTCACTCAGCTGCATGTGCTTGTGAATATGCCCATCAAATACATAATCAAATTTATCGTATAACGGATCATTAATGTCTGTATCAACCGGTATGCTATCATTACCCATGTTACTAGGAGTCTGGTGCATCATAAGTAGGTGTACAGTATGATCTTCTACAGTTATTAGTTCAGCTCTTTCTTTGAGCATAGTATGGTAATGCTCTGGATACTCGTAATAAGGAACACCATGTATATACACATTACTACCTAATCGAATAACTTGATTATCCAACAAAGTAAAGTTTGTACATACATCATGCAAATGAGTAAGTGCTGTAATAGCACAAGCATTTACTAAATTCTTTGTTGCATGATCATGATTACCAGATATGGCTATAAACTTAATTTTTGGATATTTTTTCTCCATCTCTAAAAATGTAGAAATTAACATGTTCACAGCAGCAGTAGGAAGTAATTTCGGATTGTCATACAAATCACCTGGGAACAAAATAATATCTATACCTTTTTTATCTGCATAAGCATAGATAATTCTAATTACCTTCAACGTATTATTTAATCTTGAATACCCGTCTGCAAATGCCTTGTACAAATGCACATGTAAATCACTAAATATAATTGCTTTCATTTATCGTCTGGGGAATTTACGTTCAATTGTTCTATCTGTTTCTGAAGTCTGATCAACTTCTTCCTCTGTTGTATATGTATCCAACCTTCTGGCTTCCTTTTTAAAATCCTGATTGATAAAGTCACTAGTGAAGTTATCTTGACTTGGGTCTGGAATAATGCACCCCATATCAGCATAGTGCTTCTGTAACTTATCTTTGAAATTCATGAAGTCTTTCACACTCATCTGTGAAGTAGTTTTACCGGACATCACAATAGTATCCAAACCAAATACCTCACGTACTTCAGGTTTTCTACCTTCTACATGCATTAAATTGTAAAAGTGTACTTCATCCTTTGTAAGTAACTCCCCTTCTGTTTCCTGTCTGAAACCTATAATCGTAGGTACTGCACATCCCCAATACCATCTATTTTGAGAACCTGATCTTTTCTCTTCGTATTCGTCTACAGTTATAATTAACGTTTTACCAACATACCGTTCCAACTGTCTTGATATAGCTCTTGCTCCACGTACTCTGATACTTAAATCATCCTCCATATCAGCTATTAAATAAATCGTATCTAGTTTCTTTGCCATAAATTATAAAAAGGGCTGTCGTTATAACAGCCCTTTATTTTTTAGTCCATTTCTTCTAAATCATCATCAATGCTATCAGATGATTTTTTTCCGCCAGTGCGACCTTCAGATTTTTTCTCACCTTTTTTAGGTTTGAAATCTTCCTCCTCATCGTCATCATCGTTGGTTCTGCCACGACTAGTAGCACCACGAGAAGATGAGCCTCTTTCAGAATCACGACCTTCTGATCTTTCTTCTCTTCCTGAATCACGTGATTTATCTGATTTGTCAGAACCACCTTTCACAATTGGATCACCATGTAAAAAGTTTCTGATAATAGAACGTAACTCAGTATCAGACTTTCTGTCTTTTTCAAGTTCAGCAATTACATCAGGAATATTTTCTTCCTTGTAGTATTTTTTGTCCTTGATTTCCATAGGGTCCTGCCAAGCTCTTGAAGAATACTCAGTCTCCATACCAGTACCTTTTTTCATCACTAAAAGGTTATGACCAATAATACGATCAGTTGGGTCTTTACTAACATAACGACCACTTAGCTCTGAATTAATAGCACCTCCTAGAGTTTTACCTACAGAAAGAATAATTGCTTTCTCTACATCACATCTAGTACATTCCTTACCTGTGAATTCTGTCTTAAGAATAAGTACAGGCATTAACCATTCTTTGCGCTGAGATATTTTTTTATCGTCGGCAATTAAAGCATCCAAGTCTGGGTCCTTTAATTTTTTAGCTGCTTCAACCTCTTCAGCAATTACGTCAGCACCACCAAACGTGCTATTAGACAAATGTGGCTTCTTATTAATCCACCAGACAATACGCTTGTGTGTATACACACCGTTCATTTTTTCTGTTGGTGGTAAAATACGAATATCCGTTTCTTTACCTAATTTTGAAGCAGGTATAACATTCTTACCATCACTTTCAAATTCATCATTTAGGTCATTGACCTTACTCATGTCTAATCCCATTTCCGTTTCTAGTTTTAGTTTGTTTTTTATTTTTATAAAGGTAATTAAATTTTGTTGTTTACCAAAATTTATGGTTAATATTTTTACACAAATTCAAATGGAACAGGTTTTAATTCTGCCCAATTTGTTTCAGAATATTCTAAGTCAACTTTCATTTTTACTTGTGTAAGTTCAGCTCTGAAATACTTCTTTGTAGGTAAATTTTCACATGTCATTTTGATCAACTTGCATGCTTCCTCTAACATAGGCTTAGGAACCATGAATAGAATACTATCATGTACTGTATTTACAATCCTAACACTAACAGGTAATCTATTTATGAGCAAGTTTATTGCAAATATGGTAAACTCCCCAGCTGTACCCTGCACAGGACTGTTAATAGACACACGTTCATCTTCAGACCGTGTCATATTATCAAGTGCAAAAATCTCTGGTGTGTGTCTTCTACGTCCAAACAACGTTTTAACATAACCATCCCTTTGAGCAATTTTTACACAGCTCACATGCCATGTTTTTAACTTATTATAAGTTTTGAAATATAAATTTCTAAACTTTTCAGCTTCATCTAATGAAAACACTACTCCATAATTTACTCTAGCATAATCAACAAACCCTTCTGCACTCATATCATATATAAGACCGAAGTTACCGGCCTTAGCATTACTACGAAATTCTTTAGCAACTTCTTTAGCTAGTTTATCCCAATCTTCCTGACTCAGCTTATTTACCTGCCTAGCAGTAAGCACATGTAAATCCTCATCATTATTATATGCTTTAAGCATTGTATCTTCATCTGCAAACTCGGCTGCAATACGAAGTTCTGCCTGAGAAAAATCGACCTGTACTAAATAATGATCTGGTTCTGCAACAAAGAATTTTTTAATTCTGGAAACAATATCCTTTGTGCTTGGATCATCTACTTTAGCTACCCTAGGAATATTCTGCATATTTGGTTCCCTAGATGACAACCGACCTGTTTCTGTACCTGTAATTAAAAAACTAGTGTGTACTCTATTGTTAATATCTAACTCTTTTTGTATACCAATCATATAAGTAGCTCGCATCTTTTCCATGCTTCGCATTACAAGCAGATCATGAATAAAACCAGTCTTATCCTTTAACGAAAGTAGTGCATCTTTATCAGTAACAGGGTGCGTTGTACGGTGCTTGCGTGAGTATGGTTCTGCAAATCCAAACCCTTCTTTTGTATACAATAATCCTCCCATCTGTTTTGGTGAAGCAAAATTTATTACCTCATTAAACGATAGAACACCACTAAGAATTTTAGCTTTTTTCTCTGTAGCATTTTTAATAATAACAGGTTTATTATCTATACCAGCTTGTTTTATGCGTTCATCCTGTTCAAATAAAGCAGCATCATACAACTCTTTATTTCTGTGCAACTCGTAGCGTTTAACCTGCTTATAATTCCTAAGCTTAATATCCATATCCTCAATGTACTTCTGTGCATCACGTATGGACTGCTCTAAAAATTCTACATCAACTGGAAAACCATTCTGCTCTGTATAAAATAAAGCTCTTAATGCTGCTGAAGATAAATTACGATATATCCTATACAAATCTGGCTTCTGTATGAGTTCAGCTTCAAACTGAATCATCAGAGCCAATGAGCGGTCCGTATCTATTACAGCATATTCAGACAATGGTTTCAAAGGTATTTTAGCCCATTTGTCATCACCTGTATATTTTTTTATTTCTGCCTCGTAGTTTGCATACTCAGGAAAAATATCTGATACCAACTCTTTCAAACCAACTTTCCGATCCTCATTAATCAAATGAGCTGCATACATAGAATCCTGAATCCGTCCCCGAATGTCTTTTATTCCAAAGTACCTGAATACATGCAAGTCAAATTTTATATTATGATTCCCTTTTATAATATCAGGGTCTTGCAAAACATAGTGATCAAATAGATCAATTAAATTTCTAGCCTCATTCTCTGTAACCGGAGAATCAAAATGCATAAGAGGTACTACATACCCAAAACCTAGCTGAAAACTAATTGATAAAATAGTTGGCTTATCCTTACCAGTATATGTACTTAAACCTGTAGTTTCAAAGTCAAACCAGCATATACCGGCTTCTTTGATATAACCACACAATTCCAACATTTCATCTTGGGTGGTAACCATCTTATAAGGAACCTTCTTACCTTCCACAGACGAGCCTGTAGCTATCAAATAAGCCCTGTCTATATCCTTGGCAAATGTTTCCTTCAAGCTCTGTGTATTCATGGCATAAGCAGGTAAATACGTAGGCATGATGTTTACCTCACCATAACCAAAATCTTTAACAACTACTTTACCTCGCTGCTTAGTAATACCTTTCACACCGGCCACAACATTGGTAACAAGTTCACCCATTGTAACTATACACTTAGGTTTTACCTGTGCAATTTCCTTAAGCAGATATTCATCATAACATACCTTGGCTTCTTTGTTATCTGGTTTCACACCATTTAACGGTTTGCACTTTGATATGTACGTCATAAAAACCTTCTCAGGATCAACACCCATAGCTTCTTTTAAAACAAACCGAAGTAGCTTGTCTTTGTTACTTCTAAGCACTGTGTTACGCTCATCATCATAATCAGACGGACATTCCCCTATAATCATGAGGTCTGCCTGTAGATCACCTTCACCAACTATACACACAGTTTCACAATGAGCACCTAAAGCACACAAGTCGCACTTGTTATCCCTTAACTCTAAATTTCCGTTCTTTAATGCAGATTCTCTCATCACCTTTAACAAATGTTTTTATCCATTCTTTGATAGCCACATCATCTGAGATGTTGTACTTATCTTTTACATATTCAACTAAATCCTCCACTGTAAGTGGGTTATCAGTAGCATCACGTTTTATGACCAGCTTAGACATTTTGTCTTTCAGACCGTCCAGATTCCTGAACATCTCAGCTGTATCTAAAAATGCGGCACCTCTGTTTTTCTCCTGAAGCTCTACTTCATGAACCTTTTTCTTAACAAGGTCACTGAACAGAATACCACACACATCACAATCTGCACACACCTGACAACTCTTGTCGTAAGCATCCCACTCCTTACCAAAACAATCATCCGGTGGGATATAAATTGCTGACCGTTGTAAGGGTTTGCTTAAATCCAACTCTGGAAAGCTATTCGATTTTCTAGCTACTTTACTCATGCTGTTTTTATTTTCTTAGGCTTATACTCTTTTAATACCACCATTTTACCTTCACTGTTATACCCAACTTCCTTAACAGAAAATCCTTCATTCAAATACATCTGTATACGTTTGCGACTATGCTTAGCTAAGTATTCACCATCACCATCCATGAAGTCGTGCACCTCAACTGTAGACTCTCCCTGCTTAGCCCGTAATGCTCTACCTACAAACTGAAGTATAGTAATATCCGACTTGCCTCCAACATACATAATCAAACGCTGTATATTAGGTAAGTTCAATCCTTCCTTTCCAATCATAGAAAGAACCAGGTTCTTAATCTTACCTGCACCGAATGCCTGTATTCTAACTCTTCTGGTTTTTTTATTCTCTGGGGAACCATCAACTAGATCACACGTATCTAAATCTTTAATTTTTTCAAAAACTCTTTCCCCTGCTTCATAATTCTGAAAAGCAACCATAGTATTCAATTCTGGATTTGACAACATTATCTCTCTTACTTTATCAGCACGTTCCTCAGAAGCATTTAAAAAATATTCTTTTTCCTCTTCATAAGAAAAGCATATTTTTTTGCTCTTATGCACTACTTTATGTATATAAACCA
>Ga0326734_1000296_pt1 | contig 14089 bp, 16 predicted proteins | sample 15_GP2_1315_FD_207944 | JGI IMG/M metagenome (GOLD analysis project Ga0326734, IMG submission 207944) | Glacier ice microbial communities from Ngari, Tibet, China - 15_GP2_131.5 | ecosystem: Environmental > Aquatic > Freshwater > Ice > Glacier | place: China: Ngari, Tibet | collected 2018-07-18 | reverse complement strand
AAATTCGGAATCAAGGCACGAAGCGAAACAGTCTTCGTCACCGGCGATTTCGCAGATGCACGAAGCTACGGCAAGGTGTACGCGATCTTCCCTATTGGCGAGTTCGATTTTATATGGTCACCTGACGTCGGCGACCTGTTCCTCATGTTTCACAACGAAAAAGAAGCTGACGTTCCTGATAGACTTGAAGAGTTGAAATATCAGACCACTGACCTCAAAGCAGCGATTGATTCGTACTACGAAATCATGGTGCGCTGCAAGCAATACTACGCTGTGCCAATGTACAGCCAAGATGAAGCAAATGTTTGGATGAATCAACTCGAAAGCAAATAATGTTCACATACACAGATATGACCACACAGACAGCTCTGGGTGGTCGTTGGTACGATACACCACTCGGCTCTTTTCCCTCAATCACAACGGTACTCGGTGGCACAGAACCACCTGAGAAGACTGCTTCGCTTGAAAGCTGGCGGAACTCGTTGGGTCGTGAGAAGGCTGCAGCAGTAACAAAGAAAGCAACTGATCGTGGAACGAATGTTCACCTGCTGGCTGAACGTTACCTGAAGAAGGAAGACGTCAGCGCGTCGATCAATGGTCAACCAGTTCCACAACTGGACATGGCTGCGTTCAATGCACTCAAGCTGAAGCTTGACAAGATCGACGAAATCTGGGGTCAAGAAGTTGCCCTGTATTCTACGTCACTTGAAGTCGCTGGCCGCTGTGACTTAGCAGGAAAATTCAAGGGTGTTCCGGTTATCGTCGACTTCAAGACTGCATCCCGCGTAAAGGGCAAGGCAGACATTCATGATTATGAATTGCAAATTTATTTTTATGCTAGAGCCCACAATGAAATGTTTGGAACAAACATAGAAGAAGGCGTCATATTGATGGTTTCAGATTTGGGGTTCCCACAAGAATTCAAAGTCAAATTCACACCAGAATTAAAATTAGAACTAGAACAGCGAGTGGGTGAATTTTGGAAAAAGACTCTAAGCAAAGTTTAAGTTTCTATGTGTATACCTACATAGATTCGGAAAGACAAATACCGATGTATGTTGGTAAAGGATGCGGCGGGCGATTCAAAATTCATATCAATCGTGCAACAAATCTACGATTCAAAAATCGACTCATAGCTCTCAAGTTGTTGGAATTAGAACCTATTCTTGATATTACTTATTTCTCGACAGAAGACGAAGCGCTATCAGAAGAGCAACGTCTCATTAAATTATATGGCCGGCGGGATTTAGATACAGGTTCATTGTATAACATGACGGATGGCGGTGAAGGCGCGTCTGGTCGAATTCTTTCTGAAACCACAAAAGAGAGAATTGGTAATAAGAATAGAAACCCAACGCCGGCTACTCGCGAAAAACAATCAGCATGGATACGCAGCCCAGATCTAAAACATAAAATTACCATTAAACAACAACAGACCCAAGATTCTTTGACAGATGCTCAAAAAGTTGAACGATCCAGAAAACGGTCAAAAGAATGTTTATCTGATAAAACACTACTTCGGATGAGCGAGTCAGCAAAAGGCAGACCACCGTTGACATGTCCGCATTGTGGGAAAGTTGGAAAGGTGCCTGGGATCAGGCGACACCATTTTGAATATTGTAAGAGCTTGGCAAAAGCATAAATAGGTGATCTATTATTGGAGATCACATGACTACAGAAACAAACGAAATGGGCGGATCGTATCTTCCATTGCCACCTGCACCATCCCAAGATGATATCGAAGTCACGCTGCCATCGCATGCACTTACAAAAGATGACGGCGAAAATGCTCCGGACTTAGGTGGTGATACTGCCAGCGATGTAACGATCAGCAATCCAATTACCCATGACACCATGCCTGAACATGTTTACGTTTACGCAAATGGTATCACTTTGGTAAGCTCTGCACCAGATAGCACGATCGTTTCGTTTGACGTCGTGTTCTCAGTCAACTGCACCGACCCGAATTCGGGAGCAGTCAGCGCGTATCAAGTTGTAAAGCGCATTGGTGTTGACAAGATGAAGATGGTGAACGACGCTAAGATGTCTACACCAATCTCAATCGTCGAAGCGAAGGCTGCAACCAAGACGCCAATGGGTCTCACGACTGCTCGTATCAAAGCCCTTGCCGGCCTCAAATAAGGAAACAATATGGCTAAGATTGTAATTATTGCCCCAGCTGATGCTGATGACGACGTCAAGGACGCGGTCAAAATGCTCAAGTCTGCAGGCCACGATGTTGATACTGAAGAACCAACCCCGAAATCCCTGCTGCACATTGTGCTCGGTTTGTTGGGTCCTAATGCCTATGGCTTCGGCGCTGGGTATGCATATGCACCAGGCGCGGGTGCTAAGGATGAACCTGCGAAGGATGAAGAACCAGCTAAGGAAGATCCACCAGCAGATGATGCTGATATCGACGCAGACGGTTTTGATGATGGAGCCGATCTCGGCGGTGATGACTTTAACTTTGAATCCCTCGGCACCGTCACGGTCGATGGCGAACTCATTGAAGCGGTCACTCACGACAGCGAGACATCGGTTCTCTGCGTCGAACGTCTGGTTAAAGGCGCAAAGACAACGTACACGTTGAATGAAAGTTCATTCTCGTTCTGGCCAGCATCTGCTGAAACACCACAGCAACGTGTGGAGGTTCTCGTCGACAAGCACCGCACATCAGTTGAATTACCAATTGAAGAATCCGAAGGTAAGCCTACTCTCAAGGTAGGTAAAGACCTTCGCTCTATGTTCACAAAATAAACATGACTCAAAATACACATAGCCCATTTCACGTTGTGGAGAACTTTATCTCTCCAGCAAACTGCGAGAAGCTGATCGCTGAGTTTGGCATCAGCGTGCCTTCAATCGCGGAAGATGGGCAACCAATCAAAAATGAACGTCTCGTCAAAGCACCTGATGCGCTTGGTCTGATTCGAGAAGCAATTCTCGATCATGGTCAGGCAATTCAGGATCGCTACAATGGGACGATCAAAGGTATGGAGACACCCCACTTCCAGCAATACTTCGAGAATCCGAAGAAGCCATGCGAACCGCACGGTTGCGAGAGTTCCAAGTACCAACGCAAGAAGTGGGTGAAGGTCAAGGACATCGACCTGGTTGGTTATTTGTGGTTGAAGGATTATGGAAGCGGCGTACCATTGGACCCTCGCATCGAGGTGTACGGTGGTAAGTTAGAATTCCCGTCATATAATTTCTCTTTGGTCCCACAACGTGGTACAATGGTTATGTTCCCGGCTGGACCACACTTCATCACTGCAGTGTCGCCAGTTCTTGTCGGCTCGCTTGAGATGATCAAATTCTCTATCAAGCTGACACAGGGTGAGGACGGTATCTGGTTGTACCAGCCTGACAATTTCCCAGGAACCTACCAAGAGTGGTTCGAGTAACACCATGCAGATTTGCCTAAATTCCCCATTGCCAACTTTGGATGGAATCATGGCGTCATTCAAACCGTTGATGACGTTCCCACCGAAGTTCCCGGAACTGCCGAAGATTCCTCTTCTCAGCTTGCCGTATCCGTTGTTCCCATCTCTCAAGGTTCCAAACTTTGAACTGATGCTGACTGCAATCGAGCTACAAGCATTTCAACTGCAGACGACGATCATGGGAATGATCAAACCAATTCTCGACAAGCTCGGGATTTCGTTGCTCAGTTTTCTACCTAAAATCCCCGGTCTCCCTGGTTTGACCCTAATCGACTTGCTCAGCGGCAATGGCGAAAAGATCGCTGCAGCCGTGCGCGCCGCCATCAAAAACGGTTTGCGCTTGCCTGGCATCCCATTCCCATTGTATGTTACGTTGACGATCCCAGACTTTGAAGTCATTCAAACAATGCAGATGATTGTTTCGAACTACATGATGATTGTCGCCAAGATGATCCCGGATCTAATCAAGAAGGTCATGGACAAGTTCAAGTGGAAACCAAAACTTCCTGCGATCCCTAAGTTGCCTACGATGCCAGAGATTATGGCAATGATCGCATCGATGCTTCCACCTATCCCAGGTTTACCTAACATCAATGACCTGCGAGATAAATTGAAGCAGTTGCAAGCCGATGCGGAAAGTGCGGTTGATGACGCGAAAGCTGCTATTGAAGCAAAGATCACAGCGGCAAAATCAGAATTGGCAACTCAGCTGGCCAGGATTCCATCGATGAATGATGTGGTAACGAAGTTGAAGGCGATGATAATGGACAAGGTCGGGAACTTTGATATCATGAAGTTCATGGCTAAGATTACTTTCCCAGGTTTGCCGGCTTTGCCAGTCATCCCATTGCCATTGGTGTTCTCATTCAAAATGCCAGATGTTGAGTTTGCTGTTGCGTTGAATGCACTCGTGAATCATTTGACAACTGCATTCCTCAAGCCAGTGCTTGACTTTATTTTGAAGACACTTGGCAAATTCCTTAAATTTACTTTGCCAAAAATCTGCATTACAATTTCTGTTCCGGCGATACCCACATTGCCTACAATTACGATACCATCTATACCTCCGATCGGCGGATAGATTAAACACAAATAATACAGCATTAGCTGGCAAATAAGGTTTTGGTTATGATGCATGCTCCAACCCCTACCTACGGGATCAGCTCACAATTTGAGATTGATCTTGATGCCCGCCTCCCAGAAAATCCGATGGATTTTATATCGGATGCTTCAAAGGCGGGATTGTATACCCAGTTCTTTGTGAAAGACGGGTCGCTGTGGGCTCGTGTAGCTGGCCCACTTGATATCGTGCTAGACTTCCAGACTAGACTTTAGCCGTTCGCGTCGTTGATTACAAACGTTGGCACACCCTGGGCGATAAGAATGTTCCGCAACTTGCCTGGACTGATCACCGTCGTATCGAACTGAAACCCTGAATATTCCCAAGACTCCGCAGCTACCTGTGAGCAAACACGCTTGTTGTTTGGCGTGAGCTTCGGTGTATAGCCAAAATACTCTATCAGCCCGATAGTGACCAGCGTACCAAACGCATATCCTTGCCCGATCCCATCCATCATAAAGCTTTCAACCCTGAATTGATTGATGTCATTAGGTCGTTGATGAACTTCCATTTTGATGTCCTTGAACCTGGACATGTTCACGAGACGTCTGCCAACACCTACGGCTTCGCACACCATCAGCCGATCTTCGCCGGCAACCCGCACCCAGATAGCAATTCCGGTGTGATAAATTTTTGATCCCGTGAACCACAGGATCGGCACAGTTGTGAAGCGGTGCAGGAAAGATTCTTCGTGCGATGAATAGAAACTGATCAGGTCCCCACTCCTAATCATGCTCCGACCAGTTTCATAGTCGACAGTAGGGAGTTTGAACAGTGGTTCTTTTGATTCCGCAATCATGTGAGTGCCTTCACAAATCTGTGTAATGACTCTGAGCGACGCATCCACCCTTTGTCGTAGGTCGCGCTATTGATGCCGCGAATGAATTTTTGTTGGGCACCAATGAGTGCATCAACCAACGCGCCATCAGCAAGATTCATGTCGACATCACGCAGCATGCTTCTAACACTTCCAGAACCATGCAAGAAAGCAAGCTCATACAAAACGACCGCTGACTTGGGTTTGGTGCTGGCAAGCTCAACAGACCGAAGTTTCCAGTATTCATTGTATCCAATGCTCCTGGCTTGTGCGTAGTTCAACAGTGGAACTTTTACACGCGGGCGTGGGTTGGATGCAATACCAAATTTGGTAATGCCGCCAGGGAAATCAGGTCCTTTGTATCCGACCTTGCGACGCTGTGCTTGTGTCTCGAACAACCCTTGTGCAACTTCAGGATCGCTTGGATCTTGAGGCTTCCAGTGTGGTCCTACTTCCCAGGACATCGTAAAGAACCATGCCTTCTCGAACAGATCGGTAATACCCGGTGGCAGGTCAACCGATGGTTCACCGCCTTGAGGGGGCTTGGAATAATCCGGCCCGAAGTCAGGACAACCACCTTCTTTCGCAGCAACGTTCTCTGCAGTCAGCGCCGCGTTCGACGTCTTAGCTTCAAGTGTCTCATCATTTGGGCTGTTGTCCGGATTGGTTTCACGTGCGACGAACACTGTGCCTTTGATCAGCGGGATCGGATCGATTGGTGTGTTGTTTGGCAGGCGGCATTCGAAATGGAGGTGAGGACCGGTACTTCCACCAGTGCTACCTTCCTTGCCAATCTTCTGTCCAGCCACAACCTTTTGACCTACGTCTACATAAATCTTTGCAAGGTGCATATACACCGTTGTGCACAGGTGCTTGCCAGTTGTATTGTAATGCTTGATGCGAATCATATTGCCCGCCGATCCGGCCGGATCGGCGAAGATTACTTCACCGTTTGCCGCAGATACAACATCAGCCGGTGGTGCAGGACTCACAACAAAGTCAGCTCCATTGTGAGGTTTCTTTACGCCATGGATTGGGTGCATACGCGAGTCAGAGAACGGGGAGTTGCAACGTACATTCGGGTGCGGCATCGGATGAACGAAACGGATCTCATTTGCTCCAGCTTTCGCAGGTGAAATAGTATACGCGCGGGTGTCAATGTCACCCTCAGCATTCTTTGCTGTCAGCTGAAACTTGAATGTCTTGCCAAAAGCTTCTTTCGGAAACTTACCGTTTAATTTCGCGGTCGCACCCATGGATGTGAATACCAGCGTTGGAGTAGGAGGAGTTACAACGAGCGTCCAGGATGTAGGAACTTTCGACCCAGGTGTCATACGGAATATGACGTCCTTGGCTTCGTCTCCGCCGGTTAGCGGAATGTCCAGTGTTTCAATTCTGTTGACTTCCCACTTCGTAGCATCATCATGTTTACCTGTGGGATTGCCTGCTCTGCGCATGTAGCATTCCGCACTTTCACCAGGCATACGCTCGGTTTCTCGGTAGTCCTGTTCTGATGGGAACGAAGTCCCTAAGAAAATCTTTTCAGGTTCTGGACAGCATGACATATTATTTTCCTGTTAGTGCAGCACGCGCCCTCTGAAGGGCCGTTGAAAATGCTGACGGGCGGGTTGGTGTGGTTGCATTTGCGGTAGTGGTTTGCGGTTGGATTACGCGTGAACCATTTGGTGATGCTGGAGAGCGCGGTGTAACCGGCTGCAACGTACCAGCTTCGGTTGTAGTGACAGGCTTCTCGTAGAAGTTTACCAACGTTTGAATCATAGCTTCAAGATCAGCAACGTACTGCTCGGTGTTGTTGATGAAGGTTGCGACCTGTGTGTTGGTGGCTGTTTGCGGATTCGCAACTGCTGGCGGGAGCGGAGGCAGGGTTTTCAAAGAGTCAGGTGCCGTACGTACAACGTACTGATTGGCAACAACGACCTCTGTGTTATTGAACCCTGTTCCAGTAGATGCGCAACCGGACAGAAGCGCTGCGGCTAGTATAAGTATGAATTTCATTGTGACCTCGGAGCATTAGTTATTGGGCGCGCCGACGTACACGGTCTCTTTGAACTTCCGCAATAATCGAACCAAGAACTGGTGCAGCTTGTGCCGAGTTAGCAGGCACAGTTGCTTGGTTCTGGATGATTACTTCACGAGTTACAGTGTTAGTGCGGTTAGTTTCTTTGGCCAGCGCAAGAGTATTTAGCGCATCATTGATGTCCTTTTTCTCTTGTTCCAACCGTGTGATTGTCGCGTCACTCAGTTGCGCAGCGGCAATAGCTTTGTCACGTTGCTGACCTGCCATGTCCCGCTGCACAATTGCTTGGTCACGGGCAAGTTCAGCTTTCTCAACAGCGCGCTTCTGGGTAAATGCCCATCCACCAACAAGCAGGATCAGCGCAATTACTGCGATCCCCTTGAGACCGCCGATTAAACCAAAAAATGTTCCCATGATACTCTCCTATATTTTACAACAATCCAATCTCCAGGCTGGTAATCAAGGCCGGAGCGTTTGAGATCCCTGTGTACGACAAGGCTGTACCATCGCCTGCGTCCTTGAACGAGTCGAAGTAGAAACCAGGGCCGAAGTTACCAAGCGCGTACTTGACGTTTGGCCAGTGTGGCAACGAGGTGTAACCTGCATCCTGCACAATGGTTGCGGTCGTAGTGCCGTCTGACAACGTGACCACGAAGCCGTTAGCCGCCGTGATCTCCCAGCGCCACGTGTATTCGGTGCCGTAAGATACAGGTACTGCGACCGGGGCATCGTTGCCGTTGCTCGGTGAGGTCGATGATCCGCTGTACGTATGCAGGAACCCAGCTGCCTTAGAGAACCGAAGTGCAATATCCGGAGTGTTCATCCCCCAGTTATTTTCATCTGGCACACCGTTGATAATCGGTACGTCGAGAGCACCACCGAAGTAGAGCGTGAACGTGCCGCCAGGTCCTGGGTCTGTGAGCGTAAACTTCATCTCGAAGTAGCCGTTGCCTGGAACAGCCATTGGCACCGCGAGGTCGTAACGCTGGTCGGCGCTGGTGCCGTACCACATGCCGCCCGCACCATTCATCTTGAAGCGATCCAGGTTCGCAGCACCTGGTTCGTAGATGAACCGGACCGGCGACGGGATTTCTGTAAACGTTCCCCAAGCTGGTCCTACGTCTGGTGTGCGGCTGGCGAGCGAGCTACCGGCCGCACCGCCGAAGGTATCTCTGAAGAGGATGTTGTTGGTCACTGGTGGCTCCTGGTGAATTGCTGCAATGACATTTTTAAATTGGATCTCGAAATACGAACCGGGACCTACAGGTGTGTCATTATCGATAACGAACGAGATGTAACTGTTGGTGTATGGTACGCCAACCGCAGCAGAAGCTTGAGGACCAGACACTGAACCAACAACTGAGAATGTGGTTGGAGATACGTAAGTGACTGTCCAGCGCTCCGTTGCCTGTGGGGTGTTCGGCTGTGCCCCGGCGTTTGCTACGATGCCAGCGATGTAGCCACCAACAGCAAGAGCATCAGCGTACGAGGCGATGTCAAAGTATACTGTGTCACCTGTCTCAAATGCTGGAGCACCTGGGTTCGCGTTGTTATGTAACGTGAACGTAAGAATATCTGAATCAAACGTGTTTCCTAGGGTTTCGGTACCAAAAGAACCGTCGAGCGATCCTGTAACCGTGTACACTGTTGGAGATGTAAACACGATATCAATTCTCTGCGGCCGAATGTTCGGCGACTTCGAAACTGTAAAGCCACCGTTCGGTTCCATATAGACCATACCGAATTGCCCAAGATTAGGACGGCTGAAAACCGGCTGACCAAGTCCAAAGAGTGGATTACCTGCAGTCACAAGATTGCCAACGATAACTGGAAGTTCTGGAACAACAGGGGTCAGGTCGAATTTGTAAGCGCCGACCAAACGGACCGTACCCGTTATTGGATTCGAAAAACGTACGAGCACAGTGTTCGAGTTTATGTACTCAAGCGAGAGTGGTAAAGTTTTCAAGCGTTCGCCACCATCATCGATGATGACATCTGATACCGGATAGGAATCGAGATTGTGATTGACAACCCAGTCAGTGCTGGGTGTCAATTGATTATGAGTGTATGATTTCATTTATACCACCACCGTTGCGAAGCCAACCCGCGCTTCTGAAAAATAAATGTTCACTGTGTTATCATTCATATACTCGACACCCATAGGCAGGATCTTTTGAATAGATCCGTTTTCTGCGGTGTACACGTCGACTACAGGGTAGCCACGCTGATTATGAACAACAGTCCACGTGTCGGCTGCAACCTCTTGGACGTGACGAACCGTAATTGTTGGGAGCGAATTCAGCATGATTACACCAGCTTCGCAAGACCAACGTACGGCTGGGAGAACGAGATAGTTACCGTTGAGTTTGAGTTGTGCACAATGCTCATTGGTTGAACTTCATTATTGCCGATGAAGACGCGAACGATAGGGTTGTAACCAAGACCGTGGTTGATAACCCAAGAGCTATCGGCAACGCTCTGATAGTGTGTATAGCTGTATGTTGGCTTGACACTACCGTCGTTGTGGCCTGTCAAGACAACAGCGCGACCGACGAATGCGGTTCCAAGTTGAATGGTAACGTGGTTTGAATCAGTGACCGTAATCTCGTCAGGGATCACAACACGGCCTTGATTGTCAAACACTTGAACCTGCACACCAGTTGTATTTAAAGCGTGGTTGATAACCCAGGTAACAGACGCAACAGATTGTGTGTGAGTGTAAAGGGTTAGCTCTCGCGTCAATGGCACCCATACTGGGAGACCGTTTGTGATGCTGACGCAAATGTAAAGAATACTGTTGACGAAGACAAGTCGTCCGACCTTAGGAGTTGCTGGGAAAGCCTCCTCGATCTGAATAACTGCCTGTTGCAACTCATTCTGTTGTAGATTGGCATTTCCGTAGAACTTCATGTTATATCCTTTTTGTGTAGGTCGCTGGACTATTTATAGGCTAAAATAAAAGGGCCGACAAGTTATGTCGGCCCTTGTCATTTAAGGTATAAACCTAAGTCGATTACGCTACTGGAGCAAGACCCATCACAACAACACGGCAATCGATCGCTGTGTTGAAGGTAACAACGAGGCTGTTTGCATCGGTGAACTGAATCGTTTCTGGGATAACCACGTTGTCGGTCGAGTCAACAACGGTAACGTTGCAGTACTTCTGACCAATGCTGTGGGTAACCGTGTGCAACGTAGCAGGAGTTGCAGAAGCGTACAGGAAGTACATCGAGCTGATGCGAGCAGCAGTTGCAGTCTGCTGAGCAGTTGCAGATGTTACAACACCATCGATGCGGGTTCCAAGTGCGCCTTCAGCAGCAGTTGCACGGGTTGTTTCAGCCGTGATAGCACCAGCATTAACACCTTCAGCAGCGGTAGCACGAGCAACTTCAGCAGCCAGTGCAGCAACGTCGGTATCGATACGACCACCAAGTGCAGTATCAGCAGCAGCGCGAGCAGCAGCTTCAGCAGCAACGGCAGCGGTTGAAGCAGTGTTAGCGTCGTCAACACGGGTGCCGAGTGCAGCTTCAGCAGCGGTTGCGCGAGTTGTTTCAGCCGTGATAGCAGTTGCGTTTGCGGTTTCAGCAGCGGTAGCACGAGCAGCTTCAGCGCTTACAGCAGCAATACGTGCAGCTTCTTCGTCAGTGATACGCTGACCGAGACCAGTTTCAGCCGTGGTTGCGCGAGTTGTTTCAGCCGAAATTGCAGTCGCGTTGGAAGTGATTTCGTTACGAACAGCAGCCGAAACCGAGATTTCGTCAGCAGTAATCGTGATCGAACCATCAACGTTACCAACGTTAACTGTGTTGCCTGTCAGCGACAGACCAGCACCAGCAACGAACGAAGATGCACCGGAGAACGGTACTATTGAAGTTCCGTTAAAGGTGTAACCAATGTCGTTAGTGCGGTTAAAGAACGCAGCACCATCAACCAGCACTTCGCCGGCGCCGAATGTTGCAGCAACAGCTGCTGTATCATCAGCATTGCCGAGGATACCGTCAACACCAGGACCAGCTGGAGTATCAGCAGCAGTAACGGTAAAAATCGTGTTATTGGTCATGTTGACAACGCGGTTACCAACACTCAGACCAGTTTCGGTTGCGTGGTTAGTGACGATGCGGTCAACCGGAGCTTCCCAGGACAGACCAGCTACAGCAGAAGCAAGTTCACCACGGATAGCCGCTTCTTGAGCAGTTGCACGAGTTACTTCGTTTCCGAGAGCAGTTGTAACTGTGGTGATCGCAACTTGGCGATCGGTGATTTCTGTTGCAAGACCAGTTGCTACGATGTTGACAGCAGCAGTACGGTCAGCAACTTCAGTCGTGATACGACCGTCGAGCAGGCCTTCAGCAGCGGTTGCACGTGTAGCTTCAGCAGTGATTGCCGTTGCGTTGGTTGTGTCGCCGGCAGCGCGAGCAGCGGACTCAGTAGTGATGCGGCCATCAAGCGCGGTATCAGCAGCAGCACGGGTGCCAGCTTCAGTAGCGATCAGACCATCAACACGGGTCGACTCAGCAGTTGCAGCAGATACAACACCGTCAACACGAGTTCCGAGAGCACCTTCAGCTGTCGTTGCACGGGTTGTTTCAGTCGTGATTGCGGTTGCGTTGGCGGTTTCAGCTGTCGTTGCACGGGTTGTTTCAGCAGCGATTGCAGCAGCGTTGGTTGCATCACCAGCAGCAAATGCGGTCTCAGCGTCAGCAACGCGAGTTGTCAGAACACCTTCAGCAGCGGTGGCACGAGCTGCTTCAGCTGCAGCTGCAGCCGATGCGGATGCTGCCAAGCTTTGCAGCGTGGTGATCAGACCAGCATACGACGTTTGACCAGCAAGAGTACCAGTAAAACCGGCAGCGTTGAACGAGCCATCAGCATTCAAGCCGAGGGAAGTTTCAATGCGGTCTACTTCTGCGAGCAGAGCAGATGCGTCACCACCAGTTGCGAGTGGAACCCACGACAGTCCAGTTGCGCCACCGACGTCAGTACCAACGTAGATGATGTTTGTGTTTGTATTGTAGACAAGACGACCGACGTCGCTTGACAGGATGCCTGGAAGGGCAGTAATTTTCTGCAACCGCAGATTCTGGATTTCCGAGGCTGTGGATGCGTCAAATACTAAGCTACCGTTGATCTTCATGTTGTCTCCTAAGACTGTATGTTAAATGATACGACGTGTTGCAGTCGTGAGTGCTTTTATGGCGTTATTAAATGATACTGGTTCTACCAAGCCCTTGCCGAGATCGAATTCGTTAAGGACAGAGTCGTCAACATCGGCGAAGCAGAAAATGCCGCGATTACCTTGCTTTTCGATACGGTCGAGCTTGTAGCCCTTAACCTTCAAGGATGCTGCAAGAACAATATCGCTAGTTTCAATATGTCGTTTCATTTTAGACCCCCGCTGGGTTGTATTCAATTCGAATCTATTTATGGAGCAACCCCAAAAACTATCAGGATTAAGCCGCTTGTTTTGCCAAAACTTGCGCACCTTGTGGGATTGGCCCAGTAATATTTTCAGGTAACCGGATGCGTCCAGCCATGCCATATCCACTAGAACCGACGACCATTCCTGGATCGCCTGTGTTAGGAGAGATGAAGTTGGTGTACATCACACCTTGGCTGACATCATTCTTGTATGCTGTTATTGTCCCGCGGCTGTTCGTGTCTACAACGAAACCAATTCGGTCTCCTGTAGTCCACGAAGCACCGTAGGCTTCATATATGCCATTACGGCGTTTTGCACCATGGTCAAAGTAACGAAGCATACCACCATCGCCACTGTTGATACCTGGGCTCAAAGATAATCCTGCAGGCGTGATACCAACGTTCATTGCGTCGGTGGCCATTGGGTTAACAATTTCAAATTCAAAATACCATTTGCCAGTATTCGGTTTCATCTCTTCAAGCGTTGCAACGTGCTGCCATTGTTGACCACCGTCATACATTGCGAGACGACCGCCTTCACCAAGGTTAGCAGCGCTGTTCGTATTCACGAAGATCGGCTGCATGACCGGAGTCGGCGTTGGAGTCGGCGTTGGAGTCGGCGTCGGCGTTGGCGTTGGCGTTGGCGTTGGCGTTGGCGTTGGAGTCGGCGTTGGAGTCGGCGTTGGAGTCGGCGTTGGAACATTGCCACCGAACAACATCAAAATGGCGCGGCCAGTAATCGGAGTGCTGAACTTAACAAGGACAGTGTTCACGTCAAAGATCGAAATGGTGTCAGGCCACAACTGTTCATCTTCGTCATCCCAGATCGTCAGGTGAACACGCTTAGTCATTTGGTTGTGCGAGATAACCCAGGTAGAAGACTGTACAAGCTGAGTGTGTTCGTACCCTCGGACATCGCCGCCAACGTTTGCAGTTGCAAGCGTGTTGACGATTGTCGAGATGCTTTCTAAGGCTTCTTGAACATTCGAACCAGTGATTGGCTGAAGACCAGTCGTGTCAACTGAAATTTCATCTGCTGCGTGCTTGATGCCTTCGCCGTCAGTATGAGCATTCAGTTTTGCAGCGAGAGCTGGAAGATCAATACCGTTGATCAGCCCCGTTGTCAGGTTCTGAATGTACGTTGTGCCTGTTGGGCCGATCGTGAAAACAGATGTACCGGAGCGAGCAACCTTAATGTCAACTACATTGACAGTAGGCGTAACGCCACCAACGGGTTCCATGATGAAGGG
>Ga0326734_1000295_pt1 | contig 14183 bp, 28 predicted proteins | sample 15_GP2_1315_FD_207944 | JGI IMG/M metagenome (GOLD analysis project Ga0326734, IMG submission 207944) | Glacier ice microbial communities from Ngari, Tibet, China - 15_GP2_131.5 | ecosystem: Environmental > Aquatic > Freshwater > Ice > Glacier | place: China: Ngari, Tibet | collected 2018-07-18 | reverse complement strand
GTCATGAACGGTGGTCACGCAGTAGTGGCAGTCGGATACGAAGATCGTGTACGTGAGCCATACGTTTGGATCCGCAATTCGTGGGGCAAACAATGGGGTATCAATGGCTACTACAAGATGACGCAAGACTGGTTCACTTCACCGTACCGTTTGGCTGCTGACATGTGGGTCATTCGTCGTAAAGGTTTGGAACGCAATCGTTGAAATGATGGGTTACAAAGTGAGGTCAATAGTGCATAATGTCCTCACTGAACAACTTTGTTCTCTTTATAAACTTTGCCTGAAAAGGAATACATGACTACCAAAGCCAAAACCCCACGTGGTACCGCTCGTACAGCGCGCCGTCTCGCTGGCAACTACAAGCCAGTGAATCCAGCAGCTTCGCTGGAGCAGGCACCAACCGCGCGCTTCGCGCGTGAAGGCGGCAGGGCCTAAAATAACTGTGTGCATAGTGAAGCCATTCCAGTATAATGGCTTCACTAACCCAACCAACACACAGGAATAACAATGACCACTTCGACCATGCAAGTTCTGATCGCTTTCTTTGAAGGCGAAATGACGATGGTTCCACGCAATGCTAAATGGGTCAACGTTGCTTCGCTAGAAGAAGCATCAAAGAAAGTTGTTGATTGCATCGACGAGAACTGCCTCGGCGGTCGTGACTGGTTCGGCGGTATCGTTCGCGATGGCAAAACGCCAGTCGCCGTGATTCAGTTCAATGGTCGTATCGACACCGATCTCGAAAGTAACATTGGTTTCCTCAACAACGCAAAACGTTTGTTGAGCAAGAAATGACCACGATTCTGTATAAAGAAACTAAAGAGAAAGTTCTTTTCAAAGACATTCCGCCGGGCGAGTCGTTCTTTTGCGACGGTATTTTATGGACGAAACATGAATGGTCAGTAGACGGTCTCACTGGCGCAGTTGCGCTGGTTGGATTCATGCGGCCAGACGGTTTTCGATCGAAACTATTCGACGATGAGAAGGCAGTTTTTACAGTCACGCAAACATCGGTCGCGTAAAATAAGTCTGTGCAAGTTGATGTAGATCGTGTATAATGATTCCATACCAACCAGACGAGATAATCAAATGATGTTTACTGAAAATCAATTGGCACGCACTTCCCGCGACTTCTCGAGCATTGCAAAAGAAGAAGTTACCGTGGAACAAATCGGAAGTGGCCTGTATGGTTTTGGTTCGGAGCTTGCAACACTCCGTCTGTTTGCAAAGTACAACAGCAACGGCGCGATTCACAACGCCAAATGTCGTGTTGGTTACAGCGAGAATCTCGGGAAGTTCTACTTCTCGATCGACTTGTAAGATCAATGGTGGTATTAGCTCAGTTGGTTAGAGTGCAGGGTTGTGATCCCTGAGGTCCTCGGTTCGATCCCGAGATATCACCCCAAGCATTACTTGATGTCTCGCTTATAAATTGTGGACGACATCGCTGCAGCTTCCCTGCCCAAGCGTGCGCGCTCTTCAAGGGAAAGAGTTGTCTTGACATAGAAACTGAAGTAACCAATCAATTCAGCTCCCTCTGAATAAACAGGTGGTATAGAAATTGCACACGTGGTTTCTGCGTATTCAGCAATGGGCCAACTGGTTGCCAATTGTATTTTTTTCGTTGGCAGGCATTCAAAATTCCCGGTGATGATGGAGGAAATTCGGTTGTTAAATTCCTGGTTCTTGGTGAAGATGTCTGGGCTAGAGGTGCGAGAGTTTTCGTATTTTTGATATGCAGCTTGCAAGTTTATGTCCTCACTATAGAAAAACGTGGTGACTCGTTTGTTCGCGACAATCGAAAGCGAGACAACTGACATTCCAATAATGGACGGTTCTTTGCGAACAAATGCCATCAGTTCGCCTTTAGATGTATCTGATGGTGTAAAGACTTGATCAACATATGGTGCCGGTCTTGTTGGCCTTGCTGGTGTTTCCTGAGGCTGTATTGAAAAATACAATAAGGCCGCTAGCGCGATAATCGCAACTATACCTGCGAGCACTAAGATTTTAAGAGGTTTCATATTTGGTCCTAAAAGTAAAATACTTCCAATAAGTATTTAGATTTTAAAGTCAAAATGAGCAACAATGCCAAAAACGAATTGGCGATGTAGTTTCCCCTATTGCGGGCACGTGAAACACCTGGCACTATAGCCCAGGGCGGTAACGTGAAGAAACTCATCACCAATTCGCTTTTATTACCCTAAATAGTAGGACACCCACGTTGGGTAAGTCTTTACTAACTTAGGAGATGTATAATGACATTTATTATTTGGCTCGTTATGGGCGGTATCATGGGTTGGCTCGCAAGCATGGTCATGAAGACTGATGCACAGCAAGGCATCATCTTGAACGTGGTTGTAGGTATCGTCGGAGCTATGCTCGGCGGCTTCCTGCTCGCACCATTGTTCGGCTCTGGAACAATCAACAACGACGATTTCAGTATCATGTCGCTTGTGACTTCGTTCCTCGGCGCAGTGATCCTGCTCGCGATCGTGAACTTCTTCCGTCGCCGCATGTAAAGTAATACCGGAGTAGCTTCGGCTACTCCACTTTCGCCCCATTAGGCTAGTGGCAGACCAGATCTTTCGTAAGGATCATGCAACCGTTCGATTCGGTTATGGGGCACCACAAATTCCAAGGAATGACTCATGTTCAATCCGAAAATCATTCCATCCCGCCTTATCACTGACGGTGCTATTCTCGTTTGCGATGTCGACTACAGCCTCGGCTTTCCAGTTGCCGCCGGTGTTCTGTTCCAAGATTGGGACAGCACTGAATGTGCACTCATCACCATCAAACTCACTGACGTAGAAGAATACGAATCCGGTGCTTTCTACAAGCGCGAGCTTCCTTGCATTCTTGCATTGCTCGATTGGGTTGAAGTCAAACTTGGTTGCATCGTCGTAGATGGGTACGTTCATCTTGGTGATGACAAGCATGATGGTCTCGGCGCATACGTGAACAAGCAGACTGGTATTCCAGTGATCGGCGTTGCGAAGACTTACTTCAAAGGAACACCTGACGAATGTCAAGTTGTTCGCCACGGAACGAAACCATTGTATGTCACAAGCATCGGCGGAGACGAAGCTGCTGCACGCAGTTGCATCGAGACCATGCATGGCAATTTCCGCATTCCAACAATGCTGCGGCGCGTAGACCAAGCATGTCGCGATAGCGTATTCCACGCAGAAAGTACTGTGCAAGTTTAACGGGTTCGTGTATAATGAATCCATCGAAACTGAGGAGCACAACATGTCTATCGCGTCACTGCCAAACTTCTGGGACAACAATCATCCGCTCGCTGCTCAAGCAGAAGCACTCTGTACAGCGCTGATCCCTGACCGTGACAACTGCGATACACTGCAGGGCGAATTCCTGCGTGCCTCGTCCAAGATCAGCTATGACTGGTACAACAATGGCTGGGGCTGCAACAACTGGTCCGGCGCTGTTGTCTTCCTGCAGAAATTTGTTGGCACCCTCCCAAATCCTCCCGCACCCGAAGTGCTGAAAAAGCTTGATCATGAGCTGAACTATGTTCATGACTACTCACACGGCGAGCCGGCACCACACAATGACGAGCGTGCAGAATTTGCAATCGTTACGATACATGAGATCGTAGTGCAAGCTGTGCTCGACAACCCAACAGCTATCGTCAACACCCGCGACATGTTCGACTTCCAAGAAGAAGCTCATCGTTACGAAGAAGATGAAGACGACGGGTTTGGGTGGTAACTGAGTTTGAGAAGGGCGTAAAGATGACCTACGTCCGCTTCGCCGCTGGTCTCCTTGGATACGAAGGTCGCGAGCCGATTTATTGCTGGGTGCAGAACACACACACTTTAAGGAAGTAAAATGAAAGACCTGATCGAAGCATTACAAATTTTCCTGAAGTACGGCGATCCGCGCTGGCCAACCCACTGCGAGCACGACAAGCTTACGGTCTGTATCGATCCAGATGATGTGTCGCCAGAAGATATAGCAAAGCTGGAAGAACTCGGTTTCGTTCCAGGCGACGAGCAAGACTTCTACTCGTTCAAGTTCGGATCGTGCTAAAATGAAGATGCGCACCAAACGTGTTGTGCATGCGGCAAAGCAGAAGCGCGTGTATTTCTATCTGCCAAATGGCGTGAGCTTCTCGTGGCGTGCTAGTGATCGCAACGGGAAGAAGAAACTATTGGCGTTGCTGTCGATAATTCGCCGGTGCCAGAAACTGATCTGAACATGAAGGAACATAAACAACTAATTAGAGCATTAGCTAACAAATAAGAATTCTCGAATTCATCTTTCGGGATTGACTAAATACTTGTTTCAGACAGAGGAGTTGGATCATGCGTAATGCAAAAATGTGGGTGCTGGTATTTGTGGGTGTGCTGATTGTAATCGCAGCGTCGTTCTTCCTTGGTAAGGGTACTGAACCAGCTGCAGAGCCAACATCGATTGTAAAAGCTGCAACTAAGCAAGCAGTAGAAGATGCTGAAGATTCGGCTGATGCAGCAGACAAAGCTGCTCAATCTGCGCGTAAAGCTGCCGACTCAACGAAGGCAACTTCGGAATCTGCAGAAGATTCTGCGAAAGATGCATCCGACGCAGCAAAAGATTCAGCAAATGTTAGGCGTCCAAATCAGCCACCAGCAACGACTGCACCTGCACAATAAATAACACCACTACCGACGGATTCGGTGCGGTCCCTCCGAAGGACTGTTACGCAGGTTCGACTCCTGCTAGTGGTACCAACATACCCATAATACAGAGGAATTTTCCCCACACATTATGGAGGCATTATGTCAGTATTCGGTAAAATCAAATCAGCGTTCAAGAACGCTTTCAAAAAGGTGGACGATGGTCTGGATCGTGTTGACTCAGAAGTACGTCCACAATATGATAGCGACGGAAAACGTATCCGCACTGCCACAACCAGCGATCGTACCCACACTGTAGTGCGTGGTGACACGTTGTCAGGCATTTCCCTTAAGTACTATGGCAGCGCCAACAAGTACAATCGCATCTACGATGCAAATCGTGACATTCTGAAAGACGCAGACAAAATCTTTCCAGGTCAGGTATTGAACATTCCAGCTGACGAGGATTAATCTGTTCTCCTATAAATAGGAGCATGAATCCATCCGAACAAACCGAAAAGAACATCCGCGCAATTTACGAGCGTGAGAAATCCGAACGTGACCAGACACCTGTGTCACATAGGGTTGCTAATGCTATTGGCGATTTTGTTGGTACAGCACTCTTTGCAGGGTTGAACCTTTTATTCTTTGCGGTTTGGATGGGGTTGAATCTCACCATCTTGAAATTCGATCCTTATCCATTTATACTCTTACTCATGATTGTTTCGCTCGAAGCAATCTTCCTGTCGATTGTCGTTCTCATCAGTCAGAACGAAATGGCAAAGCAACAAGATCGACGCAACCTGCTCGATCTTCAAGTCAATCTCCTTACCGAACAAGAATCCACTGAACTCATCCGGGTTATCCTTCTCATGGCACGCAAAATGGGAATAGACCAGGCAGAGCTGATGGCGCTTGATGCCATGTCAGAAGATACCTCGCCGGAGGAAGTTCTCCAAAAGATTGACGATATTGAAAAAGAAGAATCATGATTACATTCAAACAATTCTTAGCTGAAGCTCTGCTTGCACCTTCAGAAAACCGCACGGTTCCAGAGGTTGTAGACAATCTTACACTGGTGCACGGCTCTGGAAACCCAGACATGAAACTGGATGACATTCAGATCATTCGCACGTCAGGTGTGAAGCAGGCAAAGAAAGGTCGTATCTACGGCGGCTTTTACACGCTTGCCCAGAAGGACGCAGCAAAGGCGGAAGTCTATGCGAAGATGATGGACGGCTCAACGCCAACCATGTACGATGTCAAGATCAAGCAGGGCACAAAAATCTACCAGACTGACAGAGACGTCACGCGCCTTAACCCAGATGCAATCAATGAACTGACTGAAGCAGGTTACGGCATCATTGTTGGCAAAGACCCACGTGGCCACACTGAGTGGGTCATCGTCGATAAAGACTGCGTGCAATCCGTTTCCGTTCGATCATAGAATAAAAATGTAGTTGAGCTTTTCTAGGTTATAATGCACCTAACTTAAAACACTAAGGGCATTACGAAATGACTACAAGAGCAGAACTCGCAAAATTGTTTGACGATGGTGTCAAACAGAATGCTAGCCACATGATTATTTTTGTGGACACCTACGACTACGAAAACTACGCAGTCTTCGTAAAAACTCCGGCAGAAGCCCGAGAGAAAATCGCAACTGCAGACAGCATGCAACGCGTCATGGAAGTGTACAACATGTACATGGACAAGGATGCTCAGCTGACTGAACAGCGCGCGTACAATCTGTAATCATGGACACCGGCATTCACCTACACTCGCCACTGACAAGCTCAATGAAATGGGTTTGCTTCAATTGTCGCGTGTGCTTTCATAAAGCGAAAACTGGCGGTGGCCCAGGCAAGGAACATCCGTGCGTGAACTGCCAAACTCCAATGACTTACGCCGGTACTGCATTCCGTGCTCCAGCAAGACGGAACGTGAAAGAATGGGCGAAGCTTGAAATCCTGATTCGCGCGGGTATGAAGTTCCACTACTGCGGCGGTAATGGCCAGATCAAAGGTACCACGAAAAAAGATGCGGAACAGTATCGGAAGCGTGTGACTAAAACTGGCACTACCTTGGGCACCACCCCGTATGCGATCCGCGCGCCTGGAAATGGCAAGCGCAAAGCAACAAAAGCGTGGTACAATTGGGATTCCTATCCCTTACCTGAATAACTGAAAGGCACACCATGGCAATCTCATTACAAAAAGGTGGCAACACCAACCTGACCAAAGCTGCACCGAACCTGACCAAAATGATTATCGGTCTCGGCTGGGATGCGCGTGCAACCTCCGGTCCTGCATTCGACCTGGACGGCAGCGCATTCATGCTGAAGGGTAACGCAGTTCGTAACGACAAAGACTTCATCTTCTACGGCAACCTCGCCGCAGTTGACGGTTCAGTTATTCACTCCGGCGACAATCGCACTGGTGATGCAGCTGGTGATGACGAGACGATCTCAATAGATCTGACGAAAATCCCTGCTGATGTCGACCGCATCGCGTTCTCCGTTACGATCCACGACGGCGAAAAGCTGAAGCAGAACTTCGGCATGGTCAGCAAGGCGTACATCCGCGTCGTCGATGCAAATGACAAGGCTGAACTGGTTCGCTACGATCTGTCGGAAGACGGCTCGACCGAAACCGCCATGATCTTCGGCGAAGTGTACCGCAACGGTACTGACTGGAAATTCCGTGCAGTCGGTCAAGGTTTCACCGGTGGCCTCGCACATCTGTGCAAATCGTTCGGTGTCGACGTAGGATAACCTATAAATAGAACCATCGGCCGAGACGCAAAGCACTAGGCTGGTGAGGGCAACCTCCATCGAGAAAATAACACCTAGGTCGGCAGGCCGAAAGTAACTTACGTTGGGGCGGGCTCGTGAACAAGCCGGTGCAATCGCCTTGCAAAGCGAATGAGGCAGTCCATCTTTAGATGGTTCTAATATACCCCAGCCGATGGAGCGGCGGACGGACTTCTAATCTGTCTTTGTTGCTGGTTCGAATCCAGCCTGGGGTACCATTTCAAACTACCAAAGGAAATTCAATGTTAGCTTCTTCGCTGAACAAAAATTCAGTTGTTGTTAAAAACTCCGTGCTGCGCAACACGTATTGGTTGCTTGCACTTACAATGCTGCCAACAATTCTCGGCGCTTATCTCGGCGTTACCATGGGCCTGCCTGCAATTTCCGGTTGGGGCTTCCTCGCGATGTTCGTTGTTGTGATTGGTTTCGTCTTTGCGATCCAAGCTCTGCGAAATTCCATCATGGGTATTCCCGTGCTGCTCATCTTCACCGGTTTGATGGGCGCGATGCTCACTCCACTCCTGACCAAAACACTGGCGTACTCCAACGGTACTGAACTCATTATGCTAGCGTTCGGTGGCACAGCTGCGATCTTCGCATCGCTTGCCTCGTATGCAACTGTGACGAAGACAAACTATTCCGGAATGGGGAAGTATTTGTTCATCGCCCTGATTGCGTTGATCGTCGCCGGCATTGCCAATATCTTCCTGCAGATTCCTCTGCTGGCCGTGGCTTTCTCCGCGATCGCAATGGTGATCTTCTCGCTGTACATTGTGTACGACGTGCAGCAGATCGTCAATGGCGGTGAGACCAGTTACATCAGCGCAACACTTAGTCTGTACCTCGACGTGCTCAATATCTTCACCAGCCTGCTGCACTTGCTGGGCTTTGGCTTCGGTGACGACGACTAATAGCTGTGCAATTTCGATGAACCCGTGTATAATGGGTTCATCGAATCTCTCAAGGAATACAAAATGTCGATCACATACGTAGAACGCCAAGCACCAAAAATTGGTCTCGTTGTCGACGTGTTCCTGAGCGATGGCAAGAAGCCGCGCAAGACTGGAACCATCTATCGTGTTCGTGATGGCTGGCAATATCAAGTTTCGAAGAAGCACGTAGGTGCTGTCTTCACGACCATTGCTGAAGTCAAGCAATCACTGGAAGAAGAATGAATATCGATAAGAAAACAACGGCGAGCTTTGACGTCGACGCCCAAAAGGGTTTTACGGCACTCTGCCCAAAAGAATTACCTGTGCCTGGTGGCACAGCGATTGTTGACCCGCTGAATCAACAAGCGAAGCTTGCTCGTCTCCGCGTTGGCAGTAAAGATGCACACTCGTCTGAAGCAGACTTTGTTGGCACAACCTGGCCACGTCATTGCGAAGTCGGGACGTTCGGCTTTGAGCTGATCGACGGTTTGCCAAAGCCAGATGACTACGATTTCTTCGTCTGGAAAGGTATTGAGAAACATCTGCATCCGTATGGTGCGTGCTATCACAATGAGGATTGGGAGACGCGGAAGCGGTCGACAGGTGTCATTGAATACCTGAAGTGTGAGAAGATCAAGACGGTTATCGTCGGCGGTCTCGCAACGGATTATTGTGTTGCTACGACTGCGCTGCAGTTGAAGGATGCAGGATTCGACGTGATCGTAAACCTCGCTGCCTGCCGTGGAATCAACTCGTACAGCATCAAAGAATCTGTAGCTGAAATGTGTGAAGCTGGTATTCTCGTCGTTGATGATGTAACGAAAGAAATCAATGCATAAAAATGGCCCGATCATAAAGAGTCTTCTGGACACCGACCTGTATAAGTTCACGATGATGCAGGTCGTATACCACCAGTTCAAGGGTGCCGAAGTGGAATACCACTTCCGCTGCCGGAACAAAGGAATTGATTTGATTCCGTATATGAGCGAGATCGAAGAAGAAATCGCGGCTTACTGTGAACTCCAGTTCACCAATCACGAACTCGGTGTGCTGTCGAAGATGCGCTTTTTGAAAAAAGACTTCATCGACTTTTTGGAGCTGTACCGACCACGCATGAGACACGTGAAGGTTATCCGTTCTGCCACGGAATCTGGTGCTATCGATATCGTTCTGAATGGTCCATGGTTGTTCACGATTCCGTTTGAGGTACCCATCCTCGCGATTGTGAGTGAGGTGTATTTCAGGAACACGGTTGACGTCGACGAATCCATAGCAAATGGTAAAGAAATTCTGATCGAGAAGATCAAGATAGCAACTGCAGAATCGGACTTTGACTCGTTCCGATTTAATGACTTTGGTACTCGCCGGCGTTTCAGTCGTGCTTGGCACGAACAAGTTGTTGACACACTGAAAGGTGTTATGCCAGTGCAGTTTGTTGGCACAAGCAACGTAGCACTAGCCGATCGCTACCAGCTTAATATCATGGGCACAATGGCACACGAGTATTTGCAGGCGTGTCAAGCACTCGGCCCACGCCTTCGTGATTCGCAAGTGTTTGCGTTTGACAAATGGGCAGATGAATACCAAGGCGACTTGGGTATTGCATTGACTGATGTCATTGGTATGGATCAGTTCCTGCAGGATTTCAATTTGAAGTTCTGCAAACTGTATGATGGTATGCGTCATGATTCAGGCGACCCATTCATCTGGGGCGAAAAAGCTATTGCACATTACAAGGCGAATCGTATCGATCCGATGACGAAGAATCTTGTGTTCAGCGATGGGTTGACTTTCCCTAAAGCAATGGAACTGCAAAGCCACTTCCTCGGCCGCGCAAAAACCACTTTCGGTATTGGCACATACTTGACAAACGACATGGGCTTTGCGCCACTAAACAATGTCATGAAGATGACGCACTGCAATGGTCAACCAGTAGCAAAACGCAGTGATAGTCCTGGCAAGTCAATGTGCACTGACCCTGAATACGAGCGTTCGCTTGCACATGCGTTTGGCATCGTCGAATAAATAACTTTGCACTTGTTGTACACCGTGTTATAATGAATGCACATCACCAGGAGAGTATCATGAAACGTCTCGTAGAGATTCGCGCCGCAGAAGGCGGAGAAGATTCCAAGCTGTTCGTCAAGGACTTGGCAGCAGCATACCAAAAACATTTCACACGCGTCGGCTGAACTACCCGCCTGATTGACTCGCGTCTTGGCGAACTCACACTTGAGGTCGAAGGCGACGATTTGTCAGAGCTTAATAACGAGCCGGGCGGGCATCGTATCCAACGCATTCCACCAACTGAGCGGAAGGGCCGAGTACATTCCTCGACCGTAACCGTAGCAGTGATGGATCCAAAAGAAAAGAAGTGCCTTGAGTTTAACGACAAGGACTTCAAAATAGAATGGTATTCCGGCACAGGTGCTGGAGGCCAACATCGTAATAAACATCAAAACTCTTGCCGGCTGACGTACATTCCTTCGGGAACAGTTGTCACATCGCAATGCAGGTCCCGAGAGAACTCTCTCAACGAAGCAAAGACTGAACTGCTGAACCGTCTCAATGGTGGCCAACAGAAGTCTGAACTCGCTGAACGTTCTGCAATCCGCAAGGATCAAGTCGGAACAGGTGAACGCGGAGATAAAGTCCGCACATATAGATTCCAAGACAATACCGCCAAGGATCACAAAACTGGGCGGACGGCTCCAGTCGACCGTGTCATGGCTGGGAATTTTCACCTGCTTTGGTAAGAGGTAACGTTATGCTCATCATCCTTCTCATAGTTCTAGTTAGTATCTTCTTCGGTTTCTATCCAGTCCACAACAAATTGGATAGAACCTTAGCGATTGTGTTTTGGCTGGTGTGCGTAAGCGCAATTATATTCTTTGGGGTAGTGTTCCCACTGATATAAATAAAGCAGGAATTTCTCCTGTTACACGTAAAGGAAATACTATGTCAATGATTCTCATCATCTTGCTTATCTTGCTGGTACTCGGCGCGCTCCCAACTTGGGGTTACAGCAGCTCGTGGGGATGGAGCCCAGTCGGCATCATCGTCGTACTGGTTATTCTGTACCTGGTCTTCGGTTCCGGTCGGTTCTAAGTTAATCACGAAATAATGTGATTTGCTAATGATCTCTGTGATACAATAGCTTTACGTAATGCGGAGGTCAAATGAAGCTTCTTCTAATCCTTGCAACACTTTTTCTTCTTGCTGGTTGTGGCACCACCACGGACGGTCGTAAAACCTTCTTGGGTATTTCAAAGCTAGAAAAAGAAAAATGTATTGATCAATGGGCATACCGGAAGAAGGGTATCATGTACCGCAAATGCTTTTAATGCTTCGTTAGCTCATTGGTAGAGCATCGCCCTGACGTGGCGAATAAAATGGTTCGATTCCATTACGAGGTACCAGAACTCCGAGGCGAATGTGCTCGTTAAACGCGTTCCAGAGGTCGTGGCTTTGTAAATAATGCACGATTCAAACTAGCAACATGAGTTAGAAGGTTGCTCGGTGTTCGGCCCCGTTAGTAGCGTAAGGAGGAGTTCTTACGCTACCCTTCCTATATCTCTATAAATCAGCGCAAATCCTTTGCCCAGTTTAAGAAATAAAAATCCCCAATTCTTGAAGGAGAATTTATGTTAAAAGCAAAAATCGCGGCTCTTGCAGTCGCATCCGTATTTGCTACTGGCTGTGCAACAACCGAGCGCGCCAGTGTCAAGAAGTCTACCGTGATTGTTACAGAAACACAAGTGATGCCGGCACCAGTTGCAGCAGCTCCAGTAGTTGCAGCTCCTCAGCCAGCACCGGTCGTGACCAAGAAGAAAGTGCGTGAATGATGCGCGCCTTCGTCCTCGCCTTGATGGCCACAGCAGCTCTCGCAGCTTGCTCGAAGAAAGAAGTTCCACCATCGGACACGGTAATCGTTGTTCCGCCGGTCGTAACTACTCCAGCTCCAGTTGTTCCGCCAGCTCCACCGGTCGTTATGCCTCCGGAAACAACACCGGACGCTGCAAAGAAGTAATAAAGTTTACTTGATCGCGATGGCTCCTTCGGGAGCCATTTTCTTTTTCCAGGTTTGATAAATAGATTGAAAATTCAAAATACAAAGGATTCACATGTCAGCCCTGCTCAAAGAACTATCAACGTACCAGATTACCGCTACACCGCAAACGAACAACGAATACGAAGCGTTGCTCGAATCTATTGAAGACTTGATGGAGAAATTTTCTCTGTTCGGCAACAAGGATAAAGTGAAAGAAGGAAATCTGACGATGGCCAAAATTCACACGGTTGTTCTCTCGCCTGGTGATGGCGGTATCGAACTGAAGGACAAAGTCTTCGGCATTCGCAATGAACACGAGATCGTCGAGTTCATGCTGGAAGCAATGGGCGTGCCGCGCGACGGTCTTGCAATCCGTATTCGTTCTGGGTTCATGCAGTACGACAAACGCAGCAAGATGCTGTTCATTGCCCGCTTTAAGAGTGATCTGCCAAATGAACGTTCGGACAAAGTAAAGGCTTGATAATATGAAAACTCTCCTGGTCTTCTCGCATCTCCGCTGGAACTTTGTATTTCAGCGGCCGCAGCATTTGCTTACGCGTCTCGCCAAGCATTACAAAATTCTGTTTGTGGAAGAACCAGTTACGACTGGCAGTGTCTACATCGAAGCAAACCAGGTAGCGCCAAACGTTCACACGCTAGTCCCACACACCGTTGAAGACGGTTGGGGTTTTAATGATCGCCAGATGGCTGTCGTCGGCCCGCTCGTCAAAGACTGGTTGCAAGAACATGCTGACCTCACCGAGGGTTACGGCATCTGGTTCTACACTCCACAAGCACTGCCGCTCAAAGCCGCATTCGGTCCGGACTTCGTAATCTTCGACGTAATGGACGAGCTAACTTTGTTTGCCAACGCGCCTGCGTATCTCAAAGAACGCGAGACCGAACTCCTTCAAACTGCAGATCTGGTAATTGCTGGTGGCCCATCACTCGCACGTGCCAAGCAGGAAATTCGCCCTGACACATTGTCGCTCCCATCTGCAGTTGATGCTGAGCACTACTCACCAACACGCGCAATGCAGGCAGAAGCCGAATCGCATTACGAAGATACTCTCGAGCACGACATTCCACATCCGCGCATCGGCTTCTTCGGCGTGATCGACGAACGCCTGGACATCGACTTGGTTGCTGCAATCGCGGATGCAAATCCTCGTTGGCACGTCGTCATGGTTGGACCAACTGCAAAGATTGATCCAGCTAATCTACCACAGCGTGCAAACATTCACTGGCTTGGGTCACAGCCATACGAATTGTTGCCGCAGCTCGTTCAAGGTTGGGATGTGTGTATGATGCCATTCGCAATGAACGACGCAACGAAATTCATTTCGCCAACCAAGACTCTCGAGTACATGGCTGCTGAAAAACCAATCGTGTCAACACCAATTCATGACGTCATCGAACTATACGGTTCGGTGGTTGAGATCGGGCACACTCACGAAGAATTCATTGGGCACATTGAGATGCTGCTCAACGAAGAGCCAACACAAGTTGCGCAACGTATCACCGAAGGGAAAGAACTCGTGAAGCTCTATTCCTGGGACGAAACGGCAGAGAAGGTGCATCAAGCAATCGAAGATGTTATCGCTTTGAAGTTTGCACAGCCAGACTAAATCGTGGTACAATCACTCTTTTAAGGAGAGTGATATGAAAGATTTTGCAGGCATTGAGATCGAAGTAGGTGACACAGTTGCCTACATCGAAAACGGTTACCGAAACTTTTCAAAAGCTAATGTCACTAAGATAACCGA
>Ga0326734_1000294_pt1 | contig 14196 bp, 13 predicted proteins | sample 15_GP2_1315_FD_207944 | JGI IMG/M metagenome (GOLD analysis project Ga0326734, IMG submission 207944) | Glacier ice microbial communities from Ngari, Tibet, China - 15_GP2_131.5 | ecosystem: Environmental > Aquatic > Freshwater > Ice > Glacier | place: China: Ngari, Tibet | collected 2018-07-18 | reverse complement strand
GAACGGCAGCGTCGCCACCACCGCCACCACCACCGCCGAGCGCGCCGCCGCTGCCGTTCACCGTCATCGGCAAGGCCGTCGCCAACGGCCAGTGGGAAGTGTTCCTCGCGCGCGGCAGCGAGACCGTGATTGTCCGCGACAAGATGGTGCTCGACGGCGTCTACCGCGTCGACGCCATTGCGCCGCCCGGCATGACGTTTACTTACCTGCCCCTGAACCAGGTTCAACAAATTCATATTGGAGTACTCGACTGATGGCAAGTCACTTGAAGCGCACAGTTTGTCTGCTGGTCATTCGTCTGCTGGCCGTGATCGCCGCGCTGGCGCTGGTCGGCTGCGCGGCGCAGAGCGCCTACCGCGACGGCGAAAAACTGGTGGCCGACGACAAGATTGAAGCGGGCCTGGTCAAGTACCGGCAAGCCATCGCGCTTGAACCCGGCAACGCGCTGTACCGCAGCGCCTTGCTGGCCGCGCGCGACCGCAGCGCCATCGGCCTGGTCGAGCAGGCCGAGCGCGATCTGGCCGCCGGCAACAGCGACCTGGCGGCGCGCAGCTTCCAGCGCGCGCTGGCAATCGACCCGGCCAACGAGCGCGCCCGCGCCGGTCTGCGCCTGCTCGAAGCCGACGCGCGCCAGGCGACCCTGGTGGGCGAAGCCGGCGCCGCTTTTGCGAGAAGCGATGTCGAACTGGCGCGCCAGAAGCTGGCCGCGGTGCTGGCAGAGCGGCCAGACCACGAGCCGGCGCGCCTGCTGCTTTCCCAGGTGGTCGAAAAAACTGCGCTGCCGGCGGCCGAGACCGCCCTTGGCGCGGCCTACAAGCTGCCGATCAGCATCGAGTTCCGCGATGCCGCGCTGAAACAGGTGTTCGAGGTCATCGCGCGCCGCTCCGGCTTGAACTTCCTGTTCGACAAGGACGTCAAGACCGATCAGCGCACCTCGATTTTCCTCAAGAACAGCACGGTGGAAGCCGCCCTGTATTACCTGCTGGTAAGCAACCAGCTCGAGCAGCAAGTCATGGACGGCAACACCATCCTGGTCTACCAAAACATTCCGGGCAAGCTCAAGGAATACCAGGAGATGACGGTCAAAACGTATTTCCTCGCCAACGCCGAAGCGAAAAATGTTGCCAACACGCTCAAAACGATCCTCAAGACGCGCGACGTCGTGGTCGACGAGAAGCTTAACCTGCTGATCGTGCGCGACAGCCCTGACGCGATCAGGCTGGCCACGCGCCTGGTGGCGCTGCAGGACGTCGCCGAGCCGGAAGTCATGCTCGACGTCGAAATTCTCGAAATCAAGCGCAGCCGGCTGATGGACCTCGGCATCGCCTGGCCGGCCAGCATCGGCTTCGCGCCGCTGCAGTCAAGCGCAAGCGGCCCGCTGACGATCGATGCGCTGCGCCAGCTGAACGGCGGCGCCATCGGCGTCACCGGCATCAGCGCCACCATCAACGCCAACCGCACCGAAGGCGACACCAACACGCTGGCCAATCCGCGCATCCGCGTACGCAACAAGGAAAAGGCCAAGGTCGTCATCGGCGACAAGGTGCCCGTCATCACCACCATCATCACGCCCGGCACCAGCGGCGGCTTCGCCTCGGAAGCGGTCAGCTACGTCGACGTCGGCCTGACCCTGAACGTCGAGCCGACCATTTACCTCAACAATGAAGTGGCGATCCGCATCGCCCTCGAGGTATCGAACCTGGTCGACTCCGTCACCACCAAGTCAGGCTCGGTGGCGTACCGCATCGGCACCCGTTCGGCCAGCACCATGCTGCAATTGAAAGATGGCGAAAACCAGGTGCTGGCCGGCCTGATCAGCAATGAAGACCGCACCAGCGGCAGCAAAGTGCCCGGTTTTGGCAGCCTGCCGATCCTCGGCCGCCTGTTCGGCAGCACGCGCGACTCGAACGACAAGAACGAGATCGTGCTGTCGATCACGCCGCATCTGGTGCGCAACGTGCAGCGCCCGGTGCTCGGCGCGTCCGAATTTTCAGCCGGCACCGAGAGCAGTTTCCGCCGCCGTCCGGACCCCGCTCCCAGGGCGCCGGCGCAGTTGCCGGTGCAGTTGCCAGCACCTGCCGCGCAATGACCGTGCGCGGCTTCACGCTGATCGAGTTGCTCGTCACGCTGGCCATCCTGGCGCTGCTCGGCACGATCGTTGCGCCAGCCGTCCAGATCACCGTGCAGCGTCGCAACGAACTGGAATTGCGCCGCGCGCTGCGCGACATCCGGCTCGGCATCGACGCCTACAAAAAGGCCAGCGACGAAGGACGCATCGCCAAGAATGCCGGCGCCACCGGCTACCCGGTCAGACTCGAGGTGCTGGTGGACGGCGTGGCCGATTTGCGCAGCCCGAAACGGGCCAAGATGTTCTTCCTGCGCCGCCTGCCGCGCGACCCGTTCAATGTCGAGCCGGAATTGCCCGGAGCGCACACCTGGGGCCGGCGCAGTTACGCCAGCGAAGCGGCTGACCCGCGCGAAGGCGACGACGTCTATGACGTGTATTCGAGCTCGGAGCGGCTCGGCCTGAACGGCGTGCCGTACAAAAAATGGTGACGACATGGTGACGACATGGTAACGAAATGCTGACCGGCGTGCCGATGGACCCGATCAGCGTGATTTGCCCCAGGCGACATCGCGCCGGCTTCACGCTGATCGAGTTGCTGGTGGTGCTCGGCATCGTTGCGCTGCTGCTGACGCTGGCGGTGCCGCGATTTTTCCCCGGCATCGACAGTGCGAAAGAGACCATCCTCGCCGACAACCTGCGCAACACCCGCGCCGTGATCGAGCAGTATTACAGCGACACCGGGCGCTATCCGGATTCGCTCGATCAACTGGTCGAAAAGAAATACCTGCGCCAGCTGCCGCTCGACCCGATCACCGGCAGCAGCGCCGGCTGGATCGTGGTGGCGCCGGAAGAGGGCGCCAAGGGAGGAATTGCCGGCGTCAAGAGCGGCGCGCCCGGCAATGACCGCAGCGGCAAGCCGTATCTCGACTGGTGAGCCGATGCCGCGTTCATCTCCCTCCTTGCGCGCAGCGTGTTCACCGTGCTCATCGTATTCACCCCGCCGCCCGTTGCAAGGCGGCTTCACCTATCTCGGGCTGATCATCCTCGTCAGCGTGATCGGCATGGTCGGCGCCGCCACGCTCAAGATCGGCGCGCTGATGCAGCGCGCCCAGGCGGAAGAAGAATTGCTCGACACCGGCGCCGCCTTCAGCGCCGCGTTGCAAAGCTACGCGCAGGCCACGCCAAAGGGCCAGCCGCTGCAGCCGCCGAGCTTGCAGGAGTTGCTCAAGGACCCGCGCACGCCGGCGCTGCGCCGTCACTTGCGCAAGATTTTCGTCGATCCCGTCACCGGCAGCACCGAGTGGGGCGTGCTCTATCGGGCCGACAAGGTGAGCTTGGGCGTGGTGGCGGTGTACAGCCTGTCCAAGGCGCGGCCGCTGAAAATCGGCAACTTCGACGCGCGCTTTGTCGGCTTCGACGCCAAGCGCCATCTGTCGGACTGGAAGTTTATTGCCGGCGCAATCGCGCCGGTGCTGCCAGTGCAGCCGGTGACGCCGCCGTCGCTTGCCGCAACGGCGGTGGAAAACGCGGCGCCGCCGGAGCCGGCGCCCGCGGCGCCGGAACCAGAGGTCGAGAACAGGACGGCGCCGCCGGCCGAGCCGGAAAACACGCGCTGACGGTAATCGAGGCGCTCAGCGCGCGCGCCGCTTGAAGTCGCCGGGCCGAAAACCCAGTGCGAACAGCACCGCGAAATAGGTCGCCGCGCTGGCGCCGACGATGGCCAGCAGCGCGCCGCCGCGCAGCCAGGGATGCGCTTGCATCGCAGCCCAGTCGAGCTGGCCCTGGGCGTACCACGACAGCGCGCCCATCGCGCACACCGCCACCACCAGCCGCACAAAAAAGCCGCGCCAGCCGGGGTGCGGCGTAAAAATCTTGCGCTTGCGCAGGCCGGCGTACAAAAACAGCGCGTTCAGGCACGCCCCGAGGCCAATCGACAGCGCCAATCCCGCCACAGCGAGGCGCGGCACGAACACCAGGTTCATTAATTGCGTCGCCACCAGCACGCCGAGTGCAATGCGCACCGGCGTGCGGATGTCCTGGCGCGCATAAAACGCCGGCGCCAGCGTCTTGACCAGGATAATGCCGATCAAACCGGCGCTGTACGCCATCAGAGGCAGCGCCGAGGTGGTGATCGCTTGCGTGCTGAATTCGCCGTAGTGGAAGAGGGTGGCGATCAGCGGTTCGGCCAGGATGGCCATGCCGACCGCCGCCGGCAGCGCCAGCAAAAACGTCAGACGCAAACCCCAGTTCAGCAGCGACGAGTATTCCTCGGTGTCGCTTTCGGCGCTTGCCTTCGACAGACTCGGCAACAAGATGGTGCCCAGCGCAACGCCCAGCATCGCCGTCGGGAATTCCATCAGGCGGTCGGCGTACGACAGCGCCGACACGCTGCCGGTCGCCAGCCGCGAGGCGATATGGGTGTTGATCATCAGGCTGATCTGGGCGGCCGACACGGCAAACACTGCCGGCCCCATTTTTTTCAGCATGCGCCGCACGCCGGCGTCGCGCAGTCCGGTCAGCGGATTGAAGGACAGGCGCGGCAGCATGCCGATTTTGCGCAGCGCGGGAAGTTGGATCGCCACCTGCAGCATGCCGCCGACAAACACGGCGATCGCCATTGCATAAATCGGCTGCGCCAGGTGGCGGGTGAGAAACAGCGAGGCGAGGATGAACGACACGTTCAGCAGCACCGGCGTGAAGGCCGGGATTTTGAACTGGCGCCACGTGTTGAGCACGCCGCCCGACAGCGCGACGAAGGACATGAAGGCGATGTAGGGAAACATCAGCCGCGTCATCCAGATCGAGGCGTCGAAGGCGTCCGGAGTCTTGTCGAGCCCGCCGGCAATCAGCAGCACCAGCAGCGGACTGCCGATGATGCCGATGATGCTGGTGAGCACCGTGGCCCACACCAGCGTGGTGGCGACATGGTCGACCAGCGTCTTGGTCGCCTCCACGCCGTGCTGGGTCTTGTATTCGGACAGGATCGGTACGAACGCTTGCGAGAAGGCGCCCTCGGCAAACAGGCGGCGCAGCAGGTTGGGGATGCGGAAGGCGACGATGAAGGCGTCGGAGTAGGCCGAGGCGCCAAAAGCGCGCGCGAACAGGCTTTCTCGCAGCAATCCGGTCACGCGGGACAGCATCGTCATGCTGGAAATGGCGGCGAGGGTTTTGAGCAAGTTCATGGCGCAAGATTATAGCTCGGCAGCAGCGCTGCGGGCCGCCAAAGCCGCTCTTGTCGATTTATGAATTGCTTGGAGACGAAAATTTCGCTATAATCGAAGGCTGTACAGAATTCTGTTACGCAGACACACTTGTTTGACAGGCACTGGTTTGACAGCAAAGTGGTTCAGAACGTATGGACTTACCGGTTTGCCAGACGCTTGTGTTTGCAAACGCAACTTGACCCCGTTTTAGGAAATTCCATGGCAAATACCGCACAAGCGCGCAAACGCGCTCGTCAAGCAGTTAAGCAGAACGCGCACAACTCGTCGCAGCGTTCGACCCTGCGCACAGCAATCAAGGCTGTGCGTAAAGCGATCCAGGCTGGCGACAAGGCCGCGGCAACCCTGATCTTCCAAGCATCGGTGTCGAAGATCGACAGCATCGCTGACAAGAAAATCATCCACAAGAACAAGGCTGCGCGCCACAAGAGCCGCCTTGCTGCTGCCCTGAAAGCACTGTCGGCGTAAATTTTTGCCGCCCGGGCGATGCCTGGGCGCAGTCATTACTGCCAGCGATGAAAAGCCCGCCTGACCTAGTCCGGCGGGCTTTTGTTTTCGGCGCGCCAAAAATTCTGGCGTTAAAAAAGGCAGGACCAGCCTGCCTCCTTGTGTTTTCACCGCGTTGCCACCGCGTTGCCGCGGAACAGGCTGACGCAGACCAGCTTATTTTGCCGCTGGCGTTGCCGGGGCGGCAGCGGCAGGCTTGGCGACGGCCTCTTTCTTGGCCTTGTGCTTCTTGGCTTCGGCCGGGGCAGCAGCCGGGGCAGAAGGAGCGGCGGCGGCGGTGGCGACTGCCGGTGCGGCCTTGTCGGCAGCGGCGGGGGCGGCGATTGCGGCAACAGCGAACAGGGATGCAACCAGGGCGGCGATCATCTTGGACATTGCAGTTTCCTTTTTGGGAGTTAAGAAATCACGATTGTCGTGAATCTGCCGAATTAACGCGGCGCTTCCTCTTGCGGTTGACCTCGGTTAAAAGAAATGCAAAAAATTCGCCGGATGGCGGCTTTGTCTTGTCCAGGTCCGATCGTGCCTGGCAACAAGTCGCGTCAGACTTTTTTCAGGCCGGTCGCCGCCACAGTTGCCGATTCGCCCGGCAGCAAGGGGTTGGTCGCCAGCGAGAACGGCCCGATGCTGCTGCGCACCAGCCGCAGGGTAGGAAAGCCGACCGCGGCCGTCATGCGCCGCACCTGGCGGTTTTTCCCCTCCTGCAACGTGATTGCCACCCAGCTGGTCGGTTTGCCGGCGCGCACCCGGATCGGCGGTTCGCGCGGCCACAGCCAGTCCGGTTCGGCGATCCTGGCGGCGCGACACGGCTTGGTGGTGAAGTCGCCCAGGTCGAGCGGCGCTTGCAGCCGCGCCAGCGCGGCGCCATCGATGTCGCCTTCCACCTGCACCAGATAGGTCTTCGCTTCCTTGTGGTCGGGATGGGCGATGCTGTGCTGCAGGCGGCCGTCGTCGGTCAGCAGCATCAACCCTTCGCTATCGGCGTCGAGCCGCCCGGCCGGATAGATGTTCGGCATGGTAAGGTAATCGGCCAGCGACTGGCGTCCGTCTTGCGGTGTAAACTGGCACAGCACGTTGAATGGTTTATTGAAGAGAATCAGGGGCATGGCGGTGGCAGTTCCGTTGGTCTGGCTCGAAAGCGTTCGGTTAATCGTAAAGCGTGGCGCCGGGTAAAATACTGGTGCATAATATGAAACATGCCATCTTATGTCTTATACAAGACTGGATTGTCATTATAAGCAGAGGCAGATTCCAGACTTTGCCTGACGGATGCAAACCGGTTGCTGCCGGTTTGCATCCACTCATGCGTCCACTTCGGAGATTACACGATGTATCAACATATCCAAGTACCCGCCGACGGCCAGAAAATCTCGGTCAACGCCGATTTTTCGCTGAATGTACCAGACAATCCCATCATTCCCTACATTGAAGGTGATGGCACCGGCGTCGACATCAGCCCGGTGATGATCAAGGTCGTCGATGCGGCGGTGGCCAAGGCCTATGGCGGCCAGCGCAAGATCAGCTGGATGGAAATTTTTGCCGGTGAGAAATCGACGACGGTGTACGGCCCCGACGTCTGGCTGCCGGAAGAAACCCTGGCCGCGGTAAAGGATTACGTCGTCTCGATCAAGGGTCCTTTGACAACGCCTGTCGGTGGCGGCATCCGTTCGCTCAACGTTGCGCTGCGCCAGCAGCTCGACCTGTACGTCTGCCTGCGCCCGGTGCGCTACTTTACCGGCGTTCCTTCGCCCGTCAAGGCGCCGGAGAAGACCGACATGGTCATTTTCCGCGAAAACTCGGAAGATATCTACGCCGGCATCGAATGGCAGCAGGGTTCCGAAGGCGCCAAAAAGCTGATCGACTTCCTGGTCAAGGAACTGGGCGTGAACAAGATTCGCTTCCCGGAAACGTCGGGCATCGGCATCAAGCCGGTGTCGATCGAAGGCACCGAGCGCCTGGTGCGCAAGGCGCTCCAGTACGCCATCGACAACGACAAGCCGTCGGTGACGATTGTCCACAAGGGCAACATCATGAAGTACACCGAAGGCGGCTTCCGCGACTGGGCGTACGCGCTGGCGCAGAAGGAATTCGGCGCCGAGCTGATCGATGGCGGGCCATGGATGAAGTTCAGGAATCCGAAGACGGGCCGCGACATCATCGTCAAGGATTCGATCGCCGATGCTTTCCTGCAGCAGATATTGCTGCGTCCCAACGAGTACAGCGTGATCGCCACGCTGAACCTGAACGGCGACTACATCTCCGACGCGCTGGCGGCCCAGGTGGGCGGGATCGGCATCGCGCCGGGCGCCAACCTGTCGGACTCGGTTGCGATGTTCGAAGCGACCCACGGCACCGCGCCAAAGTACGCCGGCAAGGACTATGTCAATCCGGGTTCGCTGATTTTGTCGGCCGAAATGATGCTGCGCCACATGGGCTGGACCGAAGCGGCCGACCTGATCATTTCGTCGATGCAAAAGTCGATTGCGTCCAAAAAAGTCACCTACGACTTCGCCCGCCTGATGGATAGCGCGACCCAGGTGTCGTGCTCCGGCTTTGGCGACGTCATGATCGAGCAGATGTAAAAGCTGCGGTCATGGACACATCGACCGGGAAGCTTCGCTTCTTTAACCGCGGGGCTTTGTTGCGTTGGCGGCATGCGCTTGCGCTTGTCACGCGCCAGCAATTTATTGGTGCAGGGCAAGTCTTGCCAAGGCTTTCCGCTGCCGCCAGGGCGGCAGTGCCAACCGTGCGCATCAAGGCGCGCGAAAAAGAGTAAAGTCTGATGCGGATGGCGAGCAAGGCGCTAAAAACGGCGGGCGAAAAAAACCCCGCCGAAGCGGGGTCTCTGACATCTTGCAGGCTTAGCCAGCCTGGATGTTGGAAGCTTGCTTGCCTTTAGGGCCTTGCGTGACTTCGAATTGAACTTTTTGACCTTCTTTGAGGGTCTTGAAACCGTTCATGTTGATTGCGGAGAAGTGCGCGAACAAGTCCTCGCCGCCGTCATCTGGAGTGATGAAGCCAAAACCTTTGGAATCATTGAACCACTTAACTGTACCTGTTGCCATAAAAAGAACTTTCAAATAAAAACCAATCACACGGGCCATAAAGACCAGGAGCTTCCTGCCTTCTCCGTGGCCATCTCTCTTCACCGACAGATACGAATGGTAGCAGTCGATGGCTTCATTGTTGGCGGAATGACTATTGAAGTCAAGTGGTTTCAAACGAATATTGTCATTTTTGCCACGCAGACCCGGAAAGCAACTCTTGATATTTCGAATCGGGTCGCCATCTGCGCATCAGACGGAAACCGCGTAAGATGGAAAACAAATGTGAATGCCCTGACGTTTACGCATTGCATCACTACGGAAAGCATTAGAATAAAGCGTATGGCAACCAAGCAAGATACTGAGCAACTTTTGGAGCGGCAGACGGCCAAGCCGCCGCCGCTGTACCAAGTGGCATTGCTCAACGATGACTACACCCCGATGGAGTTCGTTGTCGCCATCATCCAGGAGTACTTCAACAAGGATCGGGAAACGGCTACGCAAATCATGCTTTCGGTTCACCGTCACGGCAAAGGGGTGTGTGGCGTGTTTTCCAAAGATATTGCGTGTACCAAGGTCGAATTTGTCTTAACGCATGCACGCAAGGCGGGGCATCCCCTGCAATGTGTGATGGAGGAAGTATGATTGCGCAAGAACTGGAAGTCTCTTTACACATGGCCTTTGTCGAAGCTCGGCAAGCACGGCATGAATTCATTACCGTTGAGCACTTGCTGCTGGCGCTTTTGGACAACCCATCGGCCGCGGAAGTGATGCGCGCCTGTGCGGTCAACATTGACGACTTGCGCAAGACGCTCACCAATTTCATCGGTGACAACACGCCGACCGTGCCTGGCACGGGCGAGGTCGACACCCAGCCGACGCTCGGATTCCAGCGCGTGATCCAGCGGGCGATCATGCACGTGCAGTCGGCCTCGAACGGCAAGAAGGAAGTCACCGGCGCCAACGTGCTGGTGGCGATCTTCGGCGAAAAGGATTCGCACGCCGTCTACTACCTGCATCAGCAGGGCGTGACCCGCCTCGACGTGGTCAATTTCATTTCGCATGGCGTGCGCAAGGACCAGCAGGCCGATGCGCAGAAAACGTCCGAAGGGGTGGAAGAGGTGCAGGTCGAAGGTCAGCCGAAGGAAAGTCCGCTCGACCAGTTCACCCAGAACCTGAACAAGGCCGCTGCTGAAGGCAAGATCGATCCGCTGATCGGCCGCGAGGACGAAGTGGACCGCGTGATCCAGATCCTGTGCCGGCGCCGCAAGAACAATCCGTTGCTGGTCGGTGAAGCCGGGGTCGGCAAGACCGCGATCGCCGAAGGCCTGGCATGGCGCATCACGCAGGAAGAAGTGCCCGAAATTCTGCAGAACGCGATCGTCTATTCGCTCGACATGGGCGCCTTGTTGGCCGGCACCAAATACCGCGGCGATTTCGAGCAGCGTCTCAAGGCCGTCCTCAAGCAATTGAAAGAAACCCCGCACGGCATCCTGTTCATCGACGAGATCCACACCATCATCGGCGCCGGTTCGGCGTCGGGCGGCACGCTGGACGCGTCGAACCTGCTCAAGCCGGCGCTCGCCAACGGCCAGCTCAAGTGCATCGGTGCGACGACCTACACCGAGTTCCGCGGCGTGTTCGAAAAAGACCACGCATTGAGCCGCCGGTTCCAGAAGGTCGACGTCAACGAGCCGACCGTCGAGCAGACGATCCAGATTCTGCGCGGCCTCAAATCACGCTTCGAAGAGCACCACGGCGTCAAGTATTCGTCGTTGGCGCTGACCACCGCCGCCGAACTGGCAGCCCGCTTCATCAACGACCGTCACCTGCCCGACAAGGCGATCGACGTGATCGACGAAGCCGGCGCGGCGCAACGCATTTTGCCGAAGTCGAAGCAGAAAAAGACCATCGGCAAGGCCGAGATCGAGGACATCATCGCCAAGATCGCCAGGATCCCGCCGCAAACGGTCAACCAGGATGACCGCAGCAAGCTGCAGACGATCGACCGCGACCTGCGCAACGTCGTCTTCGGCCAGGAACCTGCGATCGATGCGCTGGCGTCGGCGATCAAGATGGCGCGCGCGGGCCTGGGCAAGACCGACAAGCCGATCGGCTCCTTCCTGTTCTCCGGTCCGACCGGCGTCGGCAAGACCGAGGTGGCCAAGCAGCTGGCCTACGTCCTCGGTATCGAGCTGATCCGCTTCGACATGTCGGAGTACATGGAGCGCCACGCGGTGAGCCGGCTGATTGGCGCGCCGCCGGGCTATGTCGGTTTCGACCAGGGCGGCTTGCTGACGGAAGCAATCACCAAGAAGCCGCACGCAGTGCTGCTGCTTGACGAGATTGAAAAAGCCCACCCGGACATTTTCAATATCCTGCTGCAGGTGATGGACCATGGCACCCTGACCGACAACAATGGCCGCAAGGCGGATTTCCGCAACGTGATCATCATCATGACCACCAATGCGGGCGCCGAAAGCCTGACCAAGCGCTCGATGGGTTTTACCGAGTCGAAGGCGCCCGGCGACGAAATGGCCGACATCAAGCGCATGTTCACGCCGGAGTTCCGCAACCGGATCGATGCGATCATCAGCTTCCGTGCGCTGGACGAAGACATCATCTTGCGCGTGGTCGACAAGTTCCTCATGCAGCTTGAAGAACAGCTGCACGAGAAAAAGGTCGAAGCCATCTTCACCGAGAAGCTGCGCAAGTTCCTCGCCAAAAAAGGGTTCGACCCGCAGATGGGCGCACGACCAATGGCGCGCCTGATCCAGGACATGATCCGCAAGGCGCTGGCCGACGAACTGCTGTTCGGCCGCCTGGTCAGCGGCGGGCGCATCACGGTCGACCTCGACGACAAGGACCAGGTCGTGCTCGAGTTCCCCGAGTCCGACGCGACGCCGCCAACCGCGCCGCCGGAGACGGTCGAAATCGAGTAAAAATCGGCAGTCAGGTTGAAAACCTCAAAAACCCGCGCACGCAAGTGCCGCGGGTTTTTTTATACCGCCGGCCCTGTCAGACCACGCCGTTCGCCTTGAGCGCGGCAATGTCACCGGCTTGCAGCCCCAACATTTCTTGAAGCAACTGATCGGTATGCTGCCCCAGTGTCGGCGGCGCCTGCATGGCCGCGGTCGCCTCGCCCGAGAAGCGCACCGGATGGCGCACCTGCGGCACGCTGCCGGCGCTCGGATGCGGCACGTCAACGCGCATGGCGCGCGCCTGCACCTGGGGATCGGAGAATACCTGCGCCAGATTGTTGATCGGGCCGCAAGGCACGCCAGCCGCGTCCAGCGCCTGCGCCAGTTCGGCCGCCTCACGCTGTTGCAGGCAGGCCTCGATGAGCGGGATCAGCAGCGCGCGGTGTGCGACGCGCGCCGGATTGCTGGAGAAACGCTGGTCGAGGCTCCATTCGGGCTTGCCGAGCACCTGGCAAAAGCTGGCGAACTGGCCGTTGTTACCGACCGCGACGACGAGCTGGCCGGCCCCGGTTTCGAACGCCTGGTAGGGCACGATGTTCTGATGGGCATTGCCCCAGCGTTCGGGCAGGACGTCGCTGGTCAGGTAGTTCATGCCGACATTGGCCAGCATCGCCACTTGAACATCGAGCAGCGCGACGTCGATATACCTGCCGAGCCCGCTAGTGGCGCGGTTCGCCAGCGCTGCCAGGATGGCCGTGCTGGCATACATGCCGGTCATCACATCGACCACTGCCACCCCGACCTTTTGCGGGCCGCCGCCGGGCAAGCCGGCGCGCTCGCCGGTGATGCTCATCAAGCCGCCAATGCCCTGAATGGCGAAGTCGTAACCGGGCCGCGACGCATACGGGCCGGTCTGGCCGAAGCCGGTGATCGAGCAATAGATCAGGCGCGGATTGAGCTTGCTGAGGCAGTCATAATCGAGCCCGTATTTCTTCAGGCTGCCGACCTTGTAGTTCTCGATCAGCACGTCCGCCTGCGCCACCAGCCGCAGCAGCAGGGCAGCGCCTTCGGCTTGCGCGAAATCGAGCGTGAGCGATTGCTTGCCGCGGTTGGCCGACAGGTAATATGCGGCCTCGGCTGTGGCATCACCGGCCTCGTTCATCGCGTACGGCGGCCCCCATTGACGGGTGTCGTCACCCACACCCGGCTTTTCGATCTTGATGACGGTGGCGCCGTAATCGGCCAGCAGCTGGGTGCACCACGGCCCGGCCAGCACCCGCGTCAGGTCGAGTACCTTGATGCCGGCGAGCAGGCTCACGGGTTTCCCCTTGCGCCCGCCATCAGAAAAACGCCTGGATGCCGGTCTGCGCACGTCCCAAAATCAGCGCGTGGATGTCGTGCGTGCCTTCGTACGTGTTGACGACCTCGAGGTTGACCATGTGGCGAATCACGCCGAATTCGTCGGAGATGCCATTGCCGCCGAGCATATCGCGGGCAACGCGGGCGATGTCGAGCGACTTGCCGCACGAATTGCGCTTCATCATCGACGTGATTTCAGGCGATGCCGTGCCGTCGTCCTTCATGCGGCCAAGTCGCAGGCAGCCCTGCAGGCCGAGCGTGATCTCGGTCTGCATGTCGGCCAGCTTCTTTTGCACCAGCTGGTTGGCCGCCAGCGGCCGGCCGAACTGGATGCGGTCCATCGTGTACTGGCGGGCGATGTGCCAGCACGCTTCGGCCGCGCCGAGTGCGCCCCAGGCGATGCCGTAACGGGCCGAATTGAGGCAGGTGAACGGGCCCTTCAGGCCGCGCACGTCGGGAAAAGCATTTTCTTCGGGGCAGAACACGTCGTCCATGACGATTTCGCCCGTCACCGAAGCGCGCAGGCCGAACTTGCCGTGGATCGCCGGCGCCGACAGGCCGGCCATGCCTTTTTCCAGCACGAAGCCGCGGATTGCGCCATCGTCGTCCTTGGCCCACACGACGAACACGTCGGCCACCGGCGAATTGGTGATCCACATCTTGGCGCCCGACAAGCTGTAGCCGCCCGGCACTTTTTTCGCGCGGGTGATCATCGCGCCCGGGTCGGAGCCGTGGTTCGGCTCGGTCAGCCCGAAGCAGCCGATCGATGCGCCGGAAGCGAGTTTCGGCAGGTATTTCTGGCGCTGCGCCTCGGTGCCGAATTGAAAGATCGGCACCATCACCAGCGACGACTGCACGCTCATCATCGAGCGGTAGCCGGAATCGACGCGCTCCACTTCGCGCGCGATCAGGCCGTACGACACATAGTTCAGCCCGGCGCCGCCGTATTCGGCCGGAATGGTCGCGCCGAGCAGTCCCAGTTCGCCCATCTCGCGAAAGATCGACGTGTCCATCGTCTCGTGGCGGAATGCTTCCAGCACGCGCGGCTGCAGCTTGTCCCGGCAGTAGGCGGCGGCGGC
>Ga0326734_1000293_pt1 | contig 14212 bp, 15 predicted proteins | sample 15_GP2_1315_FD_207944 | JGI IMG/M metagenome (GOLD analysis project Ga0326734, IMG submission 207944) | Glacier ice microbial communities from Ngari, Tibet, China - 15_GP2_131.5 | ecosystem: Environmental > Aquatic > Freshwater > Ice > Glacier | place: China: Ngari, Tibet | collected 2018-07-18 | reverse complement strand
CTACTATATTAACGTAAGTTTTTGTATCTTTGGGGTTATGGCATACGATAAAGAAATAGTTTTTCCGTTAATCCTTTCAGAAATTGAAGAGGGTGCTTCTTTGCGTTCTATTTTAAGACGTAACGAAATGCCAAGTAGAAAGACTTTCTTTGAATGGGTAGATAACGATGAAATTAAACGTAACCAATACGTGCGTGCGATGGATGAAAGAGCAGAGTCTAAGTTTGAAAGCATAGAGGATGACTATCTTGAAGAGCCCCAAAGAGACCCAGAAACAGGTAAAATTGACACTGGTTGGGTACAACTTCAAAGACTAAAGATTGACTCTAAAAAATGGGAGTTAGGCAAACTAAAACCTAAAAAGTACGGCACAACAGCTTTAGACCTTACCAGCGACGGAGAGAAAATACAGTCAGCGCCTTCATTAATAAACGTCCGTATCATTGAAAACGATGACGAAGAGTAACGAAATAGACTTTTTGGCAACTAAAGTATTTCGGGATATATGGAACGCTACGCAATCAAAGAAATACAAGTTAATCGTCGAAGAGGGAAGTTCCAGAAGTTCAAAGACTTGGAGCAACTTTCAAAATTTATTTTTAGATCTGTTTGAAAATCCATTAACTACTTGCACTATATTACGTGATACTCAAAAGTCGTGTCGTGAAATTGTAGAAATTGACTGGATTAAATGGTTAAGCGATCCAATGGGTAGAAAAAAGCAATTAGAAGATAAAGTAATTACGGTAGTTCAATTCGATGCTTTTATAAAGAAAGAAAGTCTAATAAAATACTTCCTAAGGAATAGAACGAATCACACATGGACTTTTCTACATAACAACTCTTTTATTCGATTTACGGGGTTAGATGATGAAGATGATGCTATGGGTATGACTCAGGACATTTGTTGGATAAACGAGCCTTACAAGTTTTCTCATGAGGTTTACAAACAGTTATCACAAAGGACTGCAAAATATATCTTATTCGATTGGAATCCTAAACAAAAGCACTGGGTAAATGAAGAGAAACGAAAGGATAATACTATTACTCTGTTTAGTACATTTATGGATAATCCTTTTTGCCCACTTGAAAGCAAAATTCAGATCCATTCTTACCAACCGTTAGTACAGTGTGACGTTGTTTTGATGGATTTAATAGCAATAACAGAACTTCATACGTACGATTTTGAGACAAACCTAAAAGACTTTACTAAAAGACAAATTAACGAAATTAAGCGATGTTTATATAATGAGAGCGTAGGTAGTGCGTCTTTATATCACTGGTTAGTATTTGGAAAAGGTGAGAAAAGCGAAAAACCAAACCGTATCTTTAAGGGTTGGAATACACTTAATGATGCTGACTTTCATAAATTACCGTATCAAATTTACAGAGGTTTAGATTTTGGACTTAGTGCTAAAACGGCTTTATGTGATATGAAGTTTGACGGTGATGAAAATTACTTCTTTAAAGAACGTCTGTATGTTCCAATGAATGAAATGAAAGGGTCATTGTCGGAAGAGTTTGAACGTTTAGGAATAGAGAAACATATCGAAATCATCTGTGACAGTGGTAATGAGATAAACAAAAGCGAAGGTATTAAACTACGAAACTCAGGGTATAATATCATATTCGCTAAAAAAGGTGCGGGATCAATTAGTTCTGGAATTGAGACCATGCAAAAGAGTAAAATACACTATACTAAAGAATCTTTTAACATCGAAAATGAATACGAAAATTATTCTTGGAAGATTTGGCAAGGTATCCAAATGGATGTTCCAGAGGAAAATGGAGACGATCACATATTAGATGCAATGAAATACGTAATTTCTTGGCATACTAAAGTATTTCGATTGTCTTAGCAAATAAATTACGTTGATATATTAGTTTGTATCATAAAATATACTATATTTGCTTTATTAACAATGTTGTGAAACATCGTATTTATGGGATTATTCAATTTATGGGGTAAAAGTATCAATGTGGAGAGAGACCGCACGGGTACATTTACCTATTCTTTTTTAGAAAATAACGGTTTTTCAAACTCTGGTAACCACCTTAATTCTTCTTTAACAAATCCAATTTTATTGGCTATTATAGCTTTAAGAAGTAAGATTTATTCTCAAATGAAGATCACTCACTTGGATGGTTCGGGAAAACCTATTGAGAATAGCGAAATTATAAAGCTATTCAGACAGCCAAATTACTTCCAATCACAACAAGATTTCTTATTTCAGCAAATGTGGTTCTTATCTGCTACAGGTACTAATTTAACATATAAAATAAATGCGTTATCACAAACGAAATCGCTTTACAATCTTATTCCTAGTGAGATTAAATTGAACGATACTCACAAGCTAAAGAAATTTATATCTACTCAAAAAGATATTACAGCGTATGAGCAGAGAAAAATTATATACACGTTGGAGGGTGACACTTTTAATATAGAATTAAAAGACTTAATCCCTACGTATGATCTAGCTAACGGATTAACGGTAAATTCGTTAATGAGTTCGCCAAGTAGATTAAACGGTATATCAAAAGTAATTGAGAATATAGAAGAAAATCTACTGTCTAAGAATGTTAACTTAAAGATGAGCCAAAAGTATCTTATCTCATCAGAAGGTGATGGTAATCAGGCACAAATACAAGACGGAGACAGAAGAGACATACTTAGTAAGGTTAGTGCTAAAACAATACTCATGACTAATATAGCTGTTAAAACACAGCATTTAGTTAGTGACATGAAACGTCTTTATTTAGACGAACAATTCTCTAACGATGCTTTGACTTGTTTACTTGCTTTTGACATGAATAGGGATATACTTAACTATTTCAGTAAAGGAGCATCGACACACGAAAACCAATCACAAGGCTTTATAAATTGGATTCAAAACTCTATCCAGAACGATGCGGATAATACTATGAATAGTTTCGCCAGTTCTTTTGGTTTAATCGACAATAACGAGAGTTTAAGAGCGTCATTTGATCATTTGCCAGTAATGCAATTAGTAATGAAAACGAAACTTGAAACCTTGCAATTATACATTAATACGTTGGCAGATTACCCCGTTGAATCAAAGGTTAAGTTAATAGATGAATTTAAACTAACATTAGGATTATGAAAACGATATTAAAGGATTTTACACCCGAACAAAAACAGGAGTTTATAAACAAGATAAAAGCCGAAAAACAAAAAGATACTCAGGATAACAAAATAGTAACGAAATGAATATAGCCGAATTAGTAGCAAAAAAAGCGGAATTAATCCAACTAAAGAAAGCCGAAGTGAAAACGGTTAAAGGTGGAATTAGTTCAATAAGTAAAACCGCAAACACTGCTTTAAAAGGCGTGTTTAAGGATAACGATAATTCATTAGAACGTACCATAGTTGGTAACACTTACTTATGGATGGATTCACACGATGACGTACACGCTAAAGGTTGCTTTACTAAATCGGTCAAAGAAAATAGAAATATATTCCACTTACATGATCACGAATTTAAACTGACGTCTAAGGTAGGTGAGCCAAAGAAAACGTATGAAGATGAAATAGCATGGAAGGATTTAGGAGTTAATAAATCAGGAATGACACAAGCCTTGTTTATGGACACTGAAATATTTAAGGAGTATAATACTCAAATTTTCAATGAATATAAATCAGGGCGTATCAATCAACACTCCGTTGGGATGCAATACGTTAAGATTGATTTAGCGGTGAACGACGAAAGTTTTGAATCTGAATTTAAGCTATGGAATGATAATATTGAGTTATTAGGTAACCCAGACAGAGCCACTGAAAAAGGTTTCTTTTGGTTGGTTCGTGAAGCAAAGTTAATTGAAATAAGTGCCGTATTAATGGGAAGCAATGAACTTACACCAACACAAAAAGAGAATATAGAAGAGCCGACTATCGAAGTCACTCCAAAAATAGAGCCGACAATAGTCACTCAAACGAAACGGAGAAGAAATAATTAATCTAAAACACAAAACACTATGTTTAAGTACAAAACTGATGCTGAAGTTCAGGCAATGACCGAACAAGAAGCAAATGATTACGCAGTTGCAAAAAGAAGCCATGAAGGTGACTTGCAAACAAAAGCTATTGAATTAGCTGTTAAAGGAGCGAAAGACGAATTTAAAACAGAATTAAAGAAAGCAAACGACAACGCTACCGAATTAGCTTTGAAAGTTACTGAATTAGAAACTAAAGGTTTGCAATCTGTAGAAAAGACTTTTGCGTCTGAAATCTTAGAGAACAAAGAAGCGATCAAAAACATTGCTAAAGGTTCTAACAATGAATTAGTAGTAAAAGCTAATACGGTAAGAGCGTCAATCGCTACAAATCCACACCAACTACTTGCTGATGGTATTGGGCAACTTCAAAGAGTAAAACGTTCTTTGTATGACATTTTCCGTAAAATCCCAGTAGCAAAAGGGAATCACAACGGTACTATTTCGTATGTAGATTGGGATGAAGCTACAACTGTAAAAGCCGCTGCTATGGTTGCTGAAGGTGTTGCATTTCCACAATCAACTGCTAAATTCAAGGGGTATTCTTTACAGCTAAGAAAAATCGGTGATACTTTACCTGTATCTGAAGAGTTCTTGGAAGATGAAGAAATGGCTGCTGCTGAATTGGATATGTTCTTAGAAACTAACGTTAATGACGTTATTGACTCTCAAATCATAATCGGTGACGGGTTAGGGGAAAACCTAAAGGGGTTAATTTCTAGCGCACCTGCTTATGTTCCTGTAGCGTCTGGAATTACTGACGCAAACGTTTATGATTTAGTTACTAAAGTAGCGGAGTCTATAACTTCAGTTGGAGGAGCTAAATATAGCCCTGATTTTGTAGCGATGAATATTGCCGACATTAACAAAATGAAGTTAAAAAAAGATACGCATAACAACTATGTGTTTCCTTTTGTAGATCCTAGAATCTCTTCTTTAAATATTGTTGAGGATAACAGAGTACCTGTTAATACGCTTTACGTTGGTGACGCAAGATATGCTCGTATTTACGAAATGGGCGGTATTGTATTATCTAAAGGATATACAGGGACTCAATTCACTGAAGATATGATGACTATCAAAGCTAGAAAAAGAATGGCATTTTTGATTAGAGCAGTAGATCAAACAGGATTTAGAAAAGTTACTTCTATCTCTGCTGCCTTGACAACTTTAGCAACAGTACCATTATAGTATGATTGAAGTTGAATTTATAAAAGAGTTCGCTGACAAGAAAATTGGAGACATTTTTAAGTGTGATAGTCAATTGGCATCACACTTAATAAGTGTCGATAAAGTAGCGAAACTTTACAAAGCAAAAGAGATTAAACCTAAAAAATAATACACAATGCAAATAGTAAATAAATCATTCTTTAATAATCTAAACTACTTACATATTCCTTTGAGTGTAAACGATCCAAGCGGGAGTGTTACACCTAGCAACGCAACGGAATTAGATAGTTTGTGTTTAAAGTTAGAGCGTGAAATATTATTAAATGCATTTGGTTTAAGTCTCTACAACGAAATAAAGGCATTAACGGTTACAACAATTTAACTGCCAGCAAACTTAAAGTTAAAAAAACTTATTTACGGGGACGAATACAATGAAAAGGTATGGTTAGGATTGAGTCATAGTGATTCATTAATAGCCAATTATATCTATCAGGAATTTGTTACTCAAACAGATATTAGACTTTCGGCAACTGGAGCAAAAAAAGTAAACCCAGAAAATGCAACGAATCAAACACCTAAATACTTAATAGCCGGAGCATTTCAGAACTTTATAAAACAATACCAAAGTGAATATTTACTTAATCCTTTTATTCGTGGTTGTTTTATTGATTGGTATGGGTGCGAAGGAATAGAAAAGAGTCTTTACGGTTATTTGATGGATAACAAAGAAAGTTTCCTTAATTGGAAACCTGAATATTTCAAGGTTTACGAAACTAAAAATAGCTTTGGACTATGATAGTGTTTGAAGAAAAATTAAGGGAGTTAGTCGCATTATTGCCACCACACATGGAGGGAACGAAAGCATTTCCTATTCGTTATGATTGGGGAACTATTGATGTATTAAATAAATTCCTTTTACTACCTGAAAACGTCTCGAAATATCCGTTAATATGGCTAATTACAGGACAAAGTACTAATGATTACGTTTACAAAACTACACGCAGAAAAGCAAAAATTGTAATCGCAACACGCGCAAATGATTCTGACAAGTTTAATGAGTTCCAGTATTTAACCGATTTTTCAAAAGTAATCATTCCTGTTTACGCAAACTTCATCACGTTATTAGATAGAAGCGGAATTACCACAGTTATAGATCAGGTTATAAATGAGGAATTTTTCCCTAACTATTCTCTAAAAGATAACGGTAACGGGTTAATAACAATTTGGAACGCTATTATAATGGATGTTGAAATTGAGATAAACGGCAAACGATGCATCAATAAAAACATTAAATTTTAATGAAAAATTACGTAGTACTCAAAGATTTTACCTTAGATAAAAGTTATTTAAGGGGCGAAACAATAGCCTTAGAAGCTAAAGTAGCAAAAACATTAATTAATCAAAAATACATAAAATAATATGGCATTAGCAACTCAAATTGACAAGTTAGCGTGCGGTGCGGTTGACGCATTAGGCACAGGTCAACAGGCTTGTCCTATCGATTGGGACAGAATCTCAACAGTAAAATTAACGCCAAGAGGATTTTCTGATGCAGAAGCCGACAGCCTTGTAAACGTTCGTAAAGCACAGCAAAAAGGTAATGCAATCATAATCAATAATGTTGATAGATTTGCATTAGTTCCACAAGAAGTGACAATTGACACTACAGACGGATCTGGAAAGAAAACAGTATCAGGTGAACTTCCTTATGAATACGAATTGATGTTTAAGAATCAAGGTTTGAACTTTTGGAAAGCAATGCGTTCTTTAGATTCAGCAGGGGTTTATGACGTTACTTTTTACGACGTTGAAGGAAATGAGTTTTTCACACGTTCTAAAGCAGGATTGCCAAAAGGATTCGGTTCTTACTTAATTAAAACAGGACAATACAAAGGTAAAGAAGGAAATTCGCCTGCAGAGTTCAAAACAATGATTCAATTATCTGACTATAAAGAAATGGAGCGTATGGCTTATATTTCAGCAGAAGAACTGGATTATTCAGCTCAGAGTGATTTAGAAGGTGTAAACAGTGTTTCGTTAATAGCTTCACCATTGGCATCATTAGCCACTTCTTTAGTAGTTACAACTACTTTACTAGATAAAACGCACTTTGTGGAAGGTTTATTGGTGACTAATTGGAGACTTAGAAGAAACGGCGTTATAGTTGCTATTTCAGCAATTACAGCCAATGCGGTTAACAATACTTACACACTTACAATTCCCGCAGCGAGCGCAGGAACGTACACGGTAGATTTATTTGATTCGGTATTAGGCGTTTCAGTTATCCAAGTAGCGACAGGTTTGTTATTTAAATCAAATGTAGCGACGGTAGTAGTTGTATAATTAGTTTAAAAAAGAAAGGAGATTTAAAAGGCGTAGTATTAATTTATTACGCCTTTTTTTGTATCTTTGAGTTTATGCAAACTATTGATACTTATCTAAAAGCAGCTAAAACCGTTCGTGATTCATTATTAGATGAAACCGAGCGAATCATATACGCAAAAGAAAATGATATTTCTAATTTGAATATTGGGCAAATTGAAGATAGCAAAGGTAGTGATGGTAAGTTATTAGAGAATACAGATACGCGATTTAAGGGATTGTACTCCATGTCAACACAATTATTAAACCCTAAAAAAGTAGCAGGAACGCCTTATGACTTCTTTGAAACGGGTAACTTTTTAGGTAATTTTCAAGTCGATATAGATTCAAGTTTGACAAAGATAAGTATTAGTTCTACAGGAACGGGAGCAGGTGAAAAAGCATCATTTTTCAGAGGTTATACTAATTTATTTGGATTAGATACAGAAAATCAAAGTAAACTAAATTACTCTATAATATTGCCAGAATTGCAGAAATTTATAAATAAGTATTTATGAGTGACACGATAAAACACAAATACACCAAATCAAAAGCAGTTTCTAAACATTGTAGAAATGCAAGCGGAAAATGTTATTATTGTAGCGGTAATAGGCAATATAAAAATACCAAGCATGAGACCAATTAAAAAAGAAATTGAACTTTATACTTCCATTGATACGCTATTGCTATTCAATTGGGATAGGTATTTGGCTACTAAAGATAACAATTGGTTTATCATTGGTTATGATGGGAGACAAACAAAGATACAAAGCGAGGTTTTGACTAAATTAGAAGCCACTTTACAAGATGAATATTTCACTGAAATAGATGACAATGATTTTCGTAAAAAGATACAGAAATGGGCTAAAATCGACAATTTAGCTACGAAATACAATTATGTAAGTTCGTTGCTTAAAACGATGTTTTTAGGCTTCGGAAATAACGAAATGGAAGCCAGATTAAAACATATTGAAATGTTAGGTAAATTTGGGTTTATAATGTCAAAAGTTAATACGGTCGATGGCGATGGCGTGGAACTAAAACGCATACACCAAGAGTTACAAGGCGTTAAAACTCAAATAAAGATACTTAACGATGATTTAAAAGACGATGGAGTAAAAGAACATCGTTCATTAGGGTTGCAGTTAAAAATAATGACAAAAGCATTTGAATTTAATGTAGCTTTGAACGCAAGAGAATTAACCGTTAAAGAATGGATTGAATTAGGTAAAGAATTAAATGTATTAAGCAAGAAAAATTAAGTATATTTACACAATAAAATAACACGGGGATTATCTAGCAATAGATAGTCCCTTTTTTAATATAACACTATGGCAAATCCAATTGATATTACCGTTACACAACAAGCCTTAAAAGAGTTAGATACTTTAATTGCAAAAGTCGGTTCTGCAAGGGAAGGATTTTTATCTTTAGGGCAAAGTATTATTGATTCAAGTAAAAATGTATCTAAAATTTCTACACCTTCAGGACTTGGGAATAATAGTGCAATGAACGCTCAAATTAATGCTGATATAAAAAAGCAAACGTTAGAAGTTGAAAAACTACACGCTACAATCGCAAAGAAAGCTGAAACAAGCCGTTTGGCTGAAATAAGATTGCAACAAGCCAGAGAAAAAGCGTTTGACTCATTTGAACGTAACGCAAATAAAGAAGCTGCTTTAAATAAAAAGAATGAAACTGCTTATCAAAGAATACAAAACAGCGTAGCTATTCTAACTAAAACTTATCAAGATTTAGCAATTAGAAAACAGTTAGGTAGTACATTAACCGCTAAAGAAGAGGCGCAATTAGTCTCTCTGACAAACAGAATAAGCACATACCAAAAAGCTTTACTAGCTACAGATGCTCAAATAGGAAAAAACCAAAGAAACGTAGGTAATTATGCAAGTGGTTACAACGCATTAGGAAATTCAATAAATCAGTTAAGTCGTGAAGCTCCAGCATTTGCAAACAGTGTGAATACTGGATTTATGGCACTATCAAATAATATTCCTGCTTTATTTGATGCGTTAGGCGGTATTAGAGCTCAAAATAAAGCATTAGCAGCCGAAGGAAAGCCAACAGTTGGTGTATTAAAACAGCTTGCAGGGGCGTTATTTTCATGGCAGACATTACTTAGTGTCGGAGTTACTTTACTAACGCTCTACGGGGGTAAAATGATTGAGTTTATAGGTAATACATTCAAGGCTAAAAACACTGTTAGCTCATTAGTTGAAAATCAAAAGGCACTAAACGATGCTTTAAAAGAAAGTTCGGGAAGTTATGCAGAGGAAAAAGTAAATATTGACGTGTTGTACAAAAGCGCAACGGATTTAAATAGGTCTTATAAGGACAGAAAAAGAGACGTTGACGAATTGCAACAACTATATCCTTTTTACTTTGCCAATTTAAGTGATGAAGCAATAATGACGGGTTTAGCAAAAGACCAATATTTATTATTAAGTAATGCGATTGTAACAGTTGCAAAAGCCAGAGCATCGGAAGACATACTTCAAAAAAGGGAATCTGAAAGACTTGTGATTGAACAGGAACAGATTGAATCTATAATGAAAAAGTATAAAGACTTATCGAGAGCGAAAAACGAAACAACAACCAGTACAAGTGTTGGTGTTGGTGGGGTTTCTGTTGTAATTGGAAGGGACGCAATAAGAAAAGACATTCAAAAATTAAGGGATGAATCAATAAAACAACGTGATGCATGGGCAAAAGAAGATTCTTTCTTTATCCAAAAGATAGCGGAGGGGAATGTAATTGAACAAACATTAAAACCCGCTGAAAAAGCAAGAAAAGAAAAGATAAAAAAAGAAAAAGTAGCAAGGCGGGAAGATATAGAAGGATTGCAAAATCATATTAAAACAGTAGGTACTTTAGTTGATGAAATTAATAACGAAATTGAACGCTTGTCAACTGAACAAATAGTAGCTAATGCGGATGAGTTACCCGCTATTAATTCTCAATTAGAGCAATTATTAACGCTGAAAAAGCAACTAAACAATATTCCTACAGTTGATTTTACTATTAATGTGCCTGTAAAAGCTGAAGATATTGAAAAGGTAAAAGAATTAACCGACGCAATTAAAAACTATTTCACAAGTTTTCAAAGTGAGTTTATGTCAAATAGCGGTTTTACCGAAACATTTCAACTATTAAACGGAGAAATTGAGGGATTTGGAGAAAACTTTTCAGTAACTTTTAATGCAATAGCAGAAAGCGCGCAGGAAGCGTTTAACTTTATTTCTAATGCAAGCCAAGCCAATTTTGACAACGAACGCAAACGAATAGAAGATCAACAGGCTATCGCTATTTCATACGCTGGAGGGTCAGCGGTTGCAATCGCTAAAATAAATGAAGATGCAGAAAAACGAAAAAAAGAAATAGCCAACAGAGAAAACAAAGCAAAACAAAAACAAGCGATATTTAATATCGCAATTGATACGGCACAAGCTATTATGGCAACCGTTGGGAAATCAGGTTTTGCAGGTTTACCATTAGCTTTGATACTTGGAGCATTAGGAGCTGCTCAAATTGCAATGGTGGCAACCCAAAAAATACCTCAATATTTTGATGGAACAGAAAACCATACAGGAGGTGCAATGATTGTAAATGACGGTAAGGGGTCAAATTATAAAGAAAAGGTAGTATTACCTTCGGGGCAAGTTATATTGCCACAGGGGCGTAATGTGCTTATGAATGCACCAAAAGGAACAAAGGTATTAACCCATGAACAACAATTACAGGAAATGATGCAGGATAACGGAATTAGCATGAGTCGCACTATAAATCAAAATAACGGTATGACGGCAAATGAAATGGATTCTGTTTTAGGTAAGCATTTTTCTAACATCAAAACGGTTAATAATTACGTTGACCAAAAAGGATTTCATTCGTATATCCAAAACGGAAATAGCCGTACAATTATGAATCAAAACAGGGTTTCAGGCTCTGGAATATCAGTATAAAATGAGAGAGTTATTTTATTTAAATTTCAAAAGTGACGGGTTCGGAAAAGTTTTAATTAATGAGCCTATTGGTTATGCATCATGTGACTTTCAACTACAACAAAAAGACAAAGGTTACGCCCGGGACATTTCATTCTCTGGAGGTGAAAATAACTTTGAGTTTGTAGATCATAGAGACCATAATTTAGGGCAATTATTGTATTATGCTCATTACTTTGGTTTTGAGTCTAAAGTAGATCTAATTATAGAAATAAACGGGATTAACAATATCATTGGTGAGTTAGACTTTGCCACAGCCGTAACCGATGACTTAACATATTTTAAATGCAAAGTTATTCAACAAAGCGATTACCAGATTGTAAAGCGTAGGAAATCCATAAAAGTTGATTTATTAAGCAACAGAGACGTTGACGGTAATCCAATAGAACCGTTAATCCCACAAAACATGCTATTATTAGCTAAACCCGTAGTGCAAAAATCCGTTTGGGAACAACCAACTTTATACAATGACAGATTGGTATCAGCAGATTTAGTTTACTTTCTTATAAATCCATGTCAAAACTTAATTAGTTATGGAATTGAAGATAGTTTTACTTTCTTTCAGATAAAGAAATCACAAGATAATAATCCGTGGACTGTATCTGATTTTCTATTATTAACAGCAAAAAACAACCAAAAGAATATAAATATAAGTATTAAAGATTTAGTTATCCAATTCACTACAGAAGTAGATAATGGAGGGAATGGATTTGTAGATTTTGCATTAGAAGTAAGAAGCGGATTAACATACGATACTGCTAAAAAACAAATATTACTTAGTACTACTAAAACAGAGAATCAAAGTTATAATTATGCTGGAAATTTGGATGTAAAAATAGAATCTTTACAAAGGGGTGAGTCTATTTGGATTAATTTTGTTGCAAAAGTTAGGCAGTCGGCAGTTGCCCCTTTTGGAACGCCTTTGTTTAAAGTGTTTTTAGGCATTTCAAACATGAAAACTACTATTACAACGGAAAGCACCGCTTACAATTCAATAACACCGTCTTTAAGATTAATTGACGTAATGAATCAGGTTACAAAATCAATATCGGGATTAACCGTTATAGCTCCAGAGTTTGCCAATGGTGGGCGTTTCTTTGATAATAGACTGTTTAATGGTAACTTTCTAAGAAACATAATTGATAAGTCGTTTTACGTATCATTGGAGGATATAGAAAAGTCTATTACTGAAATGAACGCAGATTATGAAATTCAATCAGATGGACGTGTGTTTTTTGGAACAGAATCTACTTTTTACAGATATGTAGAATGTGGCTTCTTTGATAATACTCAATTTTCCGAAATGACTAAAACTTTTAATCCACGTTTTGCCGTTAATGAATTTAACTACGGATATAAAAATTATCAATCGTTAAAGGAAAATGAAGAGCCTAATTCAGCAGATACCGTCCACGGGGAGTCAAAATGGTCATTTTTTAATAAAATGGTAGAGAATAAAAAAGAGGTTGCTATTGAGTGGACTAGAGACGCTTTTTTAATAGAATCCAATAGAAGAAAATCACTAGAAATAACAGAACAAACAGCATCACAAAACGATGATACTTTGTTTTGCATCGATACTATTGATACAATAAAAAACAAAACGTTTAATGAAGCAACAGAATTACAGCATACTTTTGATTTAAGTTCATCTAATCTTATCTTAAGAAACAAAGGCGAAGTTAATTTTGTGGTTTTAGGTATTCAGGCAGGAACAAACTTTATAATTAAAGCCCCTGATGCAAATACAGGAACTTATACGGTATCTTCAGTATCTAATAATGAATTAGCATTGACTAAAGTAGGTTCGTTTGTTATTTCGGCATCTGGTGACGGGTCGAGATTAACAAATTATACCTACACACTAAATGCAACCGCAATACCTTTTACAAATTATACTAATCAAAATTTTAGTTTAATAACGAACTTAAACACACCTGATAGTTACAGCAATTTAAGGTATTCAGTGCGTAGAAATATAAACAACTTTTGGCAGTCTTATCTTGCGACGTGTAATTTATATCATAAAGAAAAAAACGTACTAAATACTTGGTACAAAAACAACGGGGATTGTACAACTGTATATTTAGGAGAAACGGTTACAGAGAAAAGCGATCTACTACCTATAAATCCAATACTAAGTCCGTTCTTATATAATGATATTGTTTTTGCAAATGTAGAGTTAGAAGATTTTATTATTTTACAAAACTCAATCAGAACTGACAGAGGCTTTATCAGAACAATAGATAATAATGACAGGGTAATTAAAATATATCCAATTACGATGAAATGGGAGGTTTTGAGTAAACAATTGACAATAAAAGCAGAGGAAAAATTTGAGCCTAAAACTATGGAAATAAATACACAAAACGGATTTATTCTGATTAATAATGAAACCCGTGTTTTGACTTTAAATTATAAAATAGAAGATAACAAAGTAGCGGTATTTGACGCTAATAGACAAAGATTATACAATTCAGTTTTCTGGAATAACATTTCAATTAATGGCAGTTTATCAGATACTATTGAAACATTAGAATCAAGGTTGGATTTGTTGTAATAAAAAAAACCCTGCCAAATTAATGATAGGGTTTTGATCTTTAATCATTCAAATAAAGAATCAAACACAATAGTTTCTATAGGTTTTATTA
>Ga0326734_1000292_pt1 | contig 14218 bp, 24 predicted proteins | sample 15_GP2_1315_FD_207944 | JGI IMG/M metagenome (GOLD analysis project Ga0326734, IMG submission 207944) | Glacier ice microbial communities from Ngari, Tibet, China - 15_GP2_131.5 | ecosystem: Environmental > Aquatic > Freshwater > Ice > Glacier | place: China: Ngari, Tibet | collected 2018-07-18 | reverse complement strand
TGTCTGGTACTGGCACCGATAGGCCTGCTGCCCCGTGACCGTCCAGGCATATTCCATCTGCCCGGTCCAGAGGGCCTGTAAGGACCAGGCTCCTGTTGATGACGCCATCAGCGCGACAATCAGTATCAGCTTTTTCATTTTCCGACTCCCTGTAGATGCCGACATTGGCTTCTTGATGATAGCGCGTTGACGCGTGGCTTGTGGGCTACTTTTTGTTGTATGATAAACATTTAATTTCTTGATTAAGTTATCACCATGAAGTGCCCAACCTGTCAGACCAACGACACCAGCGTTACCGAGACCCGCAGCAAGCAGCCGGGAATTGTCCAGCGCGGACACCTGTGCGGCAATGGTCACCGATTCAGAACACTGCAATTGTATGAAGCCGCCGCGCGTTCAATAGGGATGACAAACATTCTAGGGGCGACTCAAACCACACTGCGAGGCGCGGCCCGAAGGGCGGATGCCTTCATGCTCCGACGCACCATCACTCGCCTGCTGGCGGCCGGCAAGACTCCATCTGCCATCGCGCCCGAGCTCGGCATCACTGCAGCAAGGGTGCGCCGGCTGCGCCGCGCAATTCAAGCCGCTACAAAAATTTGACTTATTTGCTATTTTTTGTTGACATCACAACAAATAGCTGTAAAATAAATGACTCACAACAAGGAGTTATTTATGTCAGAAGTCATTGAAGTCGATGCAATTACCATGCTCGACGACCCCTCCGTCCAGGAGCTGCCCGAAGTCCGGCTGATCAACGTCGGCGCCGAGGTCGCCAAGTTTGACCCCGTCAACATGGCCTTGTCTGTCCTCGTCGCGGACATAACAAAAACCACCTACGACATCGGCACCACCGCCGGCAAAGATACGGCACGCGCGCTGCGTGCACGGTGCGTAAAGATCCGCACCGATGGCGACAAGACCTACAAAACCCTGAACACTCCGATGTTGGAAGTACAGCGCAAGTGGCGCGACCTGAACACATCCATTGCGACGACGATTGCACCGCATGAAGCCAAGCTCGATGCCGAGATCAAGGCATTCGAGGCGGCGGCCGAGGCTGAGAAGCAACGCAAGATCCAGGCCGAGCGCGACCGCGTGGCTGGGTTGCGTGCCAAAATTACAGCGATCACCACCCTGCTGGCAGACGCCGCGAAGGCGACGAGCGTGCGCGATATGCAAACACTGCAAGCCACCCTGGCAGCGCTCATCCTGGACGAAGCCACTTACGGCGAGTTTCTCGAGGAGGCCGCCCACTTGTATGCCGAGGTCACAACTCAACTGGAGGGCATGCTGGCCGCCGCCTACTACCGCGAGGCTGAAAGCGACAGGCTGGCTCAGGAAGCGCTGGCACTGGCGGCGCAACGCGAAGAGCAGGCCCTGACCGTCCGGCGCGCCAACGCCATCCTGGCGATCCGCAGCTACCCGCTGGTGGCCGTGGGCCAGCGCAGCGCGGAGATCCAGGAGCATATTGAGGCGCTCCAGGCTCCGGTGACCGCCGACTTTGGCGGTCAGCATGACGAGGCGGTTGTCGCTTACAAAGATGCTTTGGCTTGGCTGGGAGGCATTCTGGATGCGGCCTTGGCCAGCGAGCAGGCGGCTGCGGCTGCGCGCCAGGCCCGCGAGCAGGAAGACCTACGCCGCCAGGCTGACGAGGCCCTGGCACAGCGCCGCCAGGACGAGGCAGCTGCCGCCACCAAGCTACTGAAGCAGCAGACCGACGCCTTCGAGGCAGAGCAAGTCGAGGCTCGCGCCCGTCTGGCTGAAGAGGGTTTGCGCATCAAGGCTGAGCGCGCCGAACTGGAGCGCCGCGGGCAAGAGCTTGCTGCAGCCAGCGCGCCACCAGCAGAGGTTGTCGCTGAAGAGCCGGCCGCCAGCCCGCAGGCATCGATTGAAATCACCACCATCGACGAGGCGCCAGTTGCCGGGACTGGTCCTGCCCTGCCGCCAGAGGTGACATTGACGCCGCACGATATTGCCAAGGGGCGTGCCGCGCGCATGGTGAAGCTGCTGATGGATGACGCGAACTGCGGTACTTACTACACCGGCTGCGAGGAGCCATACATCACCGAGCTCGACGCCATCAACGACCTGGTAGACGCCGGTGTCCAGTGGGCCCTGACAGAGCGCAAGCTGGAACTGGAAAACAAATCCGAGGAGATCCCACTGTGAACACCGCCACCCAAACCAAAACCCTGGACGTCATCATGGACCTGGAGCCGAAGGCGTCCCACCCATTGGTAGATCGCCGCCCTACATCGTCAATGGAAGTGACGCCAGTGACCATTCTCCAGATGGCGGTCGAGCGCGGCGCCGACATTGACCAGCTTGGCACACTGCTGGAGCTGCAGGTCCGCTGGGAGCAGAACGAGGCAAAGAAAGCCTTCACCGCAGCCATGGCCAAGTTCAAGGAGAACCCGCCCGAGATCATCAAGGACAAGCTGGTCGGCTATGAGAACCGAGACGGCACCTTCACTGGCTACAAGCACGCCACCCTGGCGGCCGTCTGCGAGGGCGCGATCTCCGGCCTGGCTGCGGTCGGCATCTCGCACAAGTGGGATGTTCGCCAGGATGGCGGGGCCATCGCTGTGACTTGTGTCCTGACGCACCGCATGGGGCACAGCGAGTCTGTCCAGATTTCTGCGGCTGCCGACACCTCTGGCAAAAAGAATGCGATCCAGGCGGTGGCCTCATCGATCACGTACCTGCAGCGCTACACACTCCTGTCGGCGACCGGCCTAGCCACCCAGGACCAAGACAACGACGGGGCCGATCACAAGGATCCGAAGCCTGACTGGGCTGATGACCATTTCAAGAACATCGCGGCGGCCAAGACCGAGCACGAGCTGAAGTCCTTCTGGTCGGCGGCTGCGGCAATCTGCCGGCGCAAGGGCGACGAAGGCCGCGCGCCATACGACGAGCTCAAGGCCGAGGTGGTCAAGCGTGGTGAAGAGCTGGGCGCCACTGGTGCGGCGTCATGAAAATCATCCGCACCGACGCCGAAGGCGGCGAGATCATCCAGGGCAGTGATGCCTGGAAGATGCTCCGAGTCGGCATGCTGACTGGCACCGGCATCACCAACATCCTGCCAGGCAAGACTGGCAAGTACAAAGAGTCACGCCAAAACGAGCTCGATGAGATCGTCACCGAGATCATCACCGGCAAACCATCCGGCGGATTCTTTGCCACGAAGTTTGTCAAGGAGGGTATCGAGCGCGAGCCGATGGCGCGCATGTACCTGGAGGAGCGCTACGGCTACGTCATCGAGGAGGTGGCTTTTGTCCAGCACGACTGGATGAAGGTCGGCGTCTCGCCGGACGGCATGGTCATTGGCCAGAAGCGCAACGTCGAGATCAAGTGCCCGAAGGACCGGACGCACCTGCGCTACTGGCTGGAGGACACCATGCCCGACACCTACGTGCATCAGGTGCAGTCACAGATGTGGCTGACCGGCGCCGAGCTGACAGACTTTGCCAGCTACCACCCAGACTTCCCGGATGACATGGACCTACAGGTCATCCAGGTCGAAAGAAATCCCTCGATGATCGACATGATCGAGAACGAGGTTGGGACCTTCTTGTCGGAGGTCAATGTGCAAGTGAACAGAGTCAAAGAGCGGCGTGAAAACCGGAAAGGTAATCCATGAGAGCAAAGATGGCCAAGCAATTACGCCGTGAGGCGGCAAACGAGATGGCGCTGGACAAGGTGCCAGACCGGGACCTGGTGATGGGGCGAACCTCCGTCGTCAACAGCCCGCAGTCGGTCCGGGCGATGTATCTGAAAATGAAACAGGCATACAAGAACCTGCGTAAACGCACGCCTGCGCCGCTACAAATTGTTGCGCGCAAAAGAAAGCCTGGCGGGACCTACAGGCCTCTCATTCTGACCGGCAAGCCGGCGCTGATTCAGCGTCCGCTGCGGATGCTTGCCCGGCGCCACGTGGAGCGAGAGAGTGCCCACGTCGATCATGTGACATGGGGTGTCCTTGAGGGGGCTAAAGATCTGGCCAGGCGCGGACACGGCGGGGCCCTGCAGCGGCTGGCCCGTAGCCTGGCTTGAGGCGGACGCATCATGAGCAGCCCACTACAAGACGAGGTGACACGCCTCCAGGCGCGAATCCTGCACCTGCTACGGCGCGTACCCAGTTCAATCCACAGCGCGTCGTACGGCAAGTCCGTCGACTACAAAAAGAAAGCCGTCCTGGCGCGCCAGCGTGCAGAAGCGAAGTCTCCAAAGTTTGCCGGCTTGCAACAGTCGTGCAATGAGCTCGAGCAATTCGAGTAACCCTTTTCCACAACCACAGAAAGCGCAACATGTCCTCAGTAAACAAAGTCATTCTCGTCGGCAACCTGGGCCGAGACCCCGAGGTGCGGCACATGCCCAGCGGTGACGCCGTGGCCAACATTGCCATCGCCACCAGCAGCAAGTACAAAAACAAGGAAGGTGAATTGGTCGAAGAGACTGAGTGGCACCGTGTCAGCTTTTTTGGCCGGATGGCCGAGGTGGTTGGCGAGTACCTCACAAAGGGTAGCTCAATCTACGTCGAGGGCCGCCTGAAAACCCGCAAGTACACCGACAAGGACGGCGCCGAAAAATACGCCACCGACATTATCGCCAGCGACATGCAAATGCTGGGCGGGCCCCGCCAGGGTGACGGCGGGCAACAGCAGGACTCTCGCCAGCAGCAGGGCCAGCAGGGTCAGCAGCGCGCACAAGGCAACCAGCAGTCCACACAGGGCCGCCAGCAGCCGGCACAGCAAGCCCGTGGGGGTCAGCCGCAGCAGCGCCAGCAAACGCCACAGCGGGGCAACGGCAACAGCAACAACAACCAGGCGCCGCGCGACAACTCCGGCTTCGACAACATGGACGACGACATCCCGTTCTAAAGTCTTGACTGACCAATGATTAACGATGCTGCGGCGCCCGATGAGGAGCGACTGGAAAATTACGAAGCCACCCAGCCAGCATCACCCCTGACTCAAAACAATCCAAGGACACCATGTTCAAAAACGTCATGATCTACCGCCTCACCAGCCCGGCGCTTTCGGGCACCTCGCTGGAGCAGGTCTTGCGGGACAACGCCTTCCTGCCCTGCGGCCTCACCCAGGAAAAGTCTGTCGGCTTTGTGCCGCCCCGCGGCCTGGAGGGCGGCGCCCTGGCGGAGACGGTCGCCGGCCAGACCCTGGTTCGCCTGGCCACCGAAACCAGGTCTGTGCCAGCTGACGCACTCAGCCGCGCGCTGAAAGAGCGGACCGCGCAAATCCTGGAATCCACGGGCCGGGAGCGCCTAGGCAAAAAAGCAACGCGCGAGCTTCGGGATGAGATTCATTTCGAGCTTTTGCCGACGGCCTTCCCGAAGCTGGCGTACACCTTGGCCTGGATCGATGCCGAGCGCGGCACCCTGGTGATCGATGCCGCCAGCTCAGGGCGTGCCGACGAGATGCTTTCCGCCCTCGCCCGCTCGGCAGGGCTTGTGGCCAACCCAGTCATGACTACGCTGTCGCCGACGGCGGCCATGGCCAACTGGCTTCTAACCCAGGAGCCGCCGGCTAACTTCTCCGTGGACCGCGAGTGCGAGCTCAAGGCCGCTGACGATTCCAAGGCAGTGGTGCGTTACTCCCACCACGCACTCGACATCGAGGAGATCCAGGGCCACATCCGGCACGGCAAGGTGCCGACCCGCCTGGCTATGACTTACGCCGGCCGCGTGTCGTTCGTGCTTGACGCTTCTCTGCGGCTGAAGAAGTTGAGCTTCCTCGATGGCGTCTTCGTCGACCAGCCGGGCGACGAGAAGGTCGACGCGTTCGACGCCGACGTCGCCATCCTGACGGGTGAAATGCGAGAGCTCATCCCTGCGCTACTCAATGACGCGTTAGGCGGCGAGATGCAACTCGTCAGCGACGAGGTCGTCGCGCAAAAGTAAAATATATTTGTTGCCTAAAGAACATTTTGTTGTCACAATCTCCATCTGTTACCAATCAAACCAACCAAGGGGTATTTATCATGAGTGAATTGAATGCGCTGGAGCAGCGCGTCCTGAACCAGGCAGTGGCTGCATTGACCGCCATCGGTGCGCAGTATTGCATCCGCGTGCGTGACCTTGAGTGCGGCGAGCTTGTCGTACCCAAGAGGCCAGCCGCGACACGCAAGCGGCGCTTCAGCTACACCAAACACTACAACATTGACGGCCTGGTCGGCGGCGCGGAGACCGGGTCAAAGATCGAGGTCCAGGTGTTACCAGAGCATGCTGCCGGCGCCCATTCCGCCATGTGCTACTGGCTTGGTAAAAAGTTTGGCTTGAGCAACTTCGCCACCCGGCGCAAAAATGGCGTGATCTTCGGGATGGGCACCGCCCCGGTCGCCACGGTTCAGATGCGAGCCGTCGCCTGACGCGCTGAGTCAACAAACACAAGGAGTATTCATGAATACCGAAGTACGTCATCCGAACGCAGCAGGCGTCAGTGTGTCGATACCCATTGCGAGTATAGGTCCGACGCGGCCCATACTGAAAGCAAAAAAGTTGCACCCCCGGGCCATCCTGCCTCAGTACCAGACGCCCGGCGCTGCGTGCTTTGACCTGCACGCCGTAATCGACTGGCCAAGCCGGAACACCCACCCAGCTGACAGCAAGCCGGCGGCGGGCATCTATCCGGGCCGCTCGTACGACTTCGCTATCGGTATCGCCTTCGAGGTTCCGCCCGGCTGGGTCATGCAGGTGCACAGTCGAAGCAAGCACGGCTTCAGGCACGGACTACGGTTATGCAATTCGACTGGCATCATCGACTCCGACTACCGAGGTGAGATGCGCGTCAAACTGCACAACGACAGCGACAAGTATTTCTCCATCCAGGACGGTGACCGCATCGCACAGTGCATGTTGGTACAAGCGCCGCAGTGGCATCTCAAGTGGGCCGAAGAGCTGACTGAGACCGCGCGTGGCGCGGGCGGCTTCGGGAGCACCGGGCGATGATTTCGTTCGCCCATATCGCAAACAAAATGTTGTGCGACGAACCGCCATCGGCGGCTGCGCGCACCCTGTTTGCGCTGGCTGTGCAGGACGCCATCCGCGCTGCGTCTGAGGCTGGTCTGGTGGTGACGGTCACCCAGACCGCCCACCTGCCACTGGCCATGGGCCACTACGACACCCTGGTCGAGATTCGCGAGAGGGCTGCGCGTTGAGTCACGACGACTTCGCATTGCCGGGCACGCCCAAAAGCGTCAGCCCACTCAGGCCATGCAGTAAATGCCCGGCGCTGCGGCCCGTTGAGGGCGGCGTCCAGATCACACCCACTAAGTGGTATTGCGCCACCTGCTGGAGGCTTTTTAATGCACGTAAATAAAACAGGAGCTACAAATGGCAGTCAATGGAATTGAAATCAAGGTTGGGCAGGTCTGGCAAACGCGAGGCAGCGGCGAGGCCACCATACTGAGGACACTGGACCCATGCTACACCCGTCGCTACTGGGTTGCGGACATGCCGGCTGCGCTTGGGCTGGTTACCTTCTCCGACGAGGGTCAAAGATTCTCCACACGGCCGTCAATGTACGACCTGGTGACGCTGATCCAAGAAACAAATGTGCGCGCCAAGCCAGAGTTCGGAGCCGCCCCAGCCGCTGAGTCGGCCGCGGCCCAGTCGAAGGAGCGCAGCCAATACTTTCGCGACATGCTGGACATGTCAGGGCTCGCATCCAGTGTCGGCGCCAAGATCCGCCTCAGTGTCACCGCAGAGGGGCCGCAAGTACAGTCGCAAGCTAAGACCACCACAAACACCACCGTGCCCGAGGACGTGTGCCGCGGGCTCGCCCAAATGCAGGCCGCCATCTTCGGCCAGGCTGCCGTCCCGGGTAATAACCTGGACCAGACAATCGGGGGAATCCTTGCCTCCGGCATCGCGCGGGCCGCAGCCGCCAACGACACCCAGGTCGGCGACCTCCACAGCGACGCCAAGGGGTCAGGCGCGCGCTTCAATGCGGGCAAGGCGCCGTATGACCTGGTGCCGCTGCAGCTGATGGCCGACTACTACGCCATGACCGATGACCTCCCGGGGATTAATGATCTGCCTAGCAACCCGGTTGCCGCAATGGGATTCTTGGGTCTCTTCCAGGGCCGGGACGAGGCGACCAATGACGACTCGACCCACCTAATGCACGCCCTGATTGAACTGGGCGACGGCTGGGAAGAGTGCGCGCGTGTCTTTGAGTACGGCGCCAGAAAATACAAGAAAAATAATTGGCTCAAGGGTATGGCGTGGAGCGTGCCCCTGGCATGCGCCACGCGTCACCTGCTGGCCATGATCAAGGGCGAAGAGCTGGACCCAGAGAGCGGTCTCTCGCATCGCGGGCATTTTTTCTGTAACGCCGCAATGCTCCTGACCTTCCTAGACACTCACCCCGAAGGGGATGACCGGCCAGATGCCGGCATGCTCTGCGTCGCTGCCGCCTGACTGTAGAAGCTATGTTCTATACATACCTGCACCGCAGCGCGTCTGGAAGTGGCGAAATTTTCTATGTAGGCAAAGGCACGGGCAAGCGCGCGTATCACCAGTCCAAGCGGAATCCTCACTGGAAAAACATTGTGCGCAAGTACGGCCTTCTTGTCGAAATATGCGCAACATGGGAGAGTGAAGAAGACGCCTTTACTCACGAAAAATTTTTAATTGGCGTGATGCGCAACCTTGGCATTGACTTGGTCAATCGGACGGATGGCGGAGAAGGCTCATCGGGCGCAGTCAGAAGCCCGGAGACCAGGGCGAAATATGTTCATGCTCATCGCCAAGAGTCCACCAAATCTTTGCACCGAGAAGGTCAAACGGCTAGGTGGCAAAACGCTGAATACCAAAAATTTATGTCGAGTGCGACTCGCAGCGGGTGGGCCGACCCAGAAATCAAGGCCAGACGCCTTGCCGGCATGGAGCGGAAGTGGGCGGAACCTGGGTTCCGAGAGGCAAGGGCTGCGGCGGCATCTGCGCATTACGCAAAGCCAGAGTCTCAAGCCTTTGCCGCTGAGCATGGCCGCAAAGTTGGCGCCGCTAGGTCAAAGTCGGTAGTGTGCACAAGCACAGGAGAAGTCTACGCCTCTGTTCGGGCCGCGAGCCGAGCCCTGGGAGTTAATTCGGGACATGTCAGTCGGTGCTGTCACGGGAAAAGCGCAGCCGCCAAGGGCTACAGTTTTCGCTTTCAGGGAGATGCTCATGTTTGAAGACGCAGTCTTCGAGGGCCGTACCGGTGGCTGGATCCAGACCTCATCCGGGCAACCCTTCTGGCCACTCTCTCCCCGGCCGGAAGACTTCAGCATCTTTGACATCGCGCATGCCCTGTCAAACTTGTGCCGCTACGGCGGCCACGCCAGCCAGTTTTATTCTGTGGCCGAGCACTCTGTCCTGGTGTCCGAGATTGTCCCGCCAGAGTATGCCCTGGACGCGCTGATGCATGACGCCACCGAGGCCTACTGTGTTGACGTGCCGCGCCCCCTCAAGCTGCAGCTGGCCAACTATGCCGAGATCGAGTCTGGCATCTGGCGCGCGCTGGCCGACCGCTACGCCCTGTCGCCAGAGCTGCCAGCCTGCGTGCATGAGGCTGACAATGCCGTACTGCTGGCCGAGAAGGAGGTCTTGCTCGGGCCAAGCCCACGGTCCTGGGGCATCCCGGGCACACCGGCCAAGGTCACCATCCGTGGCTACCCGCCGGAGGTGGCCCGGGATATGTTCCTGTCCAGGTACGCTGCACTACTCTACCTGCAGCAACTCAACCGCCGGGCGCAAAGTCGCGCCTTTGTGTAAACATTTTGTTGTGCACACAACATCTGATATAGAATGCGGCCGCCATGACAACCATTGCCGGAAACTCAACATGCATTGTCACCGACAGCATGTGCACAGACCAGGACCAGAAGTGGGCCGTCGTCAAAGTGGAGCGCATTGGTGATTCGCTCTACGCAACCGCCGGTGGAGCCGCCGATGGTGAGAGGTTTTATGCCTGGATCAGGCGCAACCGGCGCGGCAAACGACCCGTAGTCAGCGAAGGCTTTGATGCCCTGGCACTGACTCCAAAGGGGCTTTTCCTGTTTGACAGCGAGCTCTACCCCATGCCCCTCATCAACCCGCACGCCATTGGCAGCGGTGGCAAGGCCGCTCGCGCTGCGATGGCCGCCGGCGCCGGCATAGTCCGCGCCGTGGAAATAGTTTGCGAGATCGATGCCGGATCCGCCCTGCCCGTTCAAATCTTCCGACTCAATGAGGTAATCAATGAACCCGCCCAATAAAACTTTTGTGCCGATCGAGCTGCTGTCTTTCGCCAACGTGCGCCAGCTGGAGGTCCTGGAGAAAGTCAACGAGCTGGGCGGCATTCTGCCCGCAGCCAACGCCCTGGGACTCTGCCGCGGCACGGTCCAGGAGATGGTCCGCAATGTGCGCCGCAAGGCCTCCATCCAGGGCGTGAGCCCTGAGCACGGCATGACGCATGCGGTGCCAGACACGCACATCGCCAAGGGCGTCAGCACCTACTACAACAAGGAGGGCAAGGTCAGCGCGCAGTGGGTCAAGTCCACGCTCAAGGACGGCGCCATGGAGGAGATGATCCGCTCCATGGTGGAGGTCATGACCGAAGAGGTGCGCGGCAAGTCGCCGGACATCCGGACGCCAGCCATCGTCAACGCCGACCTCATGGTTGTCTACCCCATGGGCGATCCACATTTTGGGCTGTATGCCTGGGGTAAAGAGACTGGCGACGACTTCGACCTGAACATTGCAGAGCGCCTGCTCCACGCATCCATCGACAACCTGGTGGCCAGCGCGCCGCCAGCGGAGACCGGCCTGCTGCTCAACCTTGGCGACTTCTTCCACATGGACAACCAGTCCAATCTGACCAAGTCCGGCCACCAGCTGGATGCAGATTCGCGCTGGTCCAAGGTGATGCAGGTGGGCCTGGGCGCCATGATCTACGCCGTCACCAAGCTGCTCGAAAAACACAAGCGCGTCATCGTGCGCAACGTCAAGGGCAACCACGATGGGCACTCCAGCTTCGCCCTGTCCCTCGGCATGGACGCCTACTTCAGTAATAACGACCGGGTCTTTGTGGACCTGTCACCGGCCGAGTTCTGGTTCCACCGATTCGGCCTGGTCCTGATTGGTTCAACACACGGCGACCAGTGCAAGAAAGAAGCCCTGCCCGGGGTCATGGCCTGCGACCGCGCGGAAGACTGGGGCGTGACTCGCTTCAGGTATTTCTTCGTGGGCCACGTACACCACGATGAGATCAAGGAATTCCCAGGCGTGACTGTGGAATCCTTCCGCACACTGGCTGCCAAGGATGCCTGGCATGCCGGCAAGGGTTACCGATCCGGGCGCGACATGCGCTGCATCATCCTGCACAAGCAGTACGGCGAGATCGGCCGCTACCGTTGCGACATCTCCATGATCACAGAGGCCAGCAACCAGTCCACCATGGCGCAGGCGGCATGAAAAATCTGGCCAAACAAATCGGCGTAGCCGCCCTGATCATCATCTGCCTGTTCGGCTGGGTGATCATGGTCGGGTGTGCCATATATTTTGGCGGCGCCGCCGTCTCATGAGCCCAGCCACACACGCCGCCCGCTGCAGCGCCGTACCAACTGGCACCGTCACCGGCATGCGCAGGCTTGTCCTGGTGGATACCGCCTCCCGCCTGGCCACCCGATACCTTGAGCGCACCGGCACGCACGCCATGCAGATGAATGACGACACCACCGCAGAAGACATCGAGGCCCTGCGCCGGGGCCCGGGCGAGCCAGCCTTCCAGACCATCGTCCAATACCTGACAGGCGCGCAACAAATTTAATTTATTTGTTTGCAGAACAACAATTTGTTTGTATAATTGTTTTTTGTTATGCCAAGGATTGACATGAAAAAACCACTATCAGCTGGCGACATGTGCGAGGTGATCAACGGCTCGGCCGGCAAGGATAGCCCGAACATCGGCTTGATCGTTATCGCAAGACAGCGCATCTTCGAGTGTCCGGTGCTTGGCGTGCTCTGGCGCTGTGAGGCAGCGTATGCGGAAAAGCTGGTGCTTGGACCGAAGTGCACTTGTCCGCCTGGCATGGCCGATTTTGCTCAATCCTGGTTGAGGCGTCTCGATGATGCGCTACCGCCCAAAGCAGTCAACACCACAAAGGAGATAACAGCATGAAAAACAAAGACAGCGGCGGGCCGGCGTTTCCATTCAGCACCGGCGGCATGTATCAGCCACATGTAGATGGCATGTCCCGGCGCGATTACTTTGCGGCCAAGGCATTGCAGGCGCTGATTCAGCGCGACGGCGATGACACGGCATACGGACCCAACCTAGTTGTCGGCAGGCCTATTCTTGCTTACGAGTATGCCGACGCCATGCTGGAGCAGGCCTCAAAGTGAGAACCCTCGAAGAAGTCAAGGGCGCCTGCCGCATCGCCGCCGGTGGCCACTGGATCTTTGCCGGTGGTCGCAATAGCATCCGGCCTCGCATTCATGCACCCGACTTCACAGTCGACCCGACCGGCAGCACGCGCACCGTCCAGCAGGGCCGTCGTGCGGTCTGGCACATCAGCACGGGCCAACCTATACCGGCGGGCCACCTGATCTGCAGTCAGTGCTTTGTGCCTGGCTGTATCAGGCCGGAGTGCCTGCTCTGCCTGACCCCGCTGGAGCGCGGCGCCCTGGTCCGGTCGACGGGCAGGTATCGCGGCACGATGGACCGAAAGCTGGTGAATCGGCGCGGCAACCTGAGCAAACGAAAAGTGACGGACGCCATCGCTGCAGAGATCCTTGCCAGCCCGGAGTCCATCAAAGAATTGGCAGCTCGGCTACAACTGCACCGCAACACGGTCTCACGCTGCCGGCGCGGGATCATTGCCAGCGTGCCGAATATGTTTGCGGGGTTGATGGTATGAACGTCGTCGTCCACCGCAATGCCGGCCACCCATGGACCCGTGGAGATGGCTGGGACCTGCTAAGACTGGAGGCCATTGACATGGAAGAGCTAGATCCGAAGATCACAGAGGCCGAGCTCAGGTTCTGGCGCGTCTGGATCCGGGACCAAAGACAGTGCGCTGCTGTCATGTACAAGCCATCCGGCGCCTCGGCCGCCTGGGAAGACCTGCCGCGGCAAGGCACCCCGCGCGAGCTGTGCACGGCCATCAAGGTGGGTGACATGGTCGACACCGACTTCACCGGCAAGATCACCAGGCACCGGGTGACCGAGCGCGAAACCAAAAACACCAGCCAGACCGGCGTCATGCTCCGGGCGACGCCGATTGTGGAGCGGTCTACAGACGCTGGCAACCCATTCGTCGGCAGCAACCCGTGGCTGGACGCGGCGTGGTTCCGGCTAGCGCGCGCATTGCAGGGACCGGCATGACTGAGCACCCGCTGATACAGGTGATGCGGTCCGTGCCCATCAACAAGGCGGCGCGGCAGGCAGTAAGGCAGGGCGCGTGCTCGGCACATGAGGGTGACCTGACCAAGGCGGAGCTCGACTACATCAAAGCTCGGTTGCTTCGCAAGTTGCAGCTCTTAAAGATGGTTCTGCGCATCGACAATAAGGCCAAGCACCGCAATTTACTGAATGCCGTGAAGGGCAAGGGTGGTAGCGGCCTTAGACGGGTTCTGAAAAACCGTCGTGCAGCCTCCGAGTACGTGAGATGCGGACTGGAAATACAGCGGATGAACCAGGGTATTCGGGACATTCATTTAAGCGCAGTCACACCAAATAGAGCGGTCCAGTCATGAGTACCCACTTCAGCTTGACTCCACTCATCTACACCATGGCCGAGGTTCAAGGCATGCTGGATTGCGAAGACGACACAGTCCGCACGCTGATCCAGGACGGCAAGATCGCCGCCGTCAAGGCCGGCCGGTCGTGGATCTTTCCGCGCGCCGCCTTCGAGGCCAGGCTCAATGAGTGGGCCACGGACGAAGCGGCAGCCAAGCGAGTCACGGCTGCACCGAAGCCGTCCATCAAGCCACTCGTCAACCAACCCCTGCCCGGCGCCGGACGCAGGCGCATACCACCCACACTACAGGCTGCTACACCATGACCACACAAGCACACGCACTATTTCAACCGGCGCTCGAGGCGCTGGAGTTTGCAGAAAATGATGTGAGGTCAGGCTCGCTCGCCGAAAAGATATTGCGGATCGCCATTGTTAAATTGCGTGCAGAGATCGCGAAACCGGACGTCGTCGAGCCAGTCGGTAAATATGGCGG
>Ga0326734_1000291_pt1 | contig 14288 bp, 13 predicted proteins | sample 15_GP2_1315_FD_207944 | JGI IMG/M metagenome (GOLD analysis project Ga0326734, IMG submission 207944) | Glacier ice microbial communities from Ngari, Tibet, China - 15_GP2_131.5 | ecosystem: Environmental > Aquatic > Freshwater > Ice > Glacier | place: China: Ngari, Tibet | collected 2018-07-18 | reverse complement strand
CGCGTCGCCGAACTGCTCGAACTCGTCGGCCTGGCTGAATCCTCAGCCCTTCGCCCCCGGCAGGTATCGGGCGGAATGGCGCAGCGCGTCTCGCTCGCCCGCGCCCTCTCCCGCGGCCCGGGAGTGCTCGTGCTCGACGAGCCGTTCGGCGCCCTCGACGCCCTGACCCGGCTGCGCATGCAGGACCTGCTCCTCGACGTGCACGCCGCCGAGCCCGCGACCATCCTGCTCGTCACCCACGACGTCGACGAGGCCCTCTACCTCGCCGACCGCGTCGTGCTGCTGGGCCAGGACCCCGACGGGCCGAGCGGATCCAGCATCCGCCGCATCATCCGCGTACCGGGCAGCCGGCCCCGCGACCGCGGTGACGCCGGCCTCGCACACCTGCGCGCCGAGCTCCTCGACGGCCTCGGCGTCAACAGTCACCTCCACACCTCCACGCCACCCACAGCAAGGGATTCCCGATGACTCTCCGTCCACGACTGACCCTCGCCGCCGCCGCCACAGCGGCAGCCGCCCTCCTCCTCAGCGGATGCGTCGCGGGGGAGGGCTCCGCCGTCGCCGAACCCGCCGCCGAGACAGAGGCCGGCTGGTCGAGCGACACTCTCAACATCGACTTCGCCACCTACAACCCGCTGAGCCTGATCATCAAGGACCAGGGCTGGCTCGAGGCCGAACTCGGCGACGACGTCGCCGTGAACTGGGTGCAGTCCGCCGGATCTAACAAGGCGAACGAGGCGTTGCGCGCCGGCGCTGTCGACGTCGGTTCCACGGCCGGGTCCGCCGCGCTTCTCGCGAAGTCGAACGGCTCGCCGATCCAGGCCATCGACATCTACTCCCAGCCGAACTGGGCCGCGATCCTCGTTCCGTCTGGCAGCGCGATCACCGACGTGAGCGAGCTCGCCGGAAAGTCGATCGCCGCGACGAAGGGCACCGACCCCTACTTCTTCCTGCTGCAGTCGCTCGAGGTGGCCGGGCTCACCCTCGCCGACGTCGACGTGCAGAACCTGCAGCACGCCGACGGCAAGGCCGCCCTCGAGAGCGGCACCGTCGACGCCTGGGCCGGACTCGACCCGCTGCTGTCGACGAGCGTCGCCGTCGCCGGCTCGACGATCATCTACGACAACATCGATTTCAACAGCTACGGGTTCCTCAACGCGACGGACGACTTCATCCAGAACCACCCCGACCTCGCCCAGCTGGTCGTGAACGCCTATGAGAAGGCCCGCGCCTGGGCGCTCGACAACCCGGACGAGACCGCCGCGATCCTCGCGGAGATCGCCGGGATCGACGTGGCTATCGCCACCGCCCAGCTCACCGAGCGCACCAACTTCGAGGTGGACCCCGCTCCGGGCGACGCCCAGCGCGACGTGCTCGCGATCATCGGCCCGATCTTCGTCGAGTCCGGCGACGTGCCGAGCCAGGAGCTCATCGACGACGCCCTCGACGGCCTGTTCGAGCCGAGCTTCGCCGAGAACGCCGACCCCGCCGCGCTCGGCTGAGCATGACTAACGCCCCCGACACGATGACAACCGACACCCAGTGGCAGGGCCCGGATTCCGGGCCGCCCGCGCCCGCGGTGCAGTACTCGTCCGTGCTCGGCTCCTCCGCCGCGGTCACGGCCACCCCGGGGTCGATCGTGCGGGGGCGGACGCCCCGGCGCTCGGCGATCCTGCTCTTCGGCGCCGTCCTGCCGATCGCCCTGCTCGCCGCATGGTGGGGGATCGCGGCATCCGGAGTCGTCCCCGCCTACCGCCTCCCGTCGCCCGCCGCCGTCTGGGAGGCCGGTGTCGACCTCGCCGCCACCGGGCAGCTCGCCCAGTACTCGGCGATCTCGACGCAGCGGGTCATCCTCGGATTCCTCGCCGGGTCGGCCATCGGCCTCGTGCTGGGCTCCATCGTCGGGCTGTCCCGCTGGGCATCCGCGTTCCTCGCGCCGACCATCGGCGGCTTCCGCGCGGTGCCGTCGCTCGCCTGGGTGCCGCTGCTGATCCTCTACATCGGCATCAACGAGGACTCGAAGGTCACCCTCATCGCGGTCGGCGCGCTGTTCCCCGTCTACACGACTGTCGCCGGCGCCCTGCGCCACGTGGACCCGCAGCTCGTCGAACTCGGACGCGCCTACGGCCTCCGACGCTGGACGCTGCTCATGCGCGTGCAGCTGCCCGCCGTGATCCCGACGATCGTGTCGGGACTGCGCCTCGCACTCGCGCAGGCATGGCTGTTCCTCGTCGCCGCCGAACTCATCGCGAGCTCGATGGGGCTGGGATTCCTGCTGATCGACTCGCAGAACAACGGGCGCCTCGACCGCATCTTCCTCGCCATCATCGTGCTCGCGATCCTCGGCAAGACGACGGATGCCCTCATCGGGCTGCTCGAACGGTACCTGCTGCGCCGCTGGGGATAGTCCGCCTCCCTGTGGCGGCGTCCCGTAGCCTGTTCGGGTGGCCGCGACTCGCGCGGCCTCGATGAAAGAGCTTCCCGTGGACATCTCCCTGCTTCGCCACTTCGTCCAGGTCGTCGACACACTCGACTTCGAGCGCGCCGCCGCGGCGCTCGCGATTCCACGGTCGACCCTGAACGCGTCGATCAGGCAGCTCGAGGCCGAGGTCGGAACGCCCCTGTTCATCCGCGTCGACGGGTCGGTCACCCTGACCCCGGCGGGCGAGGCGATCGTCGACGACGCCCGCGCCGAACTCGCGAACCCCGCCCCGAAGGCGCCCGGCTCCGTGCGCAAGGCCTCGAAGCCCAGCGCCGGAGGCAAGGCGAAGGCCTCGAAGGGCAAGGGCAGAGCGCCGGCGGTCAAGGGGCAGGCCGCCCCGGGCAAGCGCCGCCAGTCGCGCTGAGCGAGGCACCCACCACACATCACCTGTGATGTCCAGACCGCGCAGCGGACTGCGACGGGGTGGAATTCTCGGGGGCAGAGAGACCGCCCCGGCATCCGGTCGAGCCAGAGCCGCTGGAGGGTGTCATGGGAATAGTGGAGTACGAGTCCGGGGGTTCGCTCCCCGGGGTGATTGGGAGAACCGCAGAGGAGTAGAGCCCGGCGTGGCCTGCACCGATTCGGGCGGGCGCTGGCAGCCCCAACGTGCTGACCGTGGTGTTGGACGACACCGGGTACGGTCAGCTCGGCTGTTAAGCCAGCCCGACAGCAACTCCGAACTTCGACTCCCTCGCCGCCGATGGGCTTCGCTACAGCAACATGCACACGACCGCGCTCTGCTCACCGAGCCGCTCCTGCATCCTCACCGGGCGCAACCACCACAGCAACGCGCATCCCCTGAAACGGCAAACCGGCCCCGGGCCGGTACCCCTTCGCGGCCATCTCCGCATCCGCCGCCCTATTGAACCGCAGCATCGACTCGGCCAGCTCCGCCGCCTGCTCCGCCGTCCACCAGTAGCCCCTCATACCCATAGTGAATACCCACCCACCGACATTCGAAACGACCCCGGAACGGCACCATTCGGGCGGCGCGCACGGCGTCGTGGCCCCCGCGCCGACACCCGGATTCCGCTCATGCCCACAGCCAACACCCGACCACCGACAGACGACCGGCATTCCCGCCCGACCCCGCGAGAGCGGTGCAAACCCGCCCAACCGAACGTGCTGGGGAGGAGAGGAGGAGCACGATTGCGACACGGCCCCGACGGGCCTGCTCAATCGACTGAGCTGGCTACTGCCCGACCGCGAGCCGCACCCCCAGCGCGATCATGACCACGGCGATGGAGGCGTCGAGCACCCGCCAGGCCCGCGGTCGGGCGAACAGTGGCCGCAGCAGCCTGGCCCCGAATCCGAGCGCACCGAACCACAGGAAGCTGCCGAGCACCGCTCCGCCCGTCCACCACCAGCGTTCCGCCGGCACCTGCTGGGAGGCGACCGCCCCCAGGAGCAGCACGGTGTCGAGGTAGACGTGCGGGTTCAGCCAGGTCAACGCGAGAACTGTCGTCACGGCGACACGCAGGCCGGTCTGCTGGCCGGCACGATCGGCCAGCAGGGCCGCCGGGCGGACGGCGCGGCGCGCGGCGAGCAGCCCGTAGACGATCAGGAAACCGGCGCCGAGCACCCGCACGACGACCAGCGCGACGGGCGCCGCCTCGACGATCGCCCCCAGCCCGACCACTCCGGCAATGATCAGGACGGCGTCCGAGAGCGCGCAGATGGCGACGACGGGCGCGATGATCTGTGTGCGCCCCTCGATGCCGAGCCTGAGCACGAATGCGTTCTGCGCGCCGATCGCGATGATGAGGGAGAGCCCGGTCACCAGTCCCAGGAGCGCGGGAAGCAGGGTCGCGGAGAAGTTCACGGTGCCACGCTAAGCGCGACGTGACCTGAAGCCCAGCCACGATTTCTAACCAGCCATAAGCTCGCCTTATGTACCGCCTCACGCTCGACCAGCTCGCCACCCTCCGCACCGTGATCAACGAAGGGACGTTCGAGGCCGCGGCGGCGCGGATGCACGTGAGCGCGTCGGCCGTCTCGCAGCGGGTGAAGGCGATGGAGCAGGCGACCGGACGGGTGCTCGTCCGCCGAACCGCTCCGGTCACGCTCACCCCGGCAGGGGACGTGCTGCTCCGCTACGCCCGCCAGGTCGAGCTGCTCGAGGCGGACACGCTGCGGGAGCTCGACGACGACGCCGGCAACGGACGGCACCCCCTGATCCCGCTCGCCGTCAACGCCGACAGTCTTGCGACGTGGTTTCTCGGCTCCCTCGCCGGGCTCGGCGAGGAGCTCGGCGCGACCTTCGACCTGCACCGGGAGGACCAGGAGCACACGGCCTCGCTGCTCCGCGCCGGCACCGTGATGGCCGCGGTCACCTCCACCAGGGCGCCCATCCAGGGCTGCGTGACCGAGCCGCTCGGGCTGATGCGCTACCGCGCGGTCGCCGCGCCGGCGTTCGTCGCGAGCTGGATGCCCCGGCATCCCGACCTCGCGGACCTCGCCGCGGCGCCGGTCGTCACCTTCGACCGCAGCGACGATCTCCAGCGCGCCTTCCTGCTCGCCCGCACAGGTGCTGCCGGAGGTCCGAGCCACTATGTGCCGGCCTCCCACGACTTCGCCCGCGCCGTGGTGCTGGGCATCGGCTGGGCGCTGCTCCCCGAGCAGCAGTGCCTCTCCGAGATCGACGACGGCACGCTCGTGGACCTCGCACCGCGGCATCCCGTCGACGTCGGGCTGTACTGGCAGCGCTGGAACCTCGCCTCCCCGCTGCTTGACGCGGTGTCCCGGGCGGTGCGGGAGGCCGCGGCGGCCGCCCTGCACCCGTTCTGAGCCGGACGGTCGCTCTGGCACTGCTAGGCTCGTCACACACCAGACATCCTTTAACCACCGTCCAGAGAGACGGGGAAGGAGGTCAGATTGCCCGCCAGGATCGTTCTGCAGCAAGCTGACATCGCCCGAGCGTTGACTCGGATCTCGCACGAGATCCTCGAGTCCAATCGCGGCCCCGACGACCTCGTCATCCTCGGCATCCCCACCCGCGGCGTCATCCTCGCCGAGCGCATCGCCCGGCTCGTCTCCGAGATTTCAGGCAGGCCCGTCGCCTCGGGATCGCTCGACGTGACGATGTACCGCGACGATCTCTCCCGCAACCCGACGAGGTCGCCGTCGCCGACACGGGTGCCCGCCACCGGCATCGACGGCTGCGTCGTCGTTCTCGTCGACGACGTGCTCTACTCCGGCCGCACGATCCGCTCGGCCCTCGACGCGCTCGGCGACATTGGGCGCCCGCGGATCGTGCGCCTCGCGACCCTCATCGACCGCGGGCACCGGGAGCTGCCGATCCGTCCCGACTTCGTCGGCAAGAACCTGCCGTCCGCCCAGGGCGAGCGCATCTACGTGCGACTGCACGAGAGCGACGGCGACGAGTTCGTCAGCATCGACAGCGGAGAGACCGGGGGAGCGAAGTGAAGCACCTGCTCAGCACCCGCGACCTGACGCGCGACGAGGCGATCGGCATCCTCGACGTCGCGGAGGACATGGCCGACGTGCAGTCCCGCGAGGTCCGCAAGCTGCCGACCCTGCGCGGCCGCACCGTCGTCAACCTGTTCTTCGAGGACTCCACCCGCACCCGCATCTCGTTCGAGGCCGCCGCGAAGCGGCTGAGCGCCGACGTCATCAATTTCAGCGCGAAGGGCTCGAGCGTCTCGAAGGGCGAGAGCCTCAAAGACACAGCGCAGACCCTCGCGGCCATCGGGGCGGACGCCGTCGTGATCCGGCACCCGGCATCCGGCGCCCCCCAGGTTCTCGCGCAGAGCGCCTGGATCGAGGCCGGCATCATCAACGCGGGCGACGGCACCCACGAGCATCCGACCCAGGGCCTGCTCGACGCGTTCACCATCCGGCGGCGGCTGCACGGCTCCGCCTCCCGCGGCAGGTCGCTCGACGGTGTGCGCGTAACGATCGTCGGCGACATCCTGCACTCGCGCGTCGCCCGCTCGAACGTCTGGCTGCTCACGAGCCTCGGCGCCCACGTGCACCTCGTCGCCCCGGCAACCCTGCTGCCGGTGGGCATCGCGAACTGGCCGGTCACCGTCGGCTACGACCTTGATGAGGCCATCGACGCCGGAACCGACGTCGTGATGATGCTGCGGATCCAGGCCGAGCGGATGATGTCGGGCGGATTCTTCCCGAACGCCAGGGAGTACTCGAGGCGCTGGGGACTGGATGACGCGCGGCTCGACCGTCTCCCCGCCGCTACCATGGTCATGCACCCCGGTCCCATGAACCGCGGCCTCGAGATCTCCTCCCGCGCCGCCGACTCACCCCGGTCGACAGTGCTCGAGCAGGTCGCAAACGGAGTGTCGGTGAGGATGGCAGTGCTGTACCTCGTCTTGTCCGGTGAACGCGGAGAAATCTCATGACAATCACTCTTCTCGTGACCGGCGCGACCCTCGCCGACGGCACCCGCACCGACCTCGTCGTGCGCGACGGCCGCATCGCCGAGTTCGGCGCTGGCCTCAGCGCGGCGGGCGCGCGGGTCATCGACGCCGACGGGCTCACCGCGCTTCCCGGCCTTGTGGACCTGCACACGCACCTGCGGGAGCCAGGGTTCGAGCAGAGCGAGACGGTGCTGACCGGGTCGCGCGCGGCGGCGATCGGCGGATTCACCGCGGTGCACGCCATGGCCAACACGTCGCCCGTCGCGGACACCGCGGGCGTCGTCGAGCAGGTGGAGTCGCTCGGCCGCCGCGCCGGGTACGTCACCGTGCGCCCGATCGGCGCCGTCACGGTCGGCCTGGCCGGCCAGCAGCTCTCCGAGATCGGCGCGATGGCGAACAGCCGCGCGCGGGTGCGGGTTTTCTCCGACGACGGCAAGTGCGTCTCGGACGCCCTGCTGATGCGCCGCGCCCTCGAATACGTGAAGACCTTCGACGGCGTCGTCGCCCAGCACGCGCAGGAACCGCGCCTCACCGAGGGCGCCCAGATGAACGAGGGCGTCGTGAGCGGCGAGCTCGGCCTCGCCGGCTGGCCCGCCGTCGCCGAGGAAGCGATCATCGCCCGCGATGTGCTCCTCGCGCAGCATGTGGGCGCCCGCGTGCACATCTGCCACCTGTCGACTGCCGGATCGGTCGAGGTCGTGCGCTGGGCGAAGGCGCGGGGCATCAGCGTGACCGCCGAGGTCACCCCGCACCACCTGATGCTCACCGAGGAGCTGGTCCGCAGCTACGACGCGCGCTACAAGGTCAACCCGCCGCTGCGCCGCGAGGAGGACGTGCTCGCGCTGCGCGCCGGCCTCGCCGACGGCACCATCGACATCATCGCGACCGACCACGCACCGCATCCGTCCGAGTCGAAGGACTGCGAGTGGCACGCAGCGTCGATGGGCATGGTCGGCCTCGAGTCCGCCCTCTCCGTGGTGCAGGCGTCGGTCGTCGACAACGGGATGCTCGACTGGAACGACATCGCCCGGGTCCTGTCCCGCACCCCCGCCGCGATCGGCCGCCTCGACGGCTACTCCGACGGGATCGCGGTCGGCGCGCCCGCCGAGTTCACCCTCTACGACCCCTCCGCGAGCCGCGTCTTCGACACCGACCGGCTCGCGGGCCTCGGCCGCAACTCGCCGTTCCTGCAGCTGACCCTTCCGGGACGCGTTGTTGCGACGGTGCACCAGGGGTACCCGACGGTGCTCGACGGGCATCTCGTCGACGAGGACACCGTCGCGGCGGCCGCCGCCGGCGTCGAGGCGGCCGGGGGTGCCCGTGGATAGTCGCATCATCTCGGGTGCCATCGTGCTCGCTGTACTCGTGCTGCTCCTCGTGCTCATGTATGCGGGCTGGCGCCAGCGCCAGCGCCGCCAGTCCGGCATCCCCAGGCCACACGGCCTTCCCGAACTGCCCGGGCGCGAGATCATCGCGGCCGAGACCTTCTACGTGGCCTCCACGATGACCGACGAGCCGCTCAACCGCATCGCCGTCGCCGGCCTCGGCTACCGCGCCCGCGCCCACGTGCAGGTCTTCGAATCGGGGATCTCCCTCGGCATCACGGGGGAGCCGGATGCCTTCATCCCGCGCTCCGACCTCGTGGCCGTCGAGCGCGCCACCTGGACCATCGACCGCGTCGTCGAGACCGGCGGCCTCGTGCGCATCGTCTGGCGACTCGGCGACACCACCATCGACAGCTATCTCCGCGTGCCGGAGCCCACCGACCCATCGGAGCTCCTGGCCGCGATCGAGTCAATCATCACGGCGCCGACCCGCGCCAGGAACGAGGAACAGTGACGAGCATGGATCCAGCAGTGCTGGTGCTCGAAGACGGCACCCGATACGTCGGGCGGGCCTGGGGCGCGCGCGGACGCACCTTCGGCGAGGCCGTGTTCTCGACGGGAATGACGGGCTACCAGGAGACCCTCACCGACCCGAGCTACGCCGGGCAGATCGTTCTCATGACCGCCCCGCACATCGGCATCACCGGCGTGAACGACGAGGACCCGGAGTCCCGACGCATCTGGGTCAACGGATTCGTCGCGCGCGACCCGTCCCGCGTGGTGTCGAACTTCCGCGCCAACGGCAGCCTCGACGACCAGCTCGTCGCCGACGGCATCGTCGGCATCAGCGGCGTCGACACGCGCGCCATCACCCGCCGGCTGCGGGACGCCGGCGTCATGCGCTCCGGCATCTTCTCCGGAGCGGATGCCGCGCTCGACCCGGCCGAGCAGCTGCGGCTCGTGCAGTCCGGAGAGGACATGCGCGGCCTCAACCTCTCCGACCGGGTGTCGGTCGAAAAGCAGTACCGCATCGCCCCGGAGGGCGAGCGGATCGGACTCGTCGCGGTCCTCGACCTCGGCGTCAAGGAATCCACCCTGCGCTACCTCGCCGCGCGCGGTTTCGAGGTGATGGTGCTCCCGCAGTCGGTGTCGGCCGAGCAGTTGCGCGACCTCGACCCCGACGCGCTCTTCTTCTCCAACGGCCCGGGCGACCCGAGCGCATCTGACGCCCACGTCGACCTGCTGCAGGGCGCACTGCGCGACGGCGTTCCGTTCTTCGGCATCTGCTTCGGCAACCAGCTCCTCGGCCGCGCCCTCGGGTTCGGCACCTACAAGCTGCCGTTCGGGCACCGCGGCATCAACCAGCCCGTCGTCGACAAGGCCACCGGGCGGGTCGAGATCACCTCGCACAACCACGGCTTCGCGGTCGACGCGCCCATCGGCGCGCCCACCCAGTCGCCGGCCGGCTTCGGCCTCGTCGAGGTGAGCCACGTCAACCTCAACGACAACGTCGTCGAGGGCCTCAACGCCCTCGAGATCCCCGCCTTCTCGGTGCAGTACCACCCGGAGGCCGCCGCCGGACCGCACGACGCCAACTACCTCTTCGACCGGTTCCGCGACATGGTGCTCGCCACCCTCGCAGCCCGCGCTGACAAGAAAGACGACAAGTAATGCCCAAACGCGACGACATCAACTCGGTCCTGGTCATCGGGTCCGGGCCCATCGTCATCGGCCAGGCCGCTGAATTCGACTATTCCGGCACCCAGGCCTGCCGGGTGCTGCGCGAGGAGGGCGTGCGCGTCATCCTCATAAACTCCAACCCCGCGACGATCATGACCGACCCCGGCTTCGCCGACGCGACCTACGTCGAGCCGATCACCTGGGAGGTCATCGAGACGATCATCGCCAAGGAGCGGCCGGACGCCGTGCTGCCGACCCTGGGCGGGCAGACGGCCCTCAACGCGGCCATCGAGCTGCACGAGCACGGGATCCTCAAGAAGTACGACGTCGAGCTCATCGGCGCGAACTTCGAGGCGATCCAGAAGGGCGAGGACCGCCAGATCTTTAAGGAACTCGTCATCGCCTGCGGCGCCGAGGTGGCCCGCTCGCACATCGCACACACGGTCGAGGAGGCCGTCGGCTTCGCCGAGGACCTCGGCTACCCGCTCGTCATCCGCCCCTCGTTCACGATGGGCGGACTCGGCTCCGGATTCGCGTACACCCGCGAGGAACTCGTGCGCATGGTCACCGACGGCCTGCACCAGAGCCCGACGACCGAGGTGCTGCTCGAGGAGTCCATTCTCGGCTGGAAGGAATACGAGCTCGAGCTCATGCGCGACACGGCCGATAACACCGTCGTCGTCTGCTCGATCGAGAACGTCGACCCCGTCGGCGTGCACACGGGAGACTCGATCACCGTCGCGCCGGCGCTGACCCTCACCGACCGCGAGTACCAGAAGCTGCGCGACATCTCGATCGACATCATCCGCGCCGTCGGCGTCGACACCGGCGGCTGCAACATCCAGTTCGCCGTCGACCCCGCCAACGGGCGCATCATCGTCATCGAGATGAACCCACGGGTGTCCCGGTCGTCCGCCCTCGCCTCGAAAGCCACCGGGTTCCCGATCGCGAAGATCGCCGCGAAGCTCGCGATCGGCTACCGGCTCGACGAGATCCAGAACGACATCACCAAGGTCACCCCGGCCTCGTTCGAGCCGACCCTCGACTACGTCGTGGTCAAGGTGCCGCGGTTCGCGTTCGAGAAGTTCCCGGCCGCCGACGCGACCCTGACGACGACGATGAAGAGTGTCGGAGAGGCCATGGCCTTCGGCCGCAACTACGCGACGGCGCTGCAGAAGGCGCTGCGCTCTCTCGAGAAGCGCGGGTCGAGCTTCCACTGGGGGGAGGAGCCGCGCTCGATGGACGAGCTGCTCGCCGTCTCCTCCATTCCCACCGACGGCCGCATCGTCACCCTGCAGCAGGCGCTTCGCGCCGGGGCGACCAACGCGCAGGCGCACGCCGCGACCGGCATCGACCCGTGGTTCATCGACCAGATCGAGCTCATCAACGAGGTCGCCGCGGACGTCGCCGCCGCGGAGCACCTCGACGCGGGCGTGCTGCGCCATGCCAAGGACCACGGGTTCAGCGATGCCCAGATCGGGCAGCTGCGCGGCCTCGGCGAGGCGGAGGTGCGCGGCGCCCGCTGGGCGCTCGACGTGCGCCCGGTCTTCAAGACCGTCGACACCTGCGCCGGCGAGTTCCCCGCGCTGACGCCCTACCACTACTCGAGCTACGACCTCGAGACGGAGGTGGTGCCGAGCGAGCGACGCAAGGTCGTCATCCTCGGCTCAGGACCGAACCGCATCGGGCAGGGCATCGAGTTCGACTACTCGTGCGTGCACGCCTCGTTCACGCTCGCCGAGGCCGGGTACGAGACGGTCATGATCAATTGCAACCCCGAAACGGTCTCGACCGACTACGACACGTCCGACCGCCTCTACTTCGAGCCACTCACGCTCGAGGATGTGCTCGAGGTCATCCACGCGGAGAGCCTCAGCGGCGAACTGGTCGGGGTGGTCGTGCAGCTCGGCGGGCAGACCGCGCTGGGTCTCGCACACGGACTGCAGGCCGCCGGCGTGCCGATCCTCGGCACGACGCCCGACGCGATCGACCTTGCCGAGGAGCGCGGGCTGTTCTCCGGCATCCTCGACGCGGCCGGCCTCGTCGCGCCGCGCAACGGCACCGCGATCGACTTCCGCGGCGGCGTCACCATCGCCGAGGAGATCGGCTACCCGGTGCTCGTGCGCCCGTCCTACGTGCTCGGCGGCCGCGGGATGGAGATCGTCTATGACAGCCCGTCGCTCGAGGACTACTTCCACCGGATGTCCGGCCAGGGGATCATCGGGCCATCGCATCCGCTGCTCATCGACCGCTTCCTCGACGACGCGGTCGAGATCGACATCGACGCGATCTACGACGGCACCGAGCTCTACGTCGGCGGCGTCATGGAGCACATCGAGGAGGCCGGCATCCACTCCGGCGACTCGAGCTGCACCCTGCCCCCCGTGACGCTCGGCCGCGACCAGATCGCGCGCGTCGTCGAGGCGACCCTCGCGATCGCGCAGGGCATCGGAGTGAAGGGGCTGCTCAACGTGCAGTTCGCGATCGGCGCCGGGGTGCTCTACGTGCTCGAGGCCAACCCGCGCGCGTCGCGCACGGTGCCGTTCGTGTCGAAGGCGCTCGGCATCCCGCTCGCCAAGGCCGCGGCCAGGGTGATGGTAGGGGAGAGCATCCGCGACCTCGTGGCGAGCGGCCTCCTGCCAAAGCAGGACGGGGCGATTGTGCCGATCGACTCGCCCGTCGCCGTGAAGGAGGCGGTGCTGCCGTTCAAGCGGTTCCGCACCAAGGACGGCCTCATCGTGGACTCGGTCCTCGGCCCGGAGATGCGCTCCACCGGCGAGGTGATGGGGATCGACGAGAACTTCCCGAAGGCGTTCGCGAAGAGCCAGGAGGCGGCCTACGGCGGCCTCCCGTCCGGCGGCGCCGTGTTCGTCTCGGTCGCCGACCGCGACAAGCGCGCGATCATCCTGCCCGTGCTGCGGCTCCAGCAGCTCGGGTTCGAGATCCTGGCGACGATCGGCACCGCCGAGATCCTCGGCCGCAACGGCATCCGCGCGACCGTCGTGCGCAAGTACTCGCAGGGCGGCTCGTCGCCAGAGGACGAGCCGTCGATCGTCGACCTGATCAACCAGGAGCGCGTCGACGTCGTCATCAACACGCCGAGCGGTCGCAGCGCCCGCGCCGACGGCTACGAGATCCGGGCCGCGGCCGTCGCCGCCGACAAGCCGCTGTTCACCACCATCGCGCAGCTCAGCGCCGCGGTTGCCTCCTTCGAGGCGATCCAGAACGGCTTCGACGTGAAGTCGCTGCAGGAGTACGCGGTCGAGAGGGCGGCGCGCCTGTGACCGGCTTCGGCACGCGCCTCGAGCAGGTGATCGACGGCCACGGCCGCCTCTGCGTCGGCATCGACCCGCACCCCTACCTGCTGGGCGAGTGGGGCCTCGGCGACGACGCGGCCGGCCTGCGGGACTTCGGACTTCGCGTAATCGAGGCTACCGCCGGCCGCGCAGGCATCGTGAAGCCGCAGGTGGCGTTCTTCGAGCGGCACGGCTCCGCGGGCTTCGCCGCTCTCGAGGAGGTGCTGCGCGCCGCCAGGGCCGCCGGCCTTCTGGTCATCGCCGACGCCAAGCGCGGCGACGTCGGCTCGAGTGTCGAGGCGTACGGCCAGGCGTGGCTGACCCCCGGCTCGCCGCTCGAGGCCGACGCGATGACGCTGAGCGCCTTCCAAGGCGTCGGATCGATCGCGGCTCCGCTCGAGCTCGCCGCCCGGCACGGCAAGGGCGTCTTCGTGCTCGCGGCGACCTCGAATCCCGAGGCCGCGGCCATCCAGACGGCCGTGATCGGGTCGGGCGCTCGTAGCGGGCTAACGGTGGCTGCGGGTATCGTCGCCGACGTGACCGACTGGAACCTGGGCGACCCCTCCGCCCGCATCGCGAGCGTCGGCATCGTGCTCGGCGCAACCGTCGACTTCGCCGCCTACGGCATCGACACCGCGGCGGCCGGCGACGCGCCCGGCACTCCCATCCTCGCACCGGGCTTCGGCCACCAGGGCGTCAGGTTCGACCAGGTCGATGCGATCTACGGCGCCGCCGCGAGCCGCACGATCGTCGCCGCATCCCGCAGCATCCTCGCCGCCGGGCCGTCAGGGCTCGCCGCAGCGATCACCTCCCACGCGAACGAGGTCACCGCATGACGCAGGCAGGTCCACCCCCCGTCGACCGGGTTGCCGCCTCCCGTGCCGCCGTCGCCGCGCGCCGCGGTCGCGCGGCCGTCAAGCACGCCATCGCGACGCGGCAGCGCAGCGCCGTCGACGTGCTCGATACCGCGTGGAGCGATCCCGATGCCGCGGCCGAGGCCTCGCTGCGGGTGCGGGAGCTGCTGACCAGCGTGCCCACCCTCGGCCCCACCCGCACCGCCAAGGTCATGGCCGAGCTGCAAATCGCCGACTCGAAGCGGGTCGGCGGG
>Ga0326734_1000290_pt1 | contig 14323 bp, 13 predicted proteins | sample 15_GP2_1315_FD_207944 | JGI IMG/M metagenome (GOLD analysis project Ga0326734, IMG submission 207944) | Glacier ice microbial communities from Ngari, Tibet, China - 15_GP2_131.5 | ecosystem: Environmental > Aquatic > Freshwater > Ice > Glacier | place: China: Ngari, Tibet | collected 2018-07-18 | reverse complement strand
TAGTCGAACCATCCAGGCTTGTCTTGTCGATTCATTGCGCATTGCATTGGCTCCAGTAATTAATGAAGCCGCAATTCTGGAAGGATTACCTCACGATTGGAAGGTGGGGTGAAATTCCCGCTTACGGTTAAACGGTATAAATCGTTAGCCGAGATCGAGCGCGGATTCCGCGTCCTGAAATCCGAAATCGAGATCGAGATCGGCCCGATCTATCATCGGCTGCCTGAACGCATCCGCGCGCACGCGGCGATCTGCTTCATGGCCTTGATCCTGTATCGCGTCATGCGTACCCGCCTGCACGCCTGCGACACCGCGCTCTCGCCCTGACGAAACTGCGTCGAATTCAGCATCACCGCGTCACTCTGAACGGCACCGAATCGGTTGCCGGCATCTCGTCAATTAACAAGGAGCAGACCGATATCCTCGCCGCACTGACGATCAAAAAACCGACCCTCGATACGCAATTAACCCTCTTGTAATGGCATTTTTGAACAGCGACTCTATACGAATCAATAACTTACGCGCTCAACTGTCGAACTCGGGCGGCCGCGGCCCCAATGGCGCCTACACCTGCAGCAAGCCCGACGCGCTTGCCCATCTCAGCCAGCCTGCTGGCGCGCGACGGTGCCACCGCCGCGGGCATCCCGGCACAGCTCGCACGGTTGCCGTCAAATGCCACCCATATGGCGCTCAGCATCGGCGGCAACGCTGCTTTGCAGCGTCAAAGCCTGTTGCAGGCACGGGCCGGCTCGGTTGGCGAAGCGCTCAACATACCGGGCGAAGCGGTCGCTCAATTCGAGTCCGCCTACCGCAAGGCGGTCGACGCCTGCGTCGTGCGTCGCCTGCCGCTGGTCATCTGCATGAGTTACAACGGCAATTTCGCCGACACCAATTATCGCAAGCAGGTGCGCAGCGCATTGGCAATGTTCAACGATGCGATTATCCGCACAGCAGTCGGATAATTTTCGTAAAACACGCGAGATCGTCCAGCGGCGAATTCTTGAAATCACGCAGGGCGCCACGGGGATTGTCGAGCGCCGGCGCCACATCCTGCAGCCGGGCGCCATCAGGATTGTTCTTGGCACCGATCGCAAGCGGCAGCGCCGTCATCACGTTGAACGCCTGCGCCCATCCCACGCTGACGCCAACGCCTGGTGCGCCGAGAAACGCCTGCGATTGCGCCAGCACCGTCTCGACCTGTTGCGATCGCCACACCATCCTGAGCGGCAGTGGCGAATGCGTGCCGAAAACCCACAGCACATGACCGTCGCGCGAGACCTTCCACAACCCCGGCCCGGGTCGCTTGCCGGCAATCAGGATTTGCTCCGGCGCAGCGTCGGGCGCGGTTCGCGCCCGTGCCGGCGTGGTCAGCAAAAAAGGCACAAGGAAAGCATGAAAAAATGACGCATGAAGATTTTCAGAAAGCGCGAATTGCGATCTTACTGGCTTGCCAGTCCGGCGTGAATAAAATAACAAATTATTGCCATGACATGCATCCGTTGGTCAGGCGTCGTCCTGCACCGGTACGAAGATGCGGCGCCCGCCATGGACCACGATCTCGATCGGATGCCCCAGGTAGCGGCTCAGCGCCGGCGCCGTCATGACGTCGTCGATGGGCCCCGCTTGCCATCCGCCGTCGCCCATCAGCAGCAGGGCGTGGCTGCACGCATGCGCCAGATTCAGGTCGTGGCCGATCGTCACCGCCGCCTTGCCCTGCTCGCGGCACAGCCTGGCGATCAGCCGCATCAGACTGACCTGGTGCGCCAGGTCGAGCGCGTTGGCTGGTTCGTCGAGCAGCAGCAACGGTGTATCCTGGGCCAGCATCGCCGCAATCGCCACGCGCTGTCGTTCGCCGCCCGACAAACTGCGCACGTCGCGCCGGACCAGGTGCGCCACTTCCATCGACGCCAGCGCAGCCATGGCGATGGCGTGATCGTCGCTGTCCTCCCAGTAACGCTGGGCGTGGTACGGATGGCGCGCCGCCAGCACCGTCTCGAGCACGCGATATGAAAATGCGTCGCTGCGCGCTTGCGGCAGGTAGGCGCGCAAGCGCGCCAGTTGCGCCAGCGGCCAGTCGGCCAGCGGCCGGCCTTTGATGGCGACGCTGCCGGCATCCGCTTCGCGCATACCGGCCAGGGCGCGCAGCAGCGTGGTTTTGCCGGCGCCGTTGCGGCCGATGATGCACCAGCATTCGCCGCCATTCACCGTCCAGTCGAGACGCTCGACCAGGGTGCGCTGGCCGATTTTCAGGCAAAGGGCCCGGGTGCTGATCATGCCCGGCGCAGCTGGTGCAGCTGATAGAGGAAGAACGGCGCGCCGATCAGCGCGGTCACTACGCCGACCGGCAACTGCTGCGGCGCCAGCAAGGTGCGCGCGAGGATATCGGCGAGCACCAGGAAGGTGCCACCGGCAAGCGTGGCCACGGGAAGGAGCAGCCGGTGATCGGGGCCGAAAGCGAAGCGGCAGGCGTGCGGCACGATCAGGCCGACAAAGCCGATGCTGCCGGCGCTGGTCACCGCGCTGGCGGTCAGCACGCCGGAACAGAAGAACAGGGCTTTGCGCAGCGCGCCGACGGGCACGCCCAGCGTTGCCGCGCTTTCCGCGTGCAGCGCCAGCACGTTGAGGGCGCGCGCGCTGCGCAGTGCGAACACCATCGCGCCGGCCAACACCAGCCACGGCAAGCCGCGCAGCGGCGCGCCGGCGAGGTCGCCGATCATCCAGAACACCATGCCGCGCAAGCGGCTCTCGGGCGCGATCGACAGCATCAGCGTTACCAGCGCCATGCAGGCCGAGGACAGGATCACGCCCGTCAGCAGCAGCACAGAGGCGCCACCGGCCGCCGCCGCGCCGCCGGCAATGTCGCGCCGCGCCAGCACATACAGCATCATCGCCACCGCTACCGCGCCGCCGAACGCGGCGGCGTCGACCATCCACAACGCGCCCATCAACAGCAGCGCCAGCAGGGCGCCGACCGATGCGCCGGCCGAAATCCCCAGCACATACGGATCGGCAAGGGGATTGCGCAGCAGCGCCTGCATCATGACACCGGCCAGCGACAGTGCCGCGCCAGTGACGAAGGCCACCATCGCGCGCGACAGGCGCAGTTCAAGCAGCGTCGCGGCCATCGAATCGGCGCCGCCGTGCACCAGCGCGCGCAACGCGCCGTGCAGCTCCGGCAGCGACAGCGCGACCGACCCGATCATGCCGGACAAGCCAAGGCTGGCAACGGCCAGCACGACCAGCACGCTGACAATGACGATTGCACGCTGGCGTGGGTCGCGAAAAAACTGCTGCATCGAATCCTTTGGTTCAAGATGGCTTGGAGGCGCACACTACATTATAAGTCTTGCGACCAATCACTTGCGGCAAGCACCGGCATCCTGGCCGGCGCCGGTTTCGCGCCGCACAACCGTGCGCGGCCAAACTGCGGCACAATTGGTACTTCAATATTGTCGTCCTATATGAACATGCACACACACAAACCGGGGCCGGCATGAACGAACAAGTGGCAAGAGACGTCGTGCTGGTGCGCGCGATCGAAACCGTGGACCGCAAGCACGAGATCCTCAGCGACGACGACCGCATGTACGCCAGCCGCAGCGCCAGGGAACTGGCCGAGTGGCAGGCGTCCGCCAGCAAGTCGGCGGTGACGCCCGACCACTTCCTGCAGCAGCGCTCCGAACAGATCCTCAAGCGCCTCGCCGAGCGCACGCCCGCGTTGCGCGCTTTTCTTCGCCGCGGCGCCGGCGGAAAGTGGCTGTCGGCCGGCCTGCCGTTGCTCGCGCTGCTTGTCGGCGCCGGCGTCGACCGCATCAGCGACCCGCACCGCGTTGACCTGCTGTCGGCGCCGCTGCTGGCGATCATCGGCTGGAACCTGCTGGTCTACCTGTTGATGCTCGCATGGCTGATCGCAAGGCTGTTCATGCCGGCGGCCAAGGCCGGCCTCGGCCTTATTTATCCCTTCTACCCATTCAGCCGCCTTGCCGCCGGCCGCGCCGCCTTGCCGCGCAAGCTGCCTGCGACATTGACTGCCGCGCTGGTCGAATTTTTGGCCGACTGGACGCGCCTGTGCGGCAAGCTGACGCAGCTGCGCTTATCGCGCACCCTGCACTTGGCGGCGGCGCTGTTCGCGCTCGGCGCGGTGCTGTCGCTGGTGGCGCGCGGTTTTTTCAGCCAGTACGTGGCCGGCTGGGAAAGCACGTTTCTCGACGCCGCGCAAGTGCATGCGGTGCTGTCGGTGCTGTTCGCCCCGGTCGCCTGGCTGATCCAGCTGCCGGGGTTTTCGGTGGCCGATATCGAGGCGCTGCGATTTACCCAGGCCGTCACCGAAGCGCCATCGGCGGCCGGCGGCAAGCGCTGGGTGCTGCTGTACGCGGCGACGCTGCTGCTGGTGGTGGTGCCGCGGCTGGTTCTGGGCACAGTCGCGCACTGGCGCGCGCGCCGCATCGCGGCCAACTTCCCGCTTGACCTCGAGCAGCCATATTTCCGCCAGCTGCGTGGAAAAATGGGCGGCCCTCCCGCCGTGCTGCGCGTGCTGCCGTACAGCTTCACGCTCGACGAGGCGCGCGACCGCGGCCTGGCAAGTGTCGCCGCCATGCTGCTTGGCGAGCAGGCGCGGGTGATGCTGCGCCCGTCCAGCAGCTATGGCGACGAGCCGGTTGACGCCCTCGGCGGGGCCGCGCTGATTGACCCCGCAATCAGCCTCACCGCAGTGCTGTTCAATCTTGCCGCCACCCCCGAGAACGAAAACCACGGCGCCTTCCTGGCGCACCTGCTGCACGCCGCGCCGCGCAATGTCGCCGTGCTGATTGACGAATCGTCGCTGGCCGAACGGCTTGCCACGCAAGCCGGCGGCCGCAGCCGCGTCGACGAGCGGATCGCGCTGTGGCAGGCATTTTGCGCCCACCATCGCGCCACCGCCATGATCGTCAACCTGCTTGAACCGCAAGCGCGCCCGCTCGAGCAGGGGGCGGCATGAACGCGCCGGCAGTGCACATCCAGTTCGCGCTCATTTCGCACACCAACAACGGCAAGACCACGCTGGCGCGCACCCTCGTCGGCATCGACGTCGGCGAAGTGCGCGACGCCGCCCACGTCACCGTTTTCGCCGAATCCCACACCCTGCTGGTCACGCCCGAAGGCGACTCGCTGCAGTTGTGGGATACGCCCGGCTTTGGCGACTCGGTGCGCCTGCTGCGTCGCCTCGCCGGAGCCGGCAATCCGATCGGCTGGTTCCTGCGCGAGGTCGTCGACCGCTACCGCGACCGCACGTTCTGGCTCAGCCAGAATGCGCTGCGCACCGCCCGCGACAGCGCCGACGTCGTGCTGTACCTGGTCAATTCGTCCGAGCACCCGCGCGATGCCGGCTACCTGCCGGCCGAAATGAAAATCCTCGAATGGCTTGGCAAACCGGTGGTGGTCCTGCTCAACCAGATCGGGCCGCCGCGGCCGGCGCCGCAAGAACTGGCCGAACAGGGGCTTTGGCAGCAGCATCTGGCCGACTATCCGATCGTGCGCGACGTACTGTCGCTCGACGCCTTTGCGCGCTGCTGGGTACACGAGCGCGTCTTTTACGAAGCGCTCGGCAAGCTGCTCGATCCTGCCCGCCAGGAAGGCTACGCCCGCCTGTTCGCAATCTGGGAAACCAACAACGCTGCGCGCTTTCGCCAGGCCATGGTTCTCACCACGCAGCAGCTGATCGCGGCGGCGCGCGACAGCGAAGCGGTCGGCGACGAACAGAAGTCGATGCTGCGCTCGGCGCTGAACGCGGTCGGCCTCGGCTCGGGGGGACGCGCCGAACGGCGCCAGGAACAAGCCATGGCAAGGCTGATCGAGCGCCTCGACAGCCAGACCGGCGCCACCACCGCGCGCTTGCTGGCGCTGCACCAGCTCGACGCCAGCGAAGCGGGCAAGATCAACGCGCGCGTGCGGCAGAATTTTGCCATCCGCGCGCCGCTCGACAAGGCCCAGGCCGGGCTGCTCGGCGCCGTCGTGTCGGGCGCCGCGACAGGCTTGTCGGCCGACCTGGTGGCGGGCGGACTGACGCTTGGCGGCGGCGCCCTGATCGGCGGCGTGGTCGGCGCGCTGACCTTCGCCGGCGCGGCGTGGGGATTCAATGCCAGCCTTGACCGCACTCATCCGACGGTGCAGTTTGCCGATGCGTTCCTGCGCTCGCTGCTGGTGGCCGGCATCCTGCGCTACCTGGCGGTTGCCCATTTCGGCCGCGGCCGCGGCAACTTCGTCGACAGCGAGGCGCCCGCCTTCTGGCAGGACGAAGTCGAGCGCGCGGTGGCGATCCATGCCGACACCATCCAGCAGGCCTGGCAGCAAGTGCGGGCCGACCCGGACGGCGCAAAAGCGGGCGCCCGGCTTGGCGACGTCGTCACCGCGATCGCCGCGCGCACGCTCGAACAACTGTATCCGGCGACGCCTTTGTTCCGCGCCCCGCTGTCAACCTGATTGCAATGACACAGCTGTTCCAGTTTGGGACAGAAAACCGGCATTCCGGGGCGCCGGGCTTGGCATGACAATTGCTCCTACCTGATCATCGGGCCCCTTGTAGCGATTTACCCGGTATTCATTTACCCGCTATTCATCCACCCGGCATTCATCCACCAAAGTCAGCAGGAGACAACACCATGCCCTATTTGCCCCGCAAGTTCGCCGTCGCCGCCGCCCTTGCCGCCGCTGCCTTGACGTCGCTGTACGCCGCCGCCCACGGCAACGTGACCCCGCAGGGGGTCGACACCGCCGGCCTGCCTGCGCTTGGCGACACGTGGCGCGACGAGAATCCGTTCAAGGACAACAAGCTCGCGCTCAAGATCGGCGCCTCGGCGTACAACCAGAACTGCGCGCGCTGCCACGGCATCGAGGCGATTTCCGGCGGCATGGCACCGAACTTGCGCCAGATCGACCGGGACTGCGTCGGCCTCAAGAACGACGCCAAGAAGGCCGCCTGCTTCAAGGAAATGGACACTTACTACCTGACAACGGTGCGCAGCGGTAAAGTGCGCAACGGCGCGGTCTACATGCCGCCGTTCGAAGGCGTGTTCAACCAGGAAGCGATGTGGTCGATCAAGACGTACCTGGAATCGCGGCGCGAGAACTAAGTCCCGCGCCGTCCTCAACCTCTATCGAAAGGTGGCGCCAAATGCGACCAACCCTATTGCGCCCGGCCTGCCTGGCGATGACATTCTCGATTGCCTGCCTGGGGCTGTCGGCCCTGCTGGCACCAACCCCCGCACGCGCCGACTGGAAAAAAATCGAACAGTCCGGCCACCTGAAAGTGGCGTTCTACAACGACTTCGCGCCGTTTTCGGACAAGGGCGCCGGCATCGACGTCGATCTCGCTGCGGCGCTGTCGGCCAAGCTCGCGCTCAAACTGACGCCGCTGCCGTTCGCCGCCGGCGAGGCGATGGACGACGACCTGCGCAACATGGTCTGGAAAGGCCATTATCTCGGCTACGGGCCGGCCGACGTGATGCTGCATGTCCCGGTCGACAACCGCCTGATGGCGGCCAACGAGCAGGTACAGATCTTCGCGCCGTATCACGTCGAAACGGTGCGCCTGGTGCGCAGCGCGAAGTCGGTGCCGGACTTCGACGGCCTTGATGCGCTGGCCGGGAAAAAAATCGGCGTCGAGAAGGTTTCGATCGCCGCCATGGTGATGCTGGGCGAGGGGAACGGCAAGTTCCGCGACAACGTGCGCATCTTCCCCACCGCGATCGAAGCGGTCCAGGCGTTGAAAGCGGGCGAACTCGATGCGGTGCTGGCGAACCGCTCGGAAATCGAGTCGGTGATGAAGGGCGACGCCGGCTTCCCGTTGCACGATGTGTCGTTCCAGCGCCTGCCGCGTTCCGGCTGGGCGATCGGCATGGCGGTGCGCAAGGACGATATCGAACTGGCGCAAAAACTTCAGGCGGCGATCAACCAGATGGCCGCCAGCGGCGAACTGAAAGCCCTGTTCGCCAAGCATGGCGTGCAACTGGTCACGCCCTAAGTCGCGCCTACCTGTAGAAGCGTGGACGTATGCGCGCCGGACGGGCGGCCGCGCTGAAGCCGGCGAGACCGATGCGGTGCCGGCGAAACGCCCGGGAATCGCATCGGTGACGAAGAGTGACGCTGCCGCGCGGAAGGCGCCCGCTGGAGCGCTGGGGCAAAGGCCGGTCGATGTGTGCCGGCGGCGCTGGTCCATTTATAATGATGGCCTCGCCCCATCGCCACATCCCCTTTTAGCGCCCATGACACATTCCAGCCACTACGCCATTCGCATCGCCGCGCCCGCAGCAACAGGGCCGCAGTCTCGCGTGCGCAAGCAATTCAATACACTGGTTCAAAAGCTCGAGGCCGAACGCGTCAAACTGGCGCTGTGGCGCTCGGAGCTGCCGAAGATTCGTGCGCTGGCTGACAGCGAGTACCGGCCGCTGGCACAGCGTTTCGACGTGCATCGCAAGCAGATGTTGTTGGCGCTCGATCGGGCGTATTACGACAGGACGATGGGCAAGAAAGACAAGCAAAAGCTGGTCGAGCTGATTTGCTCGACGGCGCTGGATCTGTTGGGGTGCGACGAGGGCGACGACGACGTCAAGGCCATTTACAACACGCACAGCGGTGGCGACTTCGATCTGGAGATGGACCAAGAGCATGCGATGATGCGCAAGCTGGTGGCCGATATGACCGGCGTCGAACTCGACGAGGACGCGGACATTGGTTCGCCGGCCGCCTTATTCGAGGCGATGCAGAAAAAGATGGACGCGCGCGCCGAGGAGGATGCGGAACGGGCCGGGCAGGCGTGCCCGGGCGCTGCGGCCAAGCCGGCCAAGCCGGTCAAACTGAGTGCGCGCGAGGCGCGCCATCAGGCGGAGGCGGCCAAGCTCAAGCAATCGGTGCGCGACATCTTCCGCAAGCTTGCCAGTGCCTTGCACCCGGACCGCGAAACCGATCCCGCCGAGCATGGTCGCAAGACCGCGCTGATGCAGCGCGCCAATGTCGCGTATGCGGCCAATGACCTGCTTGGCTTGCTGGAGCTGCAACTCGAAGTCGATCAGATCGATCAGACCGGACTGGACAACCTGGACGACGACCGGATCAAGCAGTACAACCGGATTTTGGGCGACCAGGTGCGCGAGATCGGTTTGGAAATTCATGTGCTGGAAAGCGCGGTCACGCTCGACATGGGGTGGGAGCTTGGGCGCCGATGCACGCCAACGGCCATGATGCGCGGTTTGCGCGCGGACATCAAAGAGATGCGGGCCAACGTCAAGAACATCGAAGCGGACCTGGAGGTGTTCGGCGACGTCAAGCAGATCAAGCGCTGGCTGAAGGGTTTCGACATCGTCGAAGACGCGCCCTCGCATGGCGAACCGTGGTTTTAGCTGGTCGGTTGCGCCATTGCGCCATTGCGCCGGTCACGGCGGCATTGAGCTCGACGCTGCTCGCACCGGTCCAGTGACCCAGCGCCAACGCCGGCGCACGATGACGACCAGTTGTGGTATCTGGCCATCAGGCGCCCCGCACTGGCCGAAAATACTGCGCCACCAACGAATCGACCCTCATCCGTGGGCGGTGCCAACAAGGCCAGCGCGTCGCTCCCCGTGCGAATGCGGCTAGAACGTGTAGGCCACGCTGGCGCCGGCCATCCAGTTGCGGCCCGGCGCCGCTTCGTAATAGCGCTTGTTGGCGTCGCCGACGATCAGCGAGCCGACGTACTGGCGCTCCAGCAGGTTATTGACCCGCACGAACTGCTTGAAGCGCCAGGCGCCCGCGGCCTGCTTTGCATCGACGCGGGCGTTGACGACCGCGTAGCCGGGCGCCGGGATGTCGCTGTTGGCGTCGTCGGCGTAGATTTTGCTCGTGGCGATGGTTTCAAGCGCGGCGCCGAAGCGCTCTGACGAATGCTTCCACGCCAGTTCGGCGAACAGGTTGGCGTTCGGCACGCCGGGCAGGCGGCTGCCGGCCAGTACGGCGCCGAAGCCCTGGTCGTAGACAGCGCGCAGCGCGGTGAGCGCCACGCGGCTGCTGAAACCTGCCCCAAGCGCGGCGTCGAGCGAGACTTCGGCGCCCTGGCGCAGCGTCTTGCTGGCGTTCCTGTAGCTGGTGCGACCGCCGCCCGAACTGTCGACGACGAGTTCGTCGCTTGTTTTTACCTGGAACAGGGCGGCGTTGATCCGGGCGCCGGCGCCGACGATCGTCTTGACGCCCGCTTCGACGTGGCTGCTGCGCGCGGCGCGCAGCGCAAAGTTGAAGCCGCCGCTGCCGCCAGTGCCGGAATAAAACAGCTCGTTCAAGGTCGGCGTCTCGACACCGCGCGCCGCGCTGGCGTACACGTTCAGCACCGGGTTCACCTTGTACAGCACGCCGAGCACCGGCGTGGTGTGGCTGAACTCGACGCTGCCGCTGTCGTTGCCGTTGCCGGTGGCGATGAAACGGTCGGTCACGATCACCTTCAGCTGCGTGTGGCGCAGCCCGCCGGTCAGCACCCATGGGCCGGCCTGCCACTCCGCCTGCAGGTACGGGTCCAGGCTGGACAAGGTGTCCTGTTCGTCGCGCCGCAGCGCGCCCTGGACGCCGAACTGGCTGCCGACGAAATTCTCGTAGCCCTTGCGGGCGTCGTTCGAATGGCCGTAGTCGAGGCCGGCGGTGGCCGTCAGCTTGCCGGCGCCGACAGCGCGCACGTGGGTCCAGTTGATGTCGGCGCCGTAAAAGTCGCGGTCGAAGTCGATTACGCCGCCCGAGTGCGACAGCGGCGCCTGGAAATTTTTCGAGAACGCCTGGAACTGGGTCACCTGGCGGTTGCCGCCGTAGACCATCACATGCAGGCGCTCGTCGCCGAAGCGCTGATCGTAGGAGAGACCGGCCTGCTGGTGGTGAATGTTCTTGCGCGTGTCATAGCGCTCGGCGAACGTGCGCTTTGGTGTCGCCGTGTCATTGCTGTCGATTTCGCCGGCACGCGGATCGCGCTGGTACGTCGCCCACGTCGCGCCCAGCGGATCCTGGGTGCCATCCTGTTGCAGCGAATTGGCCACCAGCGTCAGCTTGCCACCCGATGCCGGGACCATGGTCAGCTTGACGAAACCCTGGTCGCGGGTGGCGGCGCTGTGCGCGCGGACGCCATCGGTTTTAAAGCTCGACGCGTCGATCACGTAACCGACGCCGCCGCTGGACCCTTGCGCATTGATGTCGGTCTTGCGTACGCCGTCGCTGCCGCCCGACTGATTAAGCTCCAACGTCGGGCGGCCCCGGCCGTCGCGCGTAAATAGCTGGATGACGCCGCCCGAATGGTTGCCGTAAATGGCAGAAAACGGCCCGCGCAGCACTTCGATGCGCTCGGCCATGTCAAGGTTGAAGGCCGATGGCTGGCCCTGGCCGTCCGGCATGCTGGCCGGGACGCCGTCGCTGATCAAGCGCACGCCGCGCACGCCGAAGGCCGAGCGGGCGCCGAAGCCGCGCGATGAAATCTGCAGGTCCTGGGCGTAGTTCTGGCGGTTCTGCGCCACCAGGCCGGGCACTGCCGACAGCGCCTCGGACGCGTTGACGCGCATCTGGCCGTCGCGGATGCGGGCGGCGTCGATGACGTCGATCGACGCCGGCAAATCGAAGCTGGTGTGCTCGACGCGGCTGGCGCTGACGACCACGATGTCGACCAGCGGCGCAATGGCGCCGGCGGCGTCGGCGGCGCGCGTGGACGGCGCCAGCACGGCGGCGCCGGCGGCGAACAGGCTGGCGATGGCGTTCAGGCGAAACGGTTGCTGCATGGGTACTCCTTCAGAAATGGATAAGCGACTAGACAAATGCACAAGCAATATACCTGCCATGCGGAATTGCTGCAGGGTGCGCTTTTGGCCGCGCTAGCAGCCGACTGGCCCGTAACGTGACAAGTGTGCCAATTTGGACCAGCCGGGACGACGCCCGGCCGACGCACGGCGCCTGCGCCGCCTATGACGGCGGGCCGCGGCAAAGGCTGGCACGGTGCTTGCAAATAACGGAGGTGATCAGGAAGTGATCAACACCACTGCCAACATCGGCGGTATGACAACCACACCATTTCAGAGGACGACATGAATCTCGCGGACATCAGCAAACTGGGCGTCGCCAACCCTTTCAAGCAACGCTATGACAACTACATCGGCGGCCAGTTCGTAGCGCCGGCCAAGGGCGAGTATTTCGGTAACATCACGCCGATCACCGGCCAGGTGTTTTGCGAGATCGCGCGCTCGAGCGCCGAAGACATCGAGGCGGCCCTCGACGCCGCCCATGCCGCCAAGGAAGCCTGGGGCAAGACGTCGCAGGCCGAGCGCGCCAATATCCTCAACAAGATCGCCGACGTGATGGAAGCGAACCTGACGCTGATCGCCACCGCCGAGACGATCGATAACGGCAAGCCGATCCGCGAAACCATGGCCGCCGACATCCCGCTGGCGATCGACCATTTCCGCTATTTCGCCGGTTGCATCCGCGCCCAGGAAGGCTCGGTGTCGCAGATCGACCACGAAACCTATGCTTACCACTTCCACGAGCCGCTCGGCGTGGTCGGCCAGATCATCCCGTGGAACTTCCCGATTCTGATGGCCGTGTGGAAGCTGGCGCCGGCGCTGGCGGCCGGTAACTGCGTCGTGCTGAAACCGGCCGAGCAAACGCCGGCCTCGATCATGGTGCTGATGGAGCTGATCGGCCACCTGCTGCCGCCGGGCGTGCTCAACGTCGTCAATGGCTACGGCCTGGAAGCGGGTAAGCCGCTGGCGTCGAACAAGCGCATCGCCAAGATCGCCTTCACCGGCGAAACCGGCACTGGCCGCCTGATCATGGGTTACGCCGCGCAAAACCTGATCCCCGTCACGCTCGAGCTGGGCGGCAAGTCGCCGAACGTGTTCTTCGCCGACGTGATGGATGCCGACGACGACTTCTTCGACAAGTGCCTGGAAGGGTTTGCGATGTTCGCGCTGAACCAGGGCGAAGTGTGCACCTGCCCGTCGCGCGTGCTGATCGAGGAATCGATCTACGACAAGTTCATCGAGCGGGCGTTGAAGCGGGTCGCCGCCATCAAGCAGGGCAATCCACTGGACTCGTCGACCATGATCGGCGCCCAGGCGTCGCAGGAACAGCTGGAAAAAATCCTGTCGTATCTGGACATCGGCCGGCAGGAAGGCGCCGAAGTGCTGGCTGGCGGTGCGCGCTTCGATCAGGAAGGCGACCTGAAGGACGGCTACTACGTGACGCCGACCGTCTTCAAGGGCGACAACAGCATGCGCGTGTTCCAGGAAGAGATTTTCGGGCCGGTGGTGTCGGTGACGACCTTCAAGGACGAAGCGGACGCCATCCGCATCGCCAATGACACCTTGTACGGCCTCGGTGCCGGCCTGTGGACGCGCGACGGTTCGCGCGCCTTCCGGGTCGGCCGGGCGATCCAGGCTGGCCGGGTCTGGACCAACTGCTACCACCTGTACCCGGCCCATGCCGCGTTCGGCGGCTACAAGCAGTCCGGCATCGGCCGCGAAAATCACAAGATGATGCTCGACCATTATCAGCAGACCAAGAACCTGCTGGTGAGCTACAGCCCGAAAGCGCTCGGCTTTTTTTAAGGAAATGATCCCATGAACCATGCGCCCGAACGGGTTGTCGCCACTGCCGCTGCCTTGCAGATGATTGCCGAGCTGCGCGGGCGGCATGGTCCGCTGATGTTTTTCCAGTCCGGCGGCTGTTGCGATGGCAGCGCGCCGATGTGTTATCCGGCCGGCGAGTTCGACGTCAGCGCGACCGACGTCTGGCTCGGCAACCTCGACGGCGCGCCGTTTTACATTGGACTGGAACAGTTCGCCTACTGGGAGCATACCCAGCTGGTGATCGACGTGGTTGCCGGCAACGGTGGCATGTTTTCGTTGGACAACGGAACAGGGCGGCGCTTCCTGACACGCTCGCGCCTGTTTACCGACGATGAGTTTCTCGCTTTGGCCACCTCCCCGGTAGTCAAAGGTCAACAATAACGAACAGTAATCAACAATAAAATTCACAAGAAAGAGGAGAAGATTGTGCAAAAAAATATCATGATCGGCTGCGTGCTCGGCCTCGCCACGCTGTCGCCGGTGCTGGCGCAAGCGGCCGACGTCGCCAATGTCACCAACGCCATGCTCACCAACACCGCCAAGGATCCCGCCAGCGTGCTGTCGTTCGGCATGGGCACTGAAGGCCAGCGCTTTTCGCCGCTGACCCAGGTCAACACCAAGACCGTCGGCAAGCTGGTGCCGGCCTGGTCGTTTTCATTCGGCGGCGAGAAACAGCGCGGCCAGGAATCCCAGCCTTTGATCCATAACGGCAAGATGTTCGTCAC
>Ga0326734_1000289_pt1 | contig 14329 bp, 11 predicted proteins | sample 15_GP2_1315_FD_207944 | JGI IMG/M metagenome (GOLD analysis project Ga0326734, IMG submission 207944) | Glacier ice microbial communities from Ngari, Tibet, China - 15_GP2_131.5 | ecosystem: Environmental > Aquatic > Freshwater > Ice > Glacier | place: China: Ngari, Tibet | collected 2018-07-18 | reverse complement strand
GCCCGTACCGATGCTCCCGCCAGGCCGTCGCTGGTCATGCTCAAGCCGGCGCCGGTCAAGGCGGTCGCGGCCGGGCCGGCAGCCATCGCGCCGCGCAAGAGCACCCCGGTTGTCGCAGTCAAGCCGGCGCCGGTACGTGCTCTGGTGGCAAACGCTTCGCGGCCGAAGAAATCGTCGTCGGCGCCGGAGCGGGCCCCGGCCGCGGCGCTCGACCCGGCCGTCGAAAGCGACGTCGCCTTGTTGTCGGCGATCATCATACATTCCAGTCGCCATGCCGGCGAACGGGCGCAGCTCGAAGCGGCCCGCTGCGGCGGCGGCAAAAAGTGCGCCCTCGCTCCCGCCCCGCTGACGTCGCTGAAAGCCACGGACTGAATTTCAAGCACGCCAGCCCGATTTTGCTGGGGACTGCCCGCCTCTTCGGTTATACTGTATGTATGCACAGTGCAGCACCAGGAATTGCGGCAGTCCCACATGAACAAAGTATTCGATAACCAGTTCTACTACCTGGACAACTTCCAGCGCGTACTGGACTGGATCGGCGAGCGCTACAACGACCTTTTGACCGACGACGAGCGGGACTTTCTTGCCACCTTCGCGGTGCTGCCGCAGCCGTCGCGCGCCTTGTTCGTCCGCATGGTCATGCGCAAGGGCAGCCTGTTCCGCGCCAGCAAGCTCAACTATGCCGAGATCGGCTGCCCGGTCGAGGCCGCGCGCTACCTGCCGCCCGCTTGGGTCGAGCCCGACCCGGTGCTTTCAATCGACGACTTGTTCGAGCTCTTGTCCAAACCCGAGATCGGCTCCCTGTTCGGCGTGCCGGCGCACCAGCTATCTGGCCGCAAGGGCGACGTGCTGGCGGCGCTGCGCCCCGGTTTTACTGACGCGCGCCGGTTTTCGGCCTGGCACAGCAACAGCGGCGACCATGTTTTCCAGATCAGCGTCAAGCCGCTGTGCGACCGCCTGCGGTTGATCTTTTTCGGCAATTTTCGCCAGGACTGGACCGAGTTCGTGCTGTCGGATCTCGGCCTGTGCCGCTACGAAACGGTCGAGTTCTCGGCCGCCTCGCGCGGCTTTCGTAGCCGCGCCGACATCGACCGCTACCTTGAACTACATCACTGCAAGGAAAAATTCCGCGCCAACGACGGGTTAAGTGACAACCTGGGCGACCTGCAGCTGCTGCTGCCGTCGGCGCCGTTCGAGAACGACTGGCTCAACAGCCGGCGCGAACGCCTGGTGTTCCAGATCGCCCGGCACTATGAACAACGCAAACAGTGGAGTGACGCCTACGACCTGTACGCGCACTGCAGCTTTCCCGGCGCGCGGGCGCGCGCCATCCGCGTACTCGAAAAGAACAAGCAATATGCCCAGGCTTACCAACTGCTGCTGGCGGCCCAGGGCGCGCTTGAAAGCGACGCCGAGCGCCAGCAACTGCTGCGCATCTCGCCGCGGCTGACGCGCCGACTGGGCCGCCCGACCACCCGCGCGCCGCGCCCGCCCGTCGTCGCCACGCTCGAACTGCGGTTGCCGGTGCCGGTCACTGGCCGCTGGGTCGAGGGCGCCGTGCGCGACCATCTGGCGCGCGTTGGTACCCCCGATGCCCCCGGTGCCCCCGTGTTCTACGTCGAAAACACGCTGATCAACGCCTTGTTCGGCCTGTTGTGCTGGCGCGCCGTTTTCAGCGCCATCCCGGGCGCCTTTTTTCACCCGTTCCACCGCGGACCGGCCGACCTGTACAGCCTCGACTTCTTCCAGCGCCGCGCGGGCGAATTCGGCGCCTGCCTGGCCGAACTCGACGGCGAGCTCTGGCGCGATACCATCCGCGCCAATTTCGCCGCCAAGGCCGGCATCATGTCGCCCTTTGTCGCCTGGGACGCCATCAGCGCCGAGCTGCTCGAACTGGCACTGACCTGCATTTCCGCCCGCGACCTGAAGAAAATGTTCGAACGCATCCTGCAAGACGTCCAGGCCAACCGCACCGGCTTCCCCGACCTGATTCAATTCTGGCCGGCCGAGCGGCGCTACAGCATGATCGAGGTGAAGGGCCCGGGCGACCGCCTGCAGGACAACCAATTGCGCTGGATCGACTACTGCGCCACCCACCGGATGCCGGTCACGGTGTGCTATCTCGAATGGATCGAGGCGCAAGGGTGAGCGTGAGCTGCGTCGCGCGTTACGTCGTGGCGGTGCGCGCGCTATGCGACTTCACCGCCAAGGCGGGCGACCTCGACCTGCGCTTCACGCCCTCGCCCACCGCCCTCGAAGGCATCAACGGCCATGCAGTGGTGACGGCGCGGCGCGGCCCGGCCTACCAGGCCGAGGTAGCCCTGTCCGGCAGCCACGGGCAGTTGCTGGTACGCGGGCGCGCCGACGGCTACGACCCGGACCAGAACCTGCTGGAAGAAATCAAGACCTACCGCGGCCGCTTGGACAGTTTGCCCGAACGCCACCGCCATCTGCACTGGGCCCAGTTGCGGGTCTACGGCCACCTGCTGTGCCAGGCGCGCGGCCTCGAGCAGGTCAATCTGGCCCTGGTCTATTTCGACATCGCCCGCCAGAGCGAGACCGTACTGCGCGAAACCGCCTCGGCGCTTGAGCTGGCCGCGCTGTTCGCCGGCCAGTGCGAGCGCTTTGTCGCCTGGGCCGGCCAGGAACTGGCGCACCGCGGCGCGCGCAATGAATCTTTGAGCAATTTGCAGTTCCCGCATGCGCAATTTCGCCCCGGCCAGCGCCACCTGGCCGAAACCATCTTCCGCGCCAACAGCAGCGCTCGCTGCGTGCTGGCACAGGCGCCGACCGGCATCGGCAAGACCGTCGGCAGCCTGTTCCCGGTACTGAAGGCGGCACCGGGCCAGCAGCTCGACAAGGTGTTTTATCTGGCCGCGAAAACGCCGGGCCGCCAGCTGGCGCTCGACGCGCTGGCCACCATCCGGTCCGGCACGCGCACTATTCCATTGCGGGTGCTCGAACTGGCCGCGCGCGACAAGGCCTGCGAGCATCCCGACAAGGCTTGCCACGGCGACTCCTGCCCGCTGGCCAAGGGATTCTACGACCGCCTGCCGCAAGCGCGCAGCGCGGCCGCGGCACTGCCGGTGATGGACCGGGCATCGCTGCGAACGGCCGCGCTGGCGCACGGCGTCTGTCCCTATTACCTGGGCACCGAGATGGCCAAATGGGCCGACGTCATCGTCGGCGACTACAACTATTACTTCGATGGCGGCGCGATGCTGTACGCCCTCTCCACGGCCAACGGCTGGCGGATCAGCGTGCTGGTCGACGAAGCGCACAACCTGGTCGCGCGCGCCCGCGCAATGTATTCGGCCGAGCTTTCGCGCGCAAGCTTGCGGGCGGCGCGCGCCCTGGCCACGCCGGCGTTGAAAAAATCGCTGGATCGGGTCGCCCGCAGCTGGACTGAACTCGACAAGGCTTGCGCCGCGCCCTACCAGGTGATGCCGGAACTACCAGGCAAGCTGCTCGCCAACCTGCAGGCGGCCGCCGGCGACATCACCGAGTTCCTGGCCGAGGACCCGGCGCCGCTCGAACCGGCGCTGCAGCGTTTCTATTTCGATGCGTTGCATTTCGCGCGCCTGGCCGAATCGTTCGGCGCGCACTCGCTGTTCGACGTATCGCGTGACGAAACACACGGCTCAACCCTCTGCGTCCGCAACATCGTGCCGGCGCCTTTTTTAAAGCCGCGCTTTGCCGCCGCCCATTCGAGCGCGCTGTTTTCGGCCACCCTCAGTCCGTGGCACTACTACAGCGACGCGCTCGGCATGCCGGCCGACACCGCGTGGATCGACGTCGAATCGCCGTTTTCCGCCGGCCAGCTCGAGGTGCGCGTGGTGAACCGCATCTCGACCCGCTTCCAGCACCGCGCCCGCTCGGTGGCGCCGATCGCGGAACTGATCGCCGCCCAGTACCGCGCCGCGCCGGGCAACTACCTGGCGTTTTTCAGCAGCTTCGATTATCTCGACCAGGTGGCGCAGGCGTTCGCCGAACAGCATCCGGCAATTACGGCGTTCAGCCAGTCGCGCCGGATGGATGAGAATGAAAGGGCGGCCTTCCTGGCGCGCTTCACCAGCGACAGCTGCGGCATCGGCTTCGCGGTGCTGGGCGGCTCCTTCGGCGAAGGCATCGACCTGCCCGGCGCGCGGTTGATCGGTGCCTTCATCGCCACGCTTGGCCTTCCGCAAATGAATCCGGTGAACGAACAGGTGAGGCAGCGCATGGAGGCGACGTTCGGCGCCGGCTACGACTACACCTACCTGTATCCGGGGATCCAGAAAGTGGTGCAGGCGGCGGGACGGGTGATCCGCACCAGCGGCGACCGCGGCGTGGTGGTCCTGATCGACGACCGGTTTTCGCAGCCGGATGTGCAGGCGCTGCTGCCAAAGTGGTGGGGACTTGGCACGGCGTAGTCAATGGGGTCCCCGCGTGCGCGAGGACGACGGGGTAAGGTCGTCGTCCTCGCGCACGCGGGGACGAAGGGGTAAGGTCGTCGTCCTCGCGCACGCGGGGACCCCATTTCGCTTCTATCCCAGCAGCGCCCGCAGCTTCTGATACCCGCTGCGGCTGACCGGAACACGTCGCCCATCTTGCAGCACCACGCAATGGCTGTCCTTGCCCGCCGGCTCGATCCGGCTCATGCGCTCGATGTTGACGATGTATGAGCGATGGATGCGCACGAAGCGCCCCGCATCGAGCAGTACCTCGAGCTCGGCCAGGCGCTGGTTCTTCAGCCACGCCTTGCCGCCCGTGCTGATGCACACGTAATCGTCCTGCGCCTCGATGACGTCGATGTCGGCGGTAGCCTGCACTGGACCGGCGCGCGCGTGCGCCAGCGCCACATCGAGCCGCTGCTGGCTGAACGGCTTGAGCAGATAATCGATCGCGTGCACCTCAAACGCCTTGATGGCGTACTGCTCGAAGGCGGTGACGAAAATGACGCGTATTGCTGGTGCCTGGCCTGCCAGTTCCAACACCTCAAAGCCGTTCAGTTTCGGCATCTGGATGTCGAGGAACGCCAGGTCCGGCTGCAATTCGGCGATCGCCTTGACCGCTTCGAAGCCGTTGGCGCATTCGCCGACGATGTCGATGTCGGCATGCGCGCCGAGGTATTCGCGCAGCACGCCGCGCGCCAGTTGTTCGTCGTCGACGATGATCACCCGCATGTCGATGCGCCCTTGATTTCGTCCTTTGTTTCGAACGGAATCGTCAGCTCGACCCGGAACCGGTTACCGCTGCGCGACCAGTGGATCGCGGCCTGCTCGCCGTAAGCCGCGGCAAGCCGCTGGCGCACGTTGGCCAGGCCAATGCCGTTGCGCGATGCCGTCGGCTGGGCGGCATCGACGTCATTTTCCACGCTGAGCCGCAACTGCGAGCCGGCGCGCGCGGCATGAATGCGCACCGCACCGCCTTCAGTCAAATTGCCGATGCCGTGCTTGACCGCGTTCTCGACCAGCGGCTGCAGGATCAGCGGCGGCAGCAGGCAGGCCAGCGCGTCGATCGCCACGTCGCGTTTGACCACCAGCCGTTCGCCGAAGCGCACCTGTTCGGTCGCCAGGAAATGCAGCGCCAGCGTCACCTCGGCGTCGAGGCTGACCTTGCGGTGCGCCTCCAGGCCGAGCGTGTGAACAGTGCGGCGCCACGCCTGCTGGCGAACGGTCCCTGCATCAGTTGCGAACTTCCACACCGCCTATAATGGCGTGACCACGCACGATCAGGCGCTTGCTGTTGTCCGGCGGCGGCGCGGTCTTCTCGGTGAAGCCGCCCATGATCGGCGTACCGTGCAACACGATCGTCCAATCCGGCGGGCACTTGAGGGTGATACCGCCCCACATGACGAACACATTGATCACCGCTTCGCCGTCGATCGACGAGCCGCGCAAGTCGAGCTCGCAGCCGCCCATCACGGCGGTTATTTCGCCGCCCTTGAAGTTCGCCGTATTGATGCGGCGCTAGAAGCCGCCGAGGATGGCAGTGACATCGACGACGTCGTCGGACCCGACCGCGTCTTTTGCCGACGAGCCGACCAGGCGCCGCCCGGCGACGGCGCGGTACACCACCGAGCCGCCCAGCGCAATGAGCATCACCGGCCAGATCGTGCGCCAGCTGAAATACACCAGGCCAAGCCGGTCCAGCATCATCAGCACGCCGACCAGGATCAGCGCGCCGCCGAGAATAACGCCGTCCGAGCTGTTGGTGTCGCACAGCTTGATGACGCCGACCACGATGAACGCCATCGGCCAGAACGACAGGGCGCGACCGAAATTCCAGATGTTCATGTTGTCGAGCAGGAACAGCAGCCCCATGCCGATCACCAGCATGCCGAGGATCACCTGGCGCGACACATTCTTGCTTGGCATTTCAGTTTTCATGGCCAGACTCCCCGGTTGGTGGATTGATGGCGAAGCGCGCGCGGATGAACGGCTTGAGGATCAGCGTGACGCCCCAGGCGATGATGAGGTACGGCCAGCTGGTCCAAAACGTCATCCCGAACGCACGCTCGAAGTTGGCAAACAGCCACAGGCCGATGAACATCGTCCACAGCCCGCTGGTAAAGTCGGCGGCGGTCGGATAGCCGATCATCTTGTTAATGCCGATCACTACCAGGATCAGCGGCCAATAATGCCACAGCTCAACTATCTCGACGACGCCCATCTGGTCAAGCAGGAAAGCGCCGCCCAGCCCGATCAGCAGCAGCCCCCACATCAATTGCTTGCGCCAGTGGTAAGAATGAATAGTGTTCACGATCGCTCCCGTTGTCAGAGAACGCCACAATACCGCGGGCGCCATCCGGGCGACAGGGATTTTCGGTGAGTGGCGGCTGGCGGTCGGCGGACGGGAAAAAAACAGGCATAAATAGGCAAAAACGGGCCTAAGCGGGCATAAGCGGGCCTAACCGGGCGTAAAAAAACCCACCGCGTTGCCAGGGTGGGCTACTGAAAAACAGACGAACGGTTATGCCGGCGGCAAGTGCGATGCCATGGGCTGGTTCCGTACCTGGTTTTGGTACCTGGCCCGCGCAATGGCCTGCTTGACCAACTCGCGCGCCTTGTTGGCAGCCTTGATGTCTTTCTTTTCCTGCTTGCCGCGATGTTGGGCTTCGTCTTTGTTTCCAATACGCTTGGTCATGGGCAATCCTCCTGGTGTGTCGAAGGCTTTGACACGATGGTATCGGTCTTGGTTCCCGCAACCAAGTCAATCATCGCCCGTTTGTTGGATGTGGAAACTGCAGCCGCAGGCGGCGCGGGATCATGCGCGCGGCGCTCCAGGTATTCGCGCACGAGAAACTTGGTGGGATGAGCATTGGTGGACATGAGGTCTGCGCTGCCATTATCAGATGCTGCCATTGTTCGGTACTGCGCAAACGCCTGCGCAACCCCGTGATATCTGGTGCCGGTCCTTGAGGCGACCGGCTCACCTGTTGATGTTTTCGCCTTCCTTGGGTCGTTCGACAAGGGGCGTCACTCACACGGCTTCATCTTATCCGCGCACGCTTGGCTTAACCGTTAGATGCCGCACTTTCAACACGGTTTCGATAACGCAAGCCCAATATATTTTCGAAAACGCGTAAAAAAAGGGAGCCGAAGCACCCTTTTCATTTTTCACTTGCTACCACTACCGCTTCACATCAGAACTTGTATTTCAGGTTCAGGTAGAACTGGCGGCCGCTGACGTCGAGCTTTTGCGGTTCTTCTTCGCTGTAGCGATACTGCGCGCGCGCCGTATTGAGCAAATTGGTGGCATCAAACGACGCCACCAGATTCTTGCTGATGTTGTAGTTCAGCGAGAACGCCAGGGTCGACACGCCGGCGGCGATGGTCGGCGCGGTCGGCATCGCCACACCGTTGATCACCGACAGGCCCTGGCTGTTGGAGGTCGGCGCCGGCGCGGTGCTGCTGCTGACGTACTTGCCGCGGTAGTTGTAGACCAGGCGAGCACTCAGGTCGTCGTTCTCGAAGTAACCGCCGACGTTGGCCGCCCATTCGGACGCGCCGACCATCGGGCGGCCATCGTCGACCTTTGTCCTGGCGCGGCTAACGTTGGACTGGAAGCCGAAACCGCCCCATACCGGCTGCTCGTACGCCAGTTCGATGCCGCTGATCTTGGCGCCTTGCTGGCTTGAGGTGTTCACGAAAAACGGCTTGACTTTCTGGTCGCGCGGATCGACCAGGTCGACCGTGATCTGCGACGCCGTGCCGGTCTTCACGTAACCATCAATCTTCGAATGGAACACGTTGACCGATATCAGCGAACGCGGCTTGAAGTACCAGGACCACGCCAGGTCGATATTATCCGACAGCAACGGGCGCAGGTTCGGGTTCGGGCCGTTGACGGTGCAACCGCTGGCGATGCAAGTCGGCGCGCCAAAACCGGTTCCGAGCACGTTGTAGTTCTGGCGCCCGAGGGTGCGACTGGCGCCGAAACGCACGATCATGTCCGTGTCCATCTCGTAGCGCAGGTTCAGGCTGGGCAGCAGGTTGGTGAAGGCGCGGTTGGTTGGCGTCTTGTAGTACAGCACGCCGCCATTCGGATCGAACGCCACGTTGTCCCGGTAGGATGCGCCGTCGCCGGCGGTGGTGATTGCGGTCGGATAGGCGGCGCACGGCACGGCAGGCTTGCCCGGCTCGGTACGCTTGCAGGTATTGGTCGGGATCGGCGTCGAAATGTTAGCGTCCACTTCAGTACGCACGAAACGCAGGCCGAGGTTGCCCGACCATTTGTCCAGTTCCAGGTTGGCCATCAGGTAAACGGCGCTCTGGCGTTCGCGCATGTCGATTTCGCTGGCTACGCGGCGCTCGAATTCCGGCGTGGTGGTCTTGGTAATGGCCGCAATATAGGCTTTCACCGTGGCCGGGTCGTAGGTGAAGCCGGTGTTGTCCCAGTTGGCGTTGCCCAGGCCGCTGCCGAAGTCGGACGGGTACGGCATCACGCCGGTGGTCGGCGCCGCCGGCAAGCCGCCGCGCAGCGCCGGATTGTAACGGCCGCTGGTGCGCTTATGGTCGGAATAGCGCACGCCCGATTCGATCGACTGCAGGAAGCTCTTGTCAATCTTGTATTCCGCGTCGAACTGCAAGCTGTGTTCGCGGTCGACCGTCTTGATGCCGGAGGCGGCCAAGCCGACCAGCTTGTAGCCGCTGCCGTCCGGGTTCAGGCCAGGGGTGTTGGTACCGGTGCCGAAATACTGCGAATCGGGCGGATTGCCGATGCCGTTCAGGGCGTAGCTGATGCCGGTGCCGTAACGGGCGAAGGTCAGGCCCTGGTCGAGCACGGTCTTGCCCTCGCCGCGCGTCACGCTGGCCAAGCCCTTGACGCTCAGCTCGCTGTTGACGCGGTATTTGGCGTCGAGGTCGAGGAACGCGCTGGTGGCGTTGGCGCCATCGCGGTAGAAGCCTTCCGAGTTGCCGACGTACTGCGGGGTGGTGCCGGCCGGGAAGACGATATCGGCGCTTTTCAGTACTTTCAACGGCAAGCCGTAGATCGAGGTTTGATTGACGATCACCGGATTTTTGATCTGGGCGAAAACCTGCTGGCCGTTCGACGACGTCGGCATCGCGGCGGCCGTAACTGCTCCTACCGGTTCGTTCTTACCGAGCAGCATGCTGTACATCGCGCCCGAGGTAAGCCGGCCGTGGTTGTTCGCATCCATCGACGAGTAAAAACCGGTCGCGGTGATGTCCAGGTCCCTGTTCGGCTTGAACTGGACCGACATCATGCCGCCTTTGCGGGCGCGCTCGCCTTCGACGAATTCCGATGACATGCTGCCCGGCATGCGCACGCCATTGAGATCAGCAGCCTTGAGGCCGGTCCCAGCCAGCGATTCGTCGATGATGCCCTTCATGGTAGCGGTGTTGATGACGTCCCAGCCGCTGCTGGCGCCGTAGGCGAAGCGCGAAGTGGAGTCGCGCCGGCTGTAGCGTTTTTCCTTGAATCCCTGGACGATGACGCCCATGGTACCGGCGTCGTTTTGCCACGTGGCGTTGACGTTCAGGTCTGGGGTGATCTTGTCGGGCAACTGGGCGTAGGCCGCGCCGATCGCTATCGTGCCGCTGAATTTGTCCTTTTTGTCCAGCGGCTTGCGGGTCGTCACGTTGATGGTGCCGGCCAGGCCGCCGTCGGCAATGTTCGCTTGCGACGTCTTGAAGACGATCGCCTGGTTCAGCACCGACGACGGCATCAGCGACAGGCTGGTGCTGCGGCTGCTCGAACCCTGGTCGGCGACATACCAGTCGCCGCCGCTGACGGTGTGGCCGTTGAACAGGATCAGCGACATGTCGGGATTGGTGCCGCGCATCGACACTTTTTCTGCTTCATCGTAGTCGGTACGCACGGCGACACCAGGCAGGCGCTGCAGCGAATCGGCCAGATTCTTGTCCGGCATCTTGCCGACGTCTTCGGCCGTGATGACCTCGACGTTGGCGCTTGCATTTTTCTTGACGCTGAGCGACTTGGCCATCGAAGTGCGGATACCGCTCACTTCGACGGTTTGCATCTGGGGCGCGGCTTCGGTCTGCGCCACCGCCGGCATGGCCGCCAGGCTCCACAAGGCCATCGATACAGCGGCAGCCACCGGCTTTTGTTTGAACATCATTGAATCGTCTCCTGATTTTTATGCGAAGTGAATGCCGGTGTCCCCGACCTAAGGGAAAGTATTGACGATGGTCATTTGAATGAATAATCACTTATATTGTTTAGCCCATAACCTGGCGGAATGCAGGGCCGGCCCGGTGCCACCAAAGCGCGTGCATTCAGAATAAATTTTCTTTTCCAAGCGGCACGCAAGGGGTTAGGATGCAACTCCCACGTGCCAGGAACTTTCATGCGATTAGCCGCCCTGCTGTTCACCGCCGCCGCCATCTCGATTGCCGGCTGCGCGACTTGCCCTGCCGTTGCCCCGGCCACGCCCCATGCCGACGCGTCGGCGGGCAGCGCCAGCCGGGCGGAAAAACCGGTCTACCAGATGAGTCCGGTTGAAGCGGGCCGCTACATCGCCGCCGTCCACCAGGGCGAGCCGGACCTGCGCAAACGCATTGCCGCAATTGGCCGGCGCAACATCGGCCAACCGTACAAGCTGAACCTGCTTGGCGAATTTCCGTACCAATTACACGACACTTTGCCGATGTTCAGCCTCGAGCAGAGCGATTGCGTGGTGTTTGCCGAACATACGTACGCGATGGCGTTGAGCCAGTCGTGGGAAGAGTTTTTCTGGATGCTGCAGCGGATCCGCTACAAGGATGGGGTGGTCGGCGTGGCAAGCCGCAATCACTACACCGAAGTCGACTGGAATACCAACAACAACTGGCTGGTGACCGACATCAGCGCTGACCTGGCCGGCGTTGACGGACCTGCGTACGCATTGCGGGTCGACCGCGCGCGCTTTTTGAAAACGCGCCACCAGACCGACAGCAACCTGCCGCTGCAAACCAGCCGCGAAGCGTTCGTCGCCACCGGGCGAGTGGCGCAGATTGCCGACCAGCTGCAGGACGGCGATTTCGTCAACGTGATCTCGACCCGCGGCGGCGAGCACTGGGCCTCGCACGTCGGCCTGGTGGTGACCGGCGCCGGCGGGGTCCGCAACTTCCTCCATTCGGCCGAGCCGCAAGTGCGCGAAGAATCGTTCGACGCCTTTATTGCCCGCACCCGCGCGCGCGAGGAACGCAACGCCGCCGCCGGCAAGCCCGGCCAGAAGCTGGCCGGCTTCAAGTTCCTGCGGCTGAATGGCAACATCGTGGTGCCACCGGCGCTGCCGCAGCCCCGGCCAGCGTCGGCACCAGCCGGATTCGCCCCAACCAAAACCCAGGTTAGCGCAGTTCCTCCAGCAGCTTGAGCGTCTCGGCGAAGCTCCAGATGCGGCGTACTTCGATGACGTCGTATCTGTCGGCGATATTCGGCGGGAAGGCCGAGTAGCGGGCGTTGAGCCGGATGATGCGGCGCACCGCGTTGTCGGTGTCGGCATTGCCGCTGGAACGCACGATGGTGACGTCCTCGACGCTGCCATCGCTGCGCAAGGCCACGCTCACCAGCGGATCGATGCGGATCCGGTCGCCATCTTGCGACGTAAAACCCAGGCCGCCGTTGCGCTCGACTTTCTGGCGGAAGCTCTCGACGTACATGCGCAGCGGGACGTCGCGCTCGGCGCCGCCGGCCACCATGCGCCGTCCGCCCCGCTGGTCGCCGCGCGGCGGCGCGCCTTGCAACAGATCGATGCCGCGCGTCAGTTCGCGCACCCGGTTGCCGGCGTCGCTGCCCAGCAGGTTTTTCGGCACCGTGGCGCCGCTGCCGCCAAGGCCGGCGCCCGGAGTGCCGGCGCCGGCCGCCGCCGCGGCTGACCGTTCGCGTTCGCGCTGGCCGGCCGCGGCAGCTTCGGCGGCCTGCTCGGCCTGCTGACGTGCCGCCTGCTCGGCCTGCTGGCGCGCCGCTTGCTCGTCGGCCTTTTGCTTGAGCGCCAACTCCTCCGCCCTTTGCCGCAGCGCCAGTTCGTCGGTTTTCTGCTTCAGAGCAAGCTCGTCGATCTGCTGTTTTGCCGCCGCCCGGTCTGCCTGCTGCTGGGCCAACCGAGTGCGCGCCTGCTCATCGGCGCGCTGGCGGGCTTGCTCGATCTGCTGCTGTTCAATCTGCTGCTGTTCGACTCTCTGCTGTTCGACTCGCTGCTGTTCGACTAGCTTCTGTTCGATCTGCTGCTGCTCGACTTGCTGCCGGGCAGCGCGTTCGCTCACCTTCTGCTCCCGCTCCTGCTCCCGCTGCCGCAGCAGTTCTGCCTGACGCCGTCCCTGTTCCTCGGCCTGTCTACGGCTGTTTTCCTCGGCCCGCTGTTGTGCCAGCAGCCGCTCCTGCTGTTCCAGCCTGGCCTCGGCCTCGGCCTCCTTCGCCAGCGCTTGTTTTTGCTGCGCCTCGGCCTCCGGTTCCTGCGCGCTCTTCGGCTGCGCCGGCTCAAGATCGGCCGCTTTCTGCACCGGCTCATCCGGCTGCGGCAGCGGCACCACGAAACTGTCGTTCAGATTTTGGTCTTGCGCGATCACGCGGGTGGGCGGCGGTACCGGCGCGCGCTGCGGCAACGGCCTGACCTTGCGCGGCTTCACCGGTTTTGGCGCTTTGGCCGGTTTGGCCGCTTTGGCCCGCCCTGGCTTGGGTGCAACCGGCGGCGGATCGACCAGCCGCATGCCGCTCGCCACCGGCTTTGGATTTAGTGGCGGCAGCAAGGGCGCCAGGTTCTCCAGCGACGGCGCGGCAAGCGCCGGCAACGGTGGTGCCGGCGGCACCATCGCGATGCTGAGCGGCGGCGGCTTGAACGGCGACGGCAGCCCGACGCCGGGCACGCCGAATTGCAGCATCAACAGCAGCGCGTGAAAAACCAGTGACAGCAGCAGGCCGCCGGCCAGGCGCCGGTTAGCGAGGTCGGGTGAGGCAGCGCGATTGGCCGAGACAGCAGAATATGGGGCAAAACTCATGCGGCAGGTGGGGCGCAGGCCCTCATCTGGTCGGGTAATCAGGATAGCCTGTTCTCGGCCGTAAAGCGAGAGACGATGCAGCGCGCACATCAAGCCAATGCCCGATACCAGGGCAAAGCAAAACTTGCTTATTCGACAAGCCATGCTAAGCTATTGTTTTCTGACAATACTGCGAACTCATGAGCCAAGCGCATCGTAATCTCACCGTTTCAATCCTGCCGGCAAGCGCGATGGCGAGCGAATTCACCGGCGCAGTCGGCGACCTCGCCGACCTCACCGCGCTGCTGCATGCATGCGTGCATGCCGGCGCCAGCGTCGGCTTCGTGCTGCCGTTCCCGGCCGCGGAAAGCGAATCGTTCTGGCGCAACAACGTCGGCCCGGCCGTGCTGGCCGGCACGCGCCGGCTGTTTGTCGCGCGCCTGCAGGGCCGCATCGTCGGGTCAGGCCAGCTCGATATCGATACGCCGCCCAACCAGCCGCACCGCGCCGAAGTGCGCAAGCTGCTGGTCCATCCCGATGTGCGCCGCCTGGGCATCGCGCGCCTGCTGATGGCCGAGCTGGAACTTCACGCCGTCCAATTGGGGCGCACCCTGCTCACGCTCGACACCCGCAGCGGCGACAGCGCCGAGCCGCTGTACGCGTCGCTCGGCTATACAAAGGTCGGCGCGATCCCGGGATATTGCCGCGACACGGCCGACGCCAGCCGGCGCGATTCGACCATGATCATGTACAAGCACCTGGTGTCGCCGAGCTAACGAGCCAGTTACAGGCGGCGCACGGCGCGCCTGGCCCTGCCGGCGCGCGACGCCCGGACGCCGTCGACCCAGTCGCGTCCGCCGGCTTCGAGCGCCGCATCGACGACTTCCTGCGGCAGGCTGTACACC
>Ga0326734_1000288_pt1 | contig 14351 bp, 9 predicted proteins | sample 15_GP2_1315_FD_207944 | JGI IMG/M metagenome (GOLD analysis project Ga0326734, IMG submission 207944) | Glacier ice microbial communities from Ngari, Tibet, China - 15_GP2_131.5 | ecosystem: Environmental > Aquatic > Freshwater > Ice > Glacier | place: China: Ngari, Tibet | collected 2018-07-18 | reverse complement strand
TCCATGGGCATCTCAGGCATCTCACATGCACCATCCATGACATGCGTATCCACATGAACACCTACTACCTGTCGATTTCCAGTTTGAATGAAATAAATATACTCATTGATGCGATTGTGGAGACGAACAGCAAACTTGGTCATTTGATGCTCGATCAGCAAACGAATCAATAGATACACATTGAAGATGATCACACACGAAATCTCTAGGTTCTTGCGACGATCCGCGATCGATAGTGATCCGGATGCATGTGTGAAACCGATGCATATCACAAGCAAGAAAACGGAAAAGAAAATGCAGTGCAACATGTCTGGGTCGGAATTGATATGTATGTATGTGTGTGTGTGTGTGTAGGAATTGGTGGGTGTTGTGGTTTTGATGTTGACAGGTGTCAGTGTTATTATAACAAGATGCGAAAATATGGAATTGTTGAAAAAATAGAACAACAATGAAGGTGATCCAAAAAGGGATCCAAAAGTACTTTTGTAGGAACTTTCCGACTCATGATTCCGATCTAGATCGGAATCAATCACAGCCAGACAAAAAAAAGCCCCAGTTTCCTATTTTCTTCTGAAATCAAGATGTTGTTGATATTTTCCTTCAACCACGCGCTGCTGAATGTCCTCATTTCGAAGTCACTCGTTCGGCCTCTCTCATCCAGTTAATTTCATCTGCCACCATCCCAACTTTTTCCGATGTCTCACCCCTTTGGTTCATCGGATTCTGGTGCAAGTGCCTCTGCATCGGCTTCCAAGAAGCGCTCTCTTACTTCCGACGACGATAAGCAAGTGACTCAGAAGGCCACTGTGAAGAAGGAGCCGGCGTCTGGTGATCAGCGCAAGGTTGTAGACATGGATATCGACAATGACGATGACGCTGGCAATGAGAAGGATCTGTTCTTCACCGCATCGACGTCACCCAAACGCCCCAAGAAGAAGAACAAGAAATCTTCAGTAGCATCTACTGATGAGGTTGGTAGTTCGGGAGTGATGGCACCTTCGTCTGCTAGCAATACCCCGTCGAATGTATTTGCCAATAATGACGATGTGAAGTTTTGGTTGCAGTTCAACTCTCCAGGTCAGTTGATTCAGATGATCAACATTGCAGCCGAGACGCTCAAGGTGGCACGTTTCAAGGTGGTTCGAACAAGCGAGTTCCAGGGTGTGCAGATCATCTCAATGGATGAGCATGGTGTGGCCCTGGTGCGCTCACATCTCGAGTGTCTCATGGTCAAGGCACCTCCGCTCAATGAGCCGGTCAACTTCCAGATTCAGATAGCCACTCTCAAGACACTACTGGCACAGGTGAGTTCTGGTTCCGTCGTCGAGTGGGGGTGGCACAATGGTGCCGATCGTCAGGTCATGCATTCCTACGAACGTGATACTGGCAGTTATGTGCGTACGTTTGAGATCCCGCTGTTCGCGCAAGCGGATGGAGAGGTTGAGTTGCCTCCTCTCAAGGTACATCACTTCAGTTTCGTGATCGAGATCGAATTGGGTATGCTCAAGGATTTCATCAAGTGTTCCAAGGAACTCAAGGCTGAGCGTATCAGTGTACATGTGCTGGAACACACGGTGCCAGGTTCCAAGGTGACCACACACTATCTGATCCTAGGTGCCAATGGAGACACGGCTTCGTCCAAGTGCATCTTTCGCTCGCAGTCGCGTCAGGATGCCAGTCAGGAGGATGAGGATGGTAACCCGGTGCCCGTTCTCATTCGCACCAGCAATTCGTTGGAGGCGACACAAAACGCTCATGCCGATTTCCAGAAGCATGAGCAAAAGTGCAAAAAGTGCTATGCAGAGGAGTTCCCATGTGAGTATCTGTCAAACTTTGTCAAGTCGATGAGCAAGACCAACGTGGTCATCGAACTACAGCCAGATGGTCCTATCTGGCTCAAATACACCCTGGGACCCAAGTCGTTCATCGAGCAGATCTGCTCCCCGGCTGTCAAGGAAGGTGATGCATAAGCAAAACACATGCTTGTGCAAGTGTTGTCTCGTTGATGAAATGTGCATGTATAGTATGACATACAAAAAAAACAAGTGAGTTAAATTTCAACTTACTACATAGTAGACGGTATCGCATATTACAGCATCATTTATAGCGTCGCTGCTGCATCTTTATCAGACTGAGATGCTTGTAGACGGGCAATCAGTTCTTGTTTTTTACCTTTCTGAACGACATGTCGCTGCTTGCACAGTTCCTTGAGTTGTGGGACCGTGAGTGTTTGAAGTATGTGAATGTCATACCGATCCGAATGAGACCGGTCCGTTCGGGTTGTATCGATTGTCGCGTATCGATTGTCAGTAATGACCGTATCTCCGGACGGTGTGTCGTTGAAATCGACCACGCGATACAGGCATGGGGTCTGTGAGGGATCCACGTCAGGGTGAACCTCCCCGACTGGAAGACTAGGGTTTGACGATGAAACAGGAGGTTCTGTTTTCATTGCGTATTGTTCCGTGGAATGATCCGAATCAAAGTCGACTATTCGGACATCTGGCTGGACAACAACAGCAACAGAAGCCGGTCGTGCAGGTGGTTTGATTCCATGTGGGAGCAGGCTTGACTGAATCAGAGGTCGTCCAAATGCAACGCTGCGATACATGACTTAACTCGAAACAAATGTAAACACAAGTTGCGTTGTATTGGTTAATGCTACGAGACAAATTAAACAATTGTTTTTTTTGATTTGTCACCTGATTTGTCACCTGATTTGAACTGGTGAGTACAAGTGTGATTTCGTATCATGTCCCGTAATCCTCCCACGCCTTGCGTTGAATATTGTCCAGTGATTGTACAATGATTTTGCGAATCGAAGGTGTCAGTAGTGCCAAGTGCTTCTTGCTTGGTCGTGCCGTTTTTGCTTGTACAGGGATGAAGACCCAGCGAGGATCACCTGCGGAGGCGAGTAGGTCATTGTAACAATTACGCATCCAATCCTCGTGTTTGTCCAACTTGTCGTCTCCGGTCATGAGTACGATGTACTCGAGGAAATGGTCCCACCCACACGACTGACAAATCTTGTAGAACTGATAGGCGTAGTGCATAGCATTCTGACGTGTAATTGGACGATATTTGGGCCACACCTTTTGAATCATCTCAAACATCTTCTTGGTCAGATCACGTTGACCAGGCGTCAGGCGTGGCGGTGCACGACCCGTGATACGGCAATAGATCTGAGTCATGTTGCCGTAGATCTTGCTCAAACTCAGGTCCTTCATGGTTTCACGAATGGCCACACATGTGATGTCATCGCGTTTCTGGTAACCTCTCTGAAACAAGTGCTCCATGATCTTTTTCATGGTATCGTCAGGTACGACATAACTCTCGAGGTTCTCATATGTAATCAGGAACTCGGTCATATGTGTACCTTCGTTGTACTTGGTATTTTGCGTGGCGTTCCCGATCGAACCAGACGTTGAGGTCGCATCCAGGTACACTTTGGAATAGCCACAACCTTCACACATCAGCAAACTGGTCTCTGTCATGCGCACCATGGGTCGTCGTACACACTTGCTGTTGATACAGAGATCATCACCGACGATCTGCACCTTGTTCGGATGATGCTCCACATCCATCAGGAAATGCTCAAATGCCAAACTGTCCACCTTGCGCTTCTTGTTTTTGTTCGCCTTGTCTACCTTGTCTACCTTGTCTACCTTGTCTACCTTGTCTACCTTGTCCATGGTCGTGTGGAGTTTACCGAGACCTACAGTGAGCCCCGCACATCTGAGGGTTCGCAACGTAGGATCATCACCTGACGTCACCTTGATGAGACCGGCCTCTGAGTTGGACCGGTTAACGAGCAAAGACTCGGAACCATCAATTCGACATTCCTTCTTCACCTGAAAAATTGGAACAATGGATACGGTGACCAGTGGTTTTTCGACACGATCCTGTGGTGAAATCGTTGTCGTAGCAATTGTGGACGAGGTTGTCGCAGGCAAATGACTGCGCGTCCCCATGTCATTTTCACCCAACTCGATTTCGATTGACGACTGGCCACGCTTGACGACTGGTTCACTCTTGACAATGGGAGCCTGAGATTCCACCTTGATCTTGCTATTGTCGAAGAAGCGTGACAAGTTGAATCGAGGTTTCTTGGGGTCTGCACCCACAAAGACCTGTTTGTCACAGAGTCGCTTGCGACCGCGCTTCTTCTTGACCGGACCCGTATCGGCGGCACTTGTAGATATTGTAGCGGACCCTGACACGCTGCTCATTGTGGTTGCATTAGACTCGGTCTTGACAGTCACAAACTGTGGAGTGACAAACACATCCATCTGTGGGACACGAACCCAATCCAGGTTGAGTACGATCTTGACTTCGAACAAATCCATCTGCTCCTCATCCTCTTCAGGTTTGACGATTGTACTTGTGGTCGTGCCGGTGGTCGTGACGGTGGTCGTGTCCATCGCTGCGACTCGAATCTTGTCTGAGAATCCCGGTATATTTACGCTCGGGATCGGTTCGGTGATGATGAAGTCGCTCGTGGAAGAGACATGTGGAGTCGGTGTGGTGGAATGTGCGTCTCCACCTAACCCCAATAGCACTGACGCACCTATCGTCTCAACGACAACATGTGGACAGATAGTCATCGGCTCCGGGTTACAGACGTGAGCCTGCACATACCTTTGCATGGAAGCAGCGATGCGTTCCTGTTCTGCCACCACGAGGTACGGTATAGCGGTCTTGTGGAAGTTGCGGATGTAGTCGGGACTCTCGAGTATCTCGATACGTGCCTTGATCTTTTGATTGTCCTTCTCCAATTGCAACCTGTCGCGGTACTGATGACGTTGAGTCATAGTCTTGAGTTTGGACTCATTCATGTACTGCTGATAGAATAAGTTGGGGATCTCCTGACGATCCTTCTCCAACTGTTTCATCCGCTTCTCGACAAAGATCTCGAGCGAGACATTGTTGTCGGATTTGACCGCCGCCATTTTCCGATTTGAGAGTCAGTCGGAATCGAATACACGCAAATGAGAGTTGCGACAATTAAGTTACATGCATCCAGTTGTATCAGTTGTATCAGTTGATTAACATTGAATTTCAAGAATGTATTGAACCCTTGGGAACAAAATAACATTTTTTCCGATACATGTCGGAATACGTGTCCATCGATGCGACCAAATGATGTAAAGACACGAGTTTTGAATACACTACATCAGTTGCTAAAAAACCCAGATAACAGTTCCGCAATTACTTGGGGTTATATATGTGTACTTGGGTGTATACACACTTTGATAACCAGCAAAAACAAGTAAGGAACGTCTACAACATTATCGGAAATGGTATCGGATTCAAGTTCCGATTTCCGATACAACTTTCCGATGAGGCTGTTTTGTCAAAGGGTAGATCAAACTTTTTCTCACAGCCAAAAAGTATGACTGTCAAAGTTGAGACTACACTTGAGTGACACTGGATCCTAGTGATGATGAAAGTTTTTTTGAACCGGAACAAACAGCCCCGATCGGTGCATAGTTTTGATTTCCGATATCGGAATTTATATCGGAATCTATGAATTTCCGACTCGAATAGACGACCGACCGGCTTTCAAAGCGATTCCATCGCGGTGTCCCAGGACAGTTGGAGAGGTCGAGATTACTATGTGTATGCTTCGAGCAGACACCATCAATATTCCATTTCTTCAATCATACCACTCCGAATATGTGGACTCGAGTGATTGCACACAGGTACACAGATACGCAATGACATAACGATGGAAAAATCAAGTAATCGTGTGTGTGTTCTACAAAGTCAGTCGATATATCTGCAATGACAATGTGAAAAAAAAACATTGTATCACTCTGCTCTATGCTGTTGTCATTGTGATGTCAGTATGATGGGTGTCGCGACTATACGTGTCAGATTGATGGAGGGTATCTTGGACGTCTCGGGACTCACAAGCATCTGTGGTGTGATCAATGCCGGATCAATGTCTTCGTTGATCAGGCCCAGTTGTTGGTAGATAATCGAGACGAGTTGACTACAAAACACCCATGTCCTCCCTGGGCAACAATCACTGCGACAGCATGAAAATCGAGGACTCAAACTACTGAACAGACGAAACACATTCTTCTCATATGGTCGATGGTAATAGTCACGATGTAGTACCTGCAACATCTTCTTCATGTTATTCAGACGTATCATGTACACATCTTCCGTCTCATCCAACCTCTTGCGTTGTGGGTTCACAATCAACTTACACCAACCAACTTTGACCTTCTTCTTGAAACAGTGCCTCAATACATCGTTCAGTCGTCGAATCTGTACACCAAACACTGGTTGATTACTCTCTGCACATACGCTGGGTCGAGGCGTGTCTTCTGGTGGCATTTTCTGCACTTCGTCCGCATCCACTGAGTCATGACTTAGTGTCGACTCCCATATGTACAAGGTGTCTGGTGGATCGTATGTGTTCAAATCGGGAAGCAACTTTTTCGAGATGACGATTCCAACATGACTCCAATCACCCTTGCCACTCACCAAGCGCTCCATTGTTGTGATCACATTCGAGATAAACTCGTTGCCACGGAAGACGATCATGTCTAATTCCTGAATGTCACCCTTGATTTCTTCGTAAGGACGTACGTAATCATTTACTGGAAGCCATCCAAATGTGAGATTGTTGGAGAACCATATACCGCGATTGAGTATGTCACGACCGCTCATCAACGTTAGTGGGGTGGTGTGAAAAGTGTCTGGGTCCTTGCTATTGAATACATTGACAATTTTGGGTTGGAGAGACAGAGTGGTCGGATTCTTTGAAATCATGGTAGACCATTCAAACGGATATGCATTCGAACCATCGGAATCGATACTAATGCATTGTCCCTTGCGAGGTTTTGTGAGGATAAATGTAAATTGCATCCCAGGACGGATCAATGGATCTGGCAAGGTGATGTTGATAACCGAATGTACCGAAGTGCTTTCGATTCGGAAAACCGTCCCACTTTGATTGTCGTCCACGACAATAGAATCACACACGATCATAATCGGAACATTGTTGACGATTCGTTCCACCGTTCCCGGAATACTACTGCTACTACTTCCAATTCCATTCGAAATAGATGAGGATGTAGATGGTGTGGTTGAAGGAGTAACCTTGTTGAATCTAGACGCTCCGATATGTTGGGCGACACGGGTGACACGGGTAGCAGGACGGGTGTACTTTCCAGGACTAAATGGGTCCGATAGACCCGACAGGTCCTTGAGTTCCGAATCATCCGACCTGACATCTCGTATGGAGTGAGTAGAGTGTTTGGAGGACAAATACATGGTTGGTTGAATCGTTTTGTCGATCAGTTCAACATTGCCGTTGTGAACAATGACGCTAGGTGAACCATCATCATCCATAAACACACGTTCAACCTCATCCATTCGTGACTCTATCAGTAAGCGCACACGTTTATGAACATGTTGCACATCTTGGTTCAGTAGTGAATCGTCGCTAATGACTGGTGTACTTGTATCATTGGTATACTTGCGCTTGGCATGTTTGACTCGTCTTTGCTCGTAGATTCGTCTCACATCAGTTCGTGGGGTCGACTTGGTGAAAAATGTGTGACTTGGATAACAACGTCGAGTGTGCCGTCGGGTTATGTGCCTGGTGGCATGAGGTAAAGGTGGTATGTCATCGAGGTCATCGTCGTGTTCCATGTGCCATCGTGGTGACTTGATAGGACTGCTGTCGTCGTCACTCGAAACCGACGTCTTTTGCTCCACTCTACTCATGACATACAAACGGACGTTTTTTTGGGAGTAACGTCCGTTTGTATGTAAATGGAAGGGAGACAATAATTACATTTGAATCTCACGACATCCAAGTCCATCCGGAGTCTTTTGTTGTACGTAACCCTTTTGCTTTGCTTGTTTATGCACGTTGTAGAAATCAATCATCAGTCTCAATTGTTGCAGTTGTACGCCAAATCCAGGGTTTAGGTCCAGGTCATTGAGTTGTGACAGTACCTGAATGTAGACTTGATTGAAGCCCAGATCCTGATGGAGCATGAGATATGCCATCGCGAGAGACGCACTTCGTGAGTGCGTCTTGTCACAGTACAACATCACCGAACCAGTCTTTTCGAAAGCATGCTCAATGGCTCGAATGATCGGCCAGTAGGAACCGGCCAATTGCTCATTCTCATCATTCCAGAGTTCTCGGAACATGTGAGAAACCATCCATCTGAGACCAGTTTGTGGATTCAGAACCATGGACAATTCGCATGGAATCTTACTCTCGTGTAATTCCTTACAGCGACGCACCTGGTCATCCGGAGTCAGTAGTTGGATCATCGCATCCATCTCGACACCACAGTTGATCAATAGTTTGACATTCGAGTTTGCAAGCGCAGATACGTTCAAATCCGATGCCGTTCCGATCAGAAGTTGTGACTTTCCATTGGAATGAGTAAAGAGCGTCTTCATACTTTTTTTTTGGGGGGGGGTCGCGATTGACACGCTAGAATTCAATGTGTTGTGAATGAAAAGATCGGGACTTAATGTATGTACATAATACGAAAAAAATGACAAAAGTTGTGGCCCTAATAACCCTAGCCAGAAATAGACAGAAATAGACATAAATAGAGAGATGCGGACGGTCGACAACCTTATTGCTTCTTGAAGCATCCCATTGCTCCACAAGCCTGCTTGGTCTTCTTGAACAGAGTCTGTACCGTCTGATCGATGTGAAAGTTGACCTCAATCAAAGCAGGCAGGAGCGTAGGAAGCACTGCTTCGATCAACAGACGGTCCTCACTATCGACGTCAATCGACGCGATCCATTGCTGAACTACCAAAGTGACGAGTTGCTCCTTCTGGGCACCCTTGAGGTCCGAATAGTCACGCGCAAGAATCATCGTGTGTAGTACAATCATCGGGATGGATGAGGAACGTATCGTTTGACCCGAAAAGTATTGCGCCAGTTTTTTCTTCATCTGCTCGGCACGCTTGATGAATTGCTCCGTAGTCAACAGAGACACAACATGGCTGGAAATGGGAGCAGTTGCTGCAGGAACAGTCTCGGTTGGTGACTCATCAATCTTGATGTCAGTGATGTCAGTGATGTCCTGGATATTGGGTGGAGAAATCGACATCGTAGTTGCTCTGTAATGTGTGTGTATGTATAGATATGTTGTGATGTTTGTAATGAGACACGTGACTTGATACATGGAATCTGAGACAATAATAAACAGTATTGGAAAAAAATGACAATGATCATGTCTCACAGGACATGGTTTGATTTGCACGTGTTGGGTTTCGTGTCGGTGAATGAAAGCGACCCATTTTGGGAAGTGCTTGTTCACATACCCAAGACCCCGTGTCCTTGGACCATCGGTGGCTGGTGGACATGGAGGAATCGCTGTCCTTGAACGTCTTGAGTAGAGCCTCCAGGTGAACAATCTGGTCCTGCCACGTCTGTAAACTTAGTTTCGTCTGAAACTTGACGATGCGGATCTGAGAAACCAAGCCCAACTTGAGGCATTCGGATGCCGCGAGGTGCTCCATGACCGAATCACCAATGGATATCAGTCGAGGTTTGACTCCCTGGGAGTCAACCAGGTCTTCATCTTTCAGGATGCTGGAAAACGTGGGTAATTTGGAATTGCACAGTCTCTCTACTGGTGACAGTCCACTCAGTTGATTGCGCATATCTGTTGTATGACAAACATTGATGCGGTCAGATGTCAAATAAGGTAACAGGCGAGGGAATAGAAACTTGCACACACAATGAACCCAACGATGTGGAGAATCGGTCACGATACACCCAGACATCTGATTACTCTCGATGAAGTCAAACAAACTGGCCAACCATTGAGACGTGTTGTCTAGAAACATGTGGATGCGCTGGTGAATTTCGGGATTGCGTCGTTGTCTTACTCGCTTCAGAATCGACTTGAGTTGTGGTGTCGGACACAATGTACCGTCCCAATCCAGTACGATGATCGTTTTACACATGACGAATGATACAGGTGACTCTAAACGGTGGAAGAAAAAAAACAAAAAAAGACAATTACCTTGTTACCTTGTTACCTTGTTACACAACCGAAAAGACAAATAGTCTTTTGTCTGTACTTTCCTACCTTTGACTTTCCGACATCAATCTGGGCCACGGGATGCGTTTTTTTCACAGATGTTCAGTTATGAATTCTGCAATTTCCTTTCGAGTATTTCTGCAATTTACTTTCATTTATTTAATAATGTAACACCTCCATCAAGTAAGAGCGTCACTCCAAGCACTTCGATATACGTCTCGTCAATTCCGATATACGTCTCGTCAATTCCGACATCCTTTGACATGAGTCAGTATGTATCGACGACCACATGGATGCAGTTCATTCAGTCCACATTCAATCCGATCACTACCAAACTCACACATAATCTCACTACTCTGCAGAATACACTCACCAGTCTAAAGCAAGACCTGTCGACGGCGACGCTACAATTTCACCAAAAGTTTACCACAGTATCTCAACAGGTGAAGGTTGCGTCTGTCAATATTACGAGTCTAACGTCTACTGTGAATGGACTCAAGGCGAGCGTCTCCAACCTCGAGAAGCAAATCGCGGATCTCAAGGCTGGTGGCACGACGTCATCAACGTCGACCACCACGGCACCCACACCCGTGGCTTCTGAACCAGTTACCACAACTGCTCCTACCCCCGTGGCTTCTGAACCAGTTACCACAACTGCTCCTACCCCCGTGGCTTCTGAACCAGTTACCACACCTGCTCCTACCCCCGTGGCTTCTGAACCTGCTTCTACTACAGAGACCACAGTCGTTCCTGGCGCAGGACGTTTGCTGGTCTTTAATGAGTCCAATGGTACCATGTCAACAACTCAGATCAAGACTTGGATTATTGCCATGAACCAGGTGCTACCTACATTCTATGCCGATTGGCCGGTCATGTCGATGTTCCCCAACTCGCCTGGTCCTGTGCTATTCTTCAAGACTGGTACGTATGCACAGTACGTCAAGAGTACAGAGTTTAACATCAAGGATTACATCTTTGTCTTTGCGACCAACAGCGACATTGCTGATGCTGCCGGTTATCATACGGTGACGATGACCAACGATCACAGCAACCGACAGGTGATTGCCTTTACGTTTGTGAAGACGATCATGTCGTCCGGTCGTTCACAGATCTTGTACTCAAACAATCCACATGAGGATGTCGTGGGTGCTGTTCAGGCACACGAGGTGTTTGAGGCGCTGGTGGATCCCTATGGAAACCTTGTCGCTGACAATCGTCTAGGAACAACTGGTATCAAAGGATACTTTGACGCAGAAGTGTCAGATATGTGCCAAGGAACCAAGTATCAGGTTACTATCGCCGGAACGACGACCAAGGTGACTCTGTCCGACTACGTACTACCCAACTGGTTTGTTCCTGTTCTTCAAGGACAGACGGTGCGTGCTGTTCAATATAACAAAGTTCAGGACAGCCCGGTTCCTAACCAAACAATCACAAAACCCTTCCAGATTTCCGTGGCAGGATATGCACAAGTGACTCTGGTCGTCAATGGCGTCACCAATCGTCATTCGACAACCTTTTGGGGACCGCCGATCACGCAAGATTCATACAATCGTCCCGCCGGTGCCAAGTTGGCCGCAAAGAGCGGTCTTATGATGCGTGAAGATCCCGATACACTGGAGAAGGTGACGGATTCTTCGCTCTGTACGCAGCAGGTCGCGCGTGCCTACCCAGGTGCTCAGATCTATGGTTACCGAAAGACCGGCGACAAGCGCAAGTACGCGCTGCGTCACAACGGTGAGACGGTGGGAGTCACGCTCCGCACGGCAGGTTGCGAAACCAAGATGAAGTGCATCCGAGAGTGTCTGATCGACCACAATGGTGACGGTAAGCACGACGAGCATGACCATGACGCGCAGGGCTTCCCTATTTGCAAGCATTGATTTATGGATGATTTGTTTTTTTTCGTGTGCGCCTCCAGTCATAAATACACGTAAGTTTAGTTCCGAAGTTGCAACCTATTGAGTTCGCGAATGACTTGGATTGCAGACCTGATTGAATCTGTAGCGTCTGAATTGACGGCCAAACGAACTCGAGATCCAGAAGATGCTGATTCAAACGGAGATATGAAACGTAGAAAGACTCATCATTCAAGGATCAGTTTGTGTCATTCCATTGTTTAACCGCAAACGTGAGCAGGTTGCCGATTCCCAGGTCACCTGTAGTGATTACGATTGGGCTCGACAGTTCAACTGGACTCTCAACATTGGAGGGTACGCGGTTTGTCAATATGGTTTCATGCACCGGATGCTCTTTCAAAGACACGAAATCCACGTTTCTTCTCAAGATGTTATCGATCATGATCGCTTGAACAATACCATGAGTAACCTACGAGCCGTGTCGCGTGCCTTCAACAATCACAATAGAACAAAACATTCCGGGTGCCACAGCACTTACATTGGGGTCACAAAATCTCGGGCTATTTGGTATGCGTCAACTCAAGACATTGTGCGCGGATTTCGTAGTGAGGAGTGTGCTGCTTTTTGCTATGATCAATGGGCACTGTCAAAATGGGGATCGGGAGCAAACATCAACAACATGTCCAAACCAGAAAACTACGAGGATATGAAAGTTCAAGGACCTCGTAAAAGAACCGACGACAAATGCATCCAACTTCTTCATGGAAAGTTTCGCGTCCAGATTAAAGGCAACAAACCTGCATATGGATTGTTCGAGACTATTGCGGATGCTCGAACGTTCAGAGATTCCGTATTTGAAGGTCGGATAGAGAAAGACCTTCAAATCACCCGGAACAAAGATGGAGTTGCATGTGTTGTTTGTAAGGGTAAGGAAGTACTGATGGACGACGATGTATGGCAACGCTTTCACAAATCATGTGGTGTCATTCCAGCACTTAAAGAATATTGTCAGGTCAAAGTGAATGGTAAGACGTGCAGTTTACATGTGGCCATCTTTGATCGACTAGGGAAATTTGACGGAAAGGTCATCGATCGTATTGATGGGAACGGATTGAAAAATACACGATCCAATCTACGAGTTGTGACACATTCCGAAAATGCGCAAAATCGGAAGGGATACTCACGTCATACGAAATTCAAAGGTTGCAAGAAGAAGCACAGAGGGCGCTGGGAGGCATATATTGCGGTGAACAAACAAAGATATTATCTCGGGATTTACGGCGACGAGAAAGTTTCTGCGTACGCGTACAATTGCAAGGCGCGAGAACTTTATCCTGAAGGTGCCAGGCTCAATGATGTCGACAAACCCGACGGGTTCATATGGGAAAGCGATCGATTAGTAAAGTCGTGATATCGCACGACATCTTGCACTATACAACACTTTGTTGCCCTAAGAGCACACGAGTAGAATTTAGTCATACATCGGAGTTGATTTTCATATCGGAAAAAGTATTCCAAGCATTCGAAGGATGACGACATATATTTAGATTAATTAATGCAAATTCGGATGTGTGGTGACGTCATTTAAATCAATGCGCAAATAACTGTGATTAGTGGGGAAGTGGTGCAACGATATGCACACATCTCCACGCCCACTGGCTCCACGATTCCACGATTCTACACCAATCTGGCTTGCTGTCATCAGACCACATATGTACTTGTCAAACCACCCTGGTCACGCTCATGTGCACAAGAGAAGCGGTTGTACCGCTCGCCTCACATTCCTCTCTCGTAAGGAGAGCCGAAGACAGTGCTGAAGAAGAACCACATGTGACCAAGCGCATGTGCACACGATCCCCTCACACACGCTTTATGGATCGAGACGTGCATTCGGTCGTACTGCAGTTCCTGACGCGAAAGGAGGCGGCGCGCTATGCAGCGACCACCTCCCGCTCCATTCGTATGCAGTGTATTGGAAGAGTGGACATGGGCGACCAATGTGTGCAATGGCCCTGTGAGAACACCACGCTGCTCGTCCGACACGCGCTGGTCGTGGCCGTAGGGGTGCATCTGCCTGCCAGTGTCCGTCGGCTGACCATGGGTGCCGAATTCAACCAGCCAGGCTTCGTGCTGCCTCCCTCCGTCACCACATTCACGATGGGCTGCGACTTCAACCAGTCCGACTTCGTTCTGCCTCCCTCCGTCACCACATTCACGATGGGCTACTGGTTCAATCAGCCCGGCTTCGTGCTGCCTCACTCCGTCACCACATTCACGATGGGTTGCAACTTTGACCAGCCCGAGTTCGTGCTTCCTCACTCCGTCACCACATTCACGATGGGCTACTGCTTCAACCAACCCGGCTTTGTGCTACCTCCCTCCGTCACCACATTCACGATGGGATGCTATTTCAACCAGCCCGGCTTCGTGCTGCCTTATTCCGTTACCT
>Ga0326734_1000287_pt1 | contig 14361 bp, 15 predicted proteins | sample 15_GP2_1315_FD_207944 | JGI IMG/M metagenome (GOLD analysis project Ga0326734, IMG submission 207944) | Glacier ice microbial communities from Ngari, Tibet, China - 15_GP2_131.5 | ecosystem: Environmental > Aquatic > Freshwater > Ice > Glacier | place: China: Ngari, Tibet | collected 2018-07-18 | reverse complement strand
GCCCTGGGGCCGCTGGGGTATTAAATCATCTTCCTCGATTGGTACCACGCGCTCCTGGGATTGCTGTTCAGGGATTAACTCTCGTGGGTCCACCGGCTCATCTTCGTCGGTAAAAATAGCCGGGTCGAAGCCTTCGGGCACCGACTTGCGGGCCACTACGGGCACACCAAAGTTAGCGTACTGGGCATCGTAAGCCGCGCTGATTTCAGTATCCTTGGCTAGCTTAATGGTGTTGGTTTTGCTCAGTACCTCAGCGACCTGGGGGCGTTTGGGGACAATGGAGCGGAACTTGACACCTTCAGCTTCCATTTTCTCGCGGTGCTTGAAAATGCTTTCCGCCAACATGGCTTCTTTCAGGCGCAGGAGTTCTTCCAGCTCTAATCGCTTGGCTTCTACGGTATCATTGTATTTGATGATACCATCGGCATATCTTACTGCGTCGTCCAGGGTTATGTACCCATTCTCTGGGTCAGGACCCATAAAATAAAGGGTCTCATCGTTGCTAAAGAAGTCGGCTTCTACGATGAATCGGGGGTCTTCTGGGATAAGCCAGTCAGCAGGGAACAAAAGCTTCAGCACCGGCTGTGGTTTGCCGGTGCTGTGCGAAACTTCGATACCAAGCATGTATTTGCCCAATGTGGTCAACATGCTTTGCAATGGGGACTTATCCAGAAAGAGGTACGGACTTTTGGGGGGCGTCAGTTCCATTTCTGTGGGATAAAGAGGGGTGTTATTATTTGCTGCGAGCAAGAATGGTATACTCGGCGGCAAGGTCACGATTGTTTGCCAGAAATTCGGAAAAAGCACCTTCATAACGGGCCGCGAGTTTGTCGATGTTATTTTTGAGAACGGTATTCCAGTCGCCGCGCACGTGGTTGGTGAGCAAGCGCAGGCCGGTGTAAATCTGGCCTAGCAGGTACTGGACGTCCTCTTGCTTGGGGTTACGGCCGTAGAAAGTCTGCTTTTTGATAATATCCAGGAACTCCGTGGTGTTCTGGTTCAAGTGGTACAGGTCGTCACCAAATACATCTTGGTCACGCATGGTGACGCGGGTAAATTCGCTGCTGTCATACTTCTCAATGTCGAACGCAAGAATGCGCTGGGGGATTGAGAGGTACCAAGCTGCATCACCAATTTCTTCTAGGAAATTAACCCGGTCAAACTGGTAAAAATGCTTCTGGCCCAGTCGAACGGCGGCGAACAATTCACCCACCTCGGTTTGAAGGCCAATAGCGGCGTGAAGAAGTTGTTGCTGTTCGGGAAGAGTGCAGTGAAATTTGTCGGACAGCGTTAGGGCTGCAAGCTGGTTATAAGTCTCGTTTTTCATGTGTATATTGGTTTGAACCAAATATACCTTCAGCTAAGACACCAAGTAAGTGAAAGCGGATAACAAATATGAAATTGACAACCAGATTACAATTTGGTCCCGGTGAGTCGGGGCAAATGTTTCCCTTTTCTTGATAGCGGTAACCATCATGAAGAGGGACTGGATTAGCTTAGTTGAAGCAAGGTAAATCAGAAAAACGAAGAGCCAGTGGCTGATAATTAAGAGTGTGGGCATGTGTTAGAATACGAGCAAGGTGTTATTAAACGGAATCGTTATCAGTTACCACCTGGAATATCATTTGCGGGTACGTGGCCTCCGGTGTTGCAACTCACGTCAAGATTTACCACCACGTCGTACTGAATGCGCAGTACAAATACTTCTGGGGAAGCAGTGTCCGGGCTATACTTGTAGTAACCGTCCGTCAGACGACCACCAAGGTTGGGCAATGTGTAAATGGCCGCATCTGTCTGCAAGGCTCCATTAGAGGCATATATACCGGTTGCAGCTTCAATATCGTAGCCCGCGTTACACGCAGTCCGTGATAAAGAGTGCATAGTTGGGTCTATAGCGGTGCCCGGTACCTGAATCACGTTTACAATATCCGGATTGGGGACATTTAATTGGGTGATTATCCCACCCATAACGCGGAATACCCGTGTCGGCGGGCTAGAACCAGTGACTTGATAGGCCCACCACCCATCTGGTATTTGGGTTAGCGGCAAAGTGGTGCGAAAAACTGGTAATCCTACGGTGAGAATCCCAGTTGTGGTTTTTACGCTAGTCGCAGGCTCAGTAAGTAAGGCTAAATGTGCTTGCGAAAGGGTCCTATAAACTTTGGTTGGAACTGTTGTGGCTGGAACATCCAGATATACAACCGTAGCTGGTACCGTTCCGCCACTTGTGGTGCCTGTAGTACTGCTGTTGGTTGATGTTATACCGGTGGTAGTAAAGAAAGTAATGGCTTCAGGTGGCCCCAAAGGTTGGAAAACACCTAGACGTGGTGTTGTTTCCATGTTTGCTATTCGTTTCTTCCGCTCGGCTTCGGCTTCCGCACTGGTAACGGAGGTAGGTACCTCTTCAATGTCCACGCTAGTACCAGTTGGCATGTGATACAAGCGGGAAGTAGCATCATATACCAGGGGTATATAGTTGTTATCAGCTATTGATAGTCCTGTGAGACGGCGGCGCATCCGTACCTTCTTACCAGTAGTGCTATTAAAGAAGGCTACTCGTAGATACACCGTGCCCGAAGGCTTTTTGCGCAGGAAATATAAAGGCAGCGCCAATGGTGAAATGGTAGTGGGGGTACCACCGGTACTAACGACTCGTAATAAAGGCTTATTGCTGGTCAGTACCCCATTTGTTGAAAAAACTGGTTCGTAGGTGTTAGCATCGTCTCCTTTACAGAAAGCACGGGATAACAATACCTGGGTGTCGCTATCTTGGTCATCGTACAGCTCAAAAATGTACATACTCCGTGCTAAGCCCTGCGTAAGGGTTCGGGCCTGCGTATTGCTAAAACCCGCCGCTTGGTAAGTATTATCCTGGGTACCACCCGAGTTGCGGAAATACGGTACAATGGTCCGGGCTTCGCCGGGTTCAGTTTTGATGCGAAACCGGACGAGTTCCTGGTCCTTAACCTCAGGGATGGCAGCCAGGGTCTCTTCTTTTACGAATCGGTCTATTTCCTGGTCCTTACCTAATGGCGTAGCTGACCGAACCAGCGTAATAGGCAGGTTGAGTTCGGCTATTACACCACCCAATACCTTGGGTTTACGGATAACAAGCTGGTTTTTAATCACGGGTCAGGCGGAAAGTGGGACGGTCCAAGGTAATGCGGGTGGTGCGAAAGGCCTGGAAGGTATTGCGGTTAGTAAGGTCGGGTGCAATGAGGTAGGTCAGCGGAGCATAGATATAATGACATCCGTTGATAAAAGGGGAGCGATTGCCCCGGCCTGAGCTGGTTTCTATGTTTCCGGGGTCTAGCACGTCGCGCCACTGCATATCGCCAGTGTCATCAGCGGTGCTAACTGCGTGGCCGGGGATACCAGCCGTGTCCGCAGGGTTACCCCGCTCAATAAATTCGGAGAAAGCCCGAATAGCTACGTTTTGGACCGGCTGGTATATGAATCCCAGTGTTGTCAAGACATCTGCTCCGATAACCTCGTACTCGTAACCTAGTCGGCTCAAGTAAACTTGGTTATCTGGTGTTGCCGGAATCGATAGCGTTTGTGGTAACGCATACTTCAATGGTGTTACTTCACGGATTTCCAGTGTATTCGGGTCAAAATATACAACACCCGCAGGGATACGGCCATTACTATCAAGTTGCTCACCTGTTAAGGGAGTACCAAACCGGTTAAGGTCAGTCCAGGTACGGATATATGCTTCGTTTAGCTCCACATTTCGAGGGGTCAAGCGCACATCACCCAGGCGAAACAAACCCACGACTTCGGGGTAAATAAAACTGCTCCACTCAGAGTCGGTGACACCGCTCAGTGTGGATGGGCGGGTAAATCGCACCAAATTCGTAGCCAATACTGCCTGTCTACCTTGGGGGTCATTTTCCCGGAAACCGTAGGTTGTTCCCTCTGCAAATACATGTACATCACCCACTTTCTCTGTCACCACGGTCTTAAATGCGGCCCGTGGTCGCAAGTACACTAGAATTTCCATTACCGGCCACGGGGATTCTAAGCCCGTGGACCTAAGGTTTGAAATATCAATTTCCCCGTTCAACATAAAATTATACTGAACTTCGGAAAACACATTTTTAGCGAAACCACAAGGTAGAACGTCAATTTCCTCGCTGGTGGCAATGACGGACATACGGCGCTCGTAATAACCAGCACCTAGAGAAGGCACAGGCACGTATTCGGCTACATACCCCAAGCACAACTCAAAATCGTCTCGTAGGTCTGTAATAGTAGTGTGTGTTATCAGGTCCTGTGGACTAGACCATGTAGCTGGTTTGTTTGTGAGAAAAGAAATGGTGTTCAGAGTGCCGTGGAACCGGTAACGGCCGCTAGCAGCCCGTTCGTCCTGGGCTTGTTGCAACGCACTGACCACCCGAAACAAATTCTGGTCATCAAGCAAGGCCTGGGAACTGCTCATGCCCAGACTAACGAAGGCATCCTTATCGGTGCCCCCGATGTACTGATGTCGGCCGAGTTGCAGGGTTTGGGTTACGGACATGTGGTATTACCAATCGATTTTAGGTGTTACACGGCCTCCTTTTACCAAAGGCAAGCCATAGCGCGGCGCAAGTGCGTTGTGGTTCTCACGGGCCTCAAAAACACTCAGGGGGCGATTGTAGATACGCAGTGTCTGCATACCGCCCCGAAATGAGCCAAGAAAATTATCACCAAGCAGATTATTCCGGAAAAAAAGAGGTTGGACCGTTTGACGGTTCTCGTCAAACGCCCACGGAGCCTGTAAACCAAAGAAGCCGCCACCCCAACTGACAGTATAAGGTACACCAATTTGCTTTTCCTTTTCGGTCTGCAACCCATGAAACATGTACTCCTGAAAACCGTGGAATTCATGGAATAAGGTACCATTGACGAACACCCGCAGCACACCGCCACGGCGAGGGGCACAGTCCAGCAAATCAGTGTCCGTGATTTCTTCGCAAGGTGTGTAACTCAAGCTAATGTTAGCCCAAGCCCGTTTCGTCAGCTTGTTCGTGCTGTATTCTTCTACGACTTGTAAATCGTCTGCTATAGCACGATAACCAATGTGACCTTCCGCATCAAAAAGAAATGCAATCACGTTCCCCTCCAAACCAAGCTCAAGTTGGTCTTCATGGTCCGGGCCAAGTGGAATACCATTGCTTGTAGTGAAACTGCTGGTTGACCGGAAATTCTTAAAAAACTTATTCTGGGACCGTGCCCCCAGGCCTAGGAAAAACATGTTCCGGCCCGCAAAATTAACGGGGTCTATTAACAACGAAGTTTCTAGCGTTACACCTTTGGCATACCGGGCTGGTAGCGCCTCGAACGGGTAGCCCTCAAGCTTAAAGAAACCCTGCATGTAGGAGCCGTTAATTGTGACGTAAGTTCCAGCAATTGGGTCAGCTACAGTGCCGGTAGTTAGGTAATCTGGGATACCTGGGTAGTACGTTTCTGTGAGCAGAAGTCCCTTGGAAGTATCAACCGTCAGGGAAGCACCCATATCGGTAACCCGACCCATTTCAATTTCAGTCAGACCCGCATCCGGAAGGGTAATTATACCCCTTGGGGTCTTTTCCGTAGTTTTTAAGCCGTGAATGATTGGTTCACCGGTCATAACAATGGTTGCACCCGTTATATCACGCGAGTAGTTTAGGCAAGCTATGTTTGCTAGGTCGGTATGGTATAAAAGGCCGTCTTGAACGATTCCTTTGTAGCTCGGTGTGGACATGTGGGTGATTTAGATTAAATACCTGCCCCGGAAAAGAAAAAGCCCCGCTGGTGGCGAGGCTTTCCTGTGTCAGTTGATTGAATTATTTGTTTGGGCCGACAGCGTTACCGTTCTCGTCAAGCAAACGGTAGCTACCTGAGTACAGTTTAATACCGGTGGCAATTGCGGCACAAAGGCCCACCCAAATGGAAGTCTGTTGGGCACTGTCGTCAAAGTCCGCGATGGAACCGAGAACGTCAGGGTAGGTATCATATACAAAAAGGGCGAGGCCCAAAACGATAAAGGCCAGCATCACACGGATGGTGATTTTAGCTGAGGATTCGAGAACTTTTTTCATGGAATTTAAGGATTACACCATTAAATACTCCATGTTCGCTGCTACTCGGAATCGTAACGAAAATCTTTGGGGATTTTCACCCCGTATTTTGTTTTGATTTCTTCCAGCGTCAAGATTAGCACAGGCAGCGGGAATAGGCCGATTTCAACTACGATATATGTCTTTTCGTCTTTTTTGCCCGTTTGAGTCACGTACAACTGCCCATTCAACCGGTCTGTGTAGAGCGGAAAAATGAGAGTAGTAGTCCGCAGGTATTCGTTCTTTCCTTTTGGCATGTTGCAAAGGTAACAAAGGAGAAGGGTGGGAAACAAATCCCACCCTTTCTAATCCCAATGATTAAGACCCGCAGGCTTCGCAATCTTCACCGTTTTCACGAGCATCAATGGCGCACTGCTTGGTTTCCTCCTCTGTAAACTTCGGCGTTTCTTCTCTGCCGCCGCCGCCCATTCCAGTGGCACCCAAGGCCGCGTTGGCTTGGGAAGCGCCTCTGGTACGGATGTAGTAAGAACCAGTTTTCAAGCCTTTGAGAAAACCGTACTGCCAAGTCGTGCTGAGCGTGGAAATAAACTTGTTATCATTGGGGATGAACAAATTCATCGACTGGGATTGGCAAATGAAGGCACCACGGGCCGCAGCCATGTCAATCATAGTGCGCTGCTTAATTTCCCACTGGGTTTTGTAGCGGGTTTGCAGGTAATCTGGGATGCGATTCAGTCCTTGCACCGAACCTTTATTGCTGATAATATCATTCTTCATTTCTGGGGACCACTCACCGATTTTCACCAAGTCGCGGACCAAGTGCTTGTTTACCATCATGAATTCACCGCTAAGCGTCTGACGACGGTAAAGGTTAGTGGTAAAGGCCTCAAAACTTTCGTTGTTGTCAAGTATTTGGGCTGTGCTGGCGGTTGGCATCGGAGCTACCAGCAACGAATTGCGTACACCGTGCTTGATAACCTCAGCACGGAGGGCTTCCCAGTCCCAACGGCCGCTCAGGGCTATTGGATTGGATTCAGCAATGCTCATTTTGCCCAGTTTGACTTGCACCTTGTTATCGGTCCACATGTCAAACTGGAAAATACCCTTGCTAATGGGTGAACCTGGGTACGTATCGTAAGAACCCTCCACTTTAGCCAAATCCTTACTGGAAGATACAGCAGCGAAGTACAAGGTTTCGAAGATTTCCTTGTTTAGGTCTTGCGATTCCTGGGATTCGTAGTCAAGACCCAGCATTGCCAACGTGTCAGCAAATCCTTGTACGCCAAGGCCGATAGGCCGGTGACGCATGTTAGATTTCTTTGTTTCCGGCAGTGGGTAATAGTTGATGTCAATAACCTTGTTCAGGTTTTTGGTCACTTGGTACGTTACGCGATAAAATTCTTCGTGGTCAAACGCCAACACGCCGTTGATAACCTTCAGGAAACGTGGTAGCGCCAGTGAAGCCAAGTTACACACGGCTATTTCATCAAAATCAGTGAACTCAATGATTTCGCAGCACAAATTGCTGGATTTGATGGTACCTAGGTTCTTTTGGTTAGACTTCGAGTTCGCCGCATCCTTATAGAGCATGTACGGGGTACCGGTTTCAGCAGCCGACTCCAACATGTGCATCCAAAGGTCCACTGCCTTTACTTTACGGCGGGCACGGCCTTCTTGCTCGTACTTCTCGTACAATTCAGTGAATGTTTTATCACCTGTTACCCGGTCATCAAAGCAGTCCCATAGACCGGGTGCCTCGTCTGGGCAAAACAGCGACCATTCAGCGTCCTGGTCCAGACGTTGGAAGAATAGGTCAGGCATCCAAAGTGCTGGAAACAAATCCCGCGCCCGCATGTCCTCGGCACCGTGGTTCTTACGCAATTCAAGGAAATCGTACACATCAGCGTGCCACGGCTCCAAGTAGACTGCAATACTGCCTTTACGCTTCCCGCCCTGGTTCACGTGTTTACCCAAGTCATTGTATACCTTCAACAGGGGAATGATACCGTTGCTAATACCATTGGTACCACGAACATACGCCCCAGTGGCGCGTACTGACGACACGGGGATACCGATACCACCTGAGAGCTTGGAAATTACGGCCATGTCACCCGCCGCTTTGTACATGCCGACGATGCTATCTTCTACGGATGGTAAAAGGAAGCACGACGACAATTGATTCAAACGTGTACCTGCATTAAACAACGTTGGCGTGGCGTGGGTAAACTTACGTTCGCTTAAAAGCCGGTAAGTCACCAGCACCTCGTCAATGTTGTCACGCCAGATACCTACAGCAACACGCATAAGCAAATGCTGAATGCGTTCCACCGGCTTACCGTTAATCTTGGTCAGGTAGGCGTTATATAGCGTTTTGAATCCGAAGAACGAATAGTTCATGTCTTCGGTCTGGTCAATAGCAGCGTCCAGAACCTCACGGTTCTTCATCACAATATCGTAAATATCGTCGGCAATCAGACCGGTTGACTTACCTGTTTTAGGGTGTACGTGTTTGTGGAGTTTCTCCACCGTTTTACTAAAAGATGACTCGGTTTCCTTGTAATGGGCTGTGATAGCCAAGCGTCCCGCCAGGATAGCATAGTCTGGGTGTACTGAAGTCAAGGAAGCGGCCGTTTCGGCTGCTAGCGTATCTAACTCGATGGAGCTAACCCCATCGTAGAGGCCGTCAAGCACTTTTTTCGCCGGACGATACCAGTCAACAAAGTTGGTATCAAGGCCTTCAGTTAATTTCTGGATACGGTTACTAATTTTATCTAATTGAACCTCTTCTCGGGTTCCGTTGCGTTTAACTACTTGCATTTTGTGAGTTGACATACTGTGTACTAATCCCCGTTTTTTTGCACGGGGGTAAGGTTAAATATTAGCACAGCAGACTTTTTGGTGATGAAAAGGGAGGCATTTAGCACCCCCTGTGTGAAAGATTGATACTCCTAAGAATGGTCCGTTTTAGACCTTCATTTTATCCAATTCTCCCTGGATAAGGGTGGCCTCGTCGTATAATTCGTTGTGTTCGCAGAAAGTGAGCATGTCCTTCAGTTGCTCCCAGCTAAACCCGAACCCAAGCTCTAGCATCTTGCACCAATGACTGATGTTTTCGGCTTCCAAGCGGGCATTGACACCTTTTTTGAGGCTTTCGTACTCAGGGAAGAACAACACCTCTAGCTTAGGTGAATCCAAGGTAAAAACCTTGCCGTAACGAGAGTAATTAATAAGCGTTTCACGAACAGTCCAAACTTCCCAGGCGGTACCGATGATGGCGAAAATATCGTGGGAATTGAGGTCCACGGCGGCAATAATAATATCTTCGTCCTCGCACAAGGGTTTAATGGTGTATTGCCAACCGAACTTGATGGCGGCATCATCTATTTCCTCTTTGGTCGCTACTACTGTGATGTGTGCCCGTGCATTGAGGCGTATCATCAATTGCTCTTCTGTCATCAGTGTGTTTGTTGTCTAGTTACACAAACATACCAGCCGATAGCGGTTAGTAGAAAACAAAAAAGCCCGCTAGGTGCGGGCTTTTTTAATCGGATTTGGTCTGGCGCTTAGAACTCGTCTTCTATGTCAGTGGTTAGCTGAGTCAGAGCCGTTTTGACCGTGTTGAAATTAACGCCGGAGCGCATTTCATAGACGACTTCGCCGTTCCGGAAAAATAAGACAGTCGGTAGGGCGCGAATACGATACTTGGTAGTTAATTGGGCTTCGTTGCCGACATCTATTTTAGCTATACGAACTTTACCAGTGACTTCCAGGGCTTCCACTTCTTCTTCCAGTGCGTTGAGCAGGGTTTTGCACGGGCCGCACCACGTAGCGAAGAAGTCTACAACAGCTATTTCATCATCTGCTTGGGAAGCTTGAATGAAGGCATCAAATTCGGTCCCCGTGATTTCTTTTACTTTAGACATGACTCGGTTTTCTGTTTCGGAAATCAGTTAGGGCTTCCGCTAAGTTAATACCCCAACCATAATTAATACCCGCATGGTTTTTCAGCATACGGCCATGTGGGTCATACTGATATTCTTCGCTGGCTTGAAGGCTTAAAACGCAGGTGGCATCCGCGTCAGCCTCTACGATAGCAAAGCGCCCAAAACGAGTATGAACTATCGTCAGGGGAAAAATACTTTCTAGGCCTTTGAGAATATTGAGTGTTTCTTCGTAACTCATGATTTAAAAATCGTCGTCAATTAGATTATTGCTTTCCACCTTACCAGTGGTGATACCAGCTTTACTGTATTCAGCTACACGCTTCTCGAAGAAGTTAGCCTTTGACTCCACCGCAATCATTTCCATGAAGTCGAACGGGTTGAGGGTGTGATATTCTTTGGCAAAACCAAGGTTCACCAGCAGTGTGTCGCACACGAATTCGATGTACTGCTTCATTTGCGTTTCGTTCATCCCAATCAGTCGAACCGGCAGGGCCTCAGTGCAGAAGTTCTGCTCGATACGAACGGCATCCTTTAGGATGGTTAGCACATGTTCGCGGCTAGGCTTGTTTACAATGTGGTCGCGGAACAACATGCAAGCAAAGTCACAATGAAGGGCTTCGTCGCGGCTAATAAGGTCGTTAGCGAAGCACAAGCCGGGCAACAAGTTCCGCTTCCGCATGTAGAAGATGCTAGCGAAGGAGCTTGAGAAGAAAATACCTTCTACTGCTGCAAATGCAATCAAGCGGTCCACGAAAGCTGGGGAATTAATCCATTTCATTGCCCATTCACCTTTCAGCTTCACGGCTGGTACCGTTTCCAGTGCGTTTAGTAGATAATCCTTTTCCTTTGGGTCTTTGATATAGGTGTCAATCAGCAGCGAATAGGTCTCGCTGTGAATGTTTTCCATTGCAATCTGGAAGCCGTAGAAACAACGGCCTTCAGCAGCTTGCACCTCCTGCATGAAGTTCACGGCTAGGTTTTCATTCACAATCCCATCACTGGCTGCAAAGAAGGCCAGGGTGTGGGCAATAAAATGCTTTTCACCTTCGCTCATGCTATTCCAATCTTTGGTGTCGCTAGTAAGGTCGATTTCTTCGGCCGTCCACAACGATGCCAAAGATTTTTTGTAGTAGTCCCACATGTCGTGGTGTTTGATAGGGAAAAGGACAAACCGTGTAGGGTCTTCCTTCAAAAGAGGCTCTTCTTGCATTACAAGTGTGTTAATTGTGAAATTACTGTTTAAAAAACTGTGTTGGCAACGGCATCCACCAGCTTCCCGAACATAGTTTGGGCAAGGCGCAAAGCAGATGGGGGAAGGGTAAATAGAAGGTGCAAATGACATGTTACAAATATAGCCTAAACAAAACACGCAAAAAACAGAAAAGACCCCGAAAGGTCTAATCTTGGTTTAATTGCCGGTTTATCGCTACCCTACGTTAGCGTAAAGACGCTCCGCAAGGTCTTCAATATCCTCTCGTCGGGCCAGTACTGTCATCCACTCAGCCGGGATAGAATCCGCCCCGTAAAGTAGTCCTGCAAGGCCACCAGCCACCGCAGCCGTGGTGTCGGTATCCGAACCCATGTTTACCGCCCGCAGCACCGTATCGGAGTAATTATCGTGGCTCAGTACGCACCAGATAGCGGCTTCCAAGGTATGGACACAGTACCCGCTACTGAAAATCTTCTCCTGGGGAATATTAGCGAAGTCCTGGGACAAAATCCGCTCAAAACGCTCGACCTCGTTGCTGTCGATACCGACACTGGGGAGGAAAAAGCGAACGTCCTTTTGTACGGCGGCTAAAGCAGCAGCTTTTTCCCGGCCCATCACCAATTGCCGTGCGTATTCCAAATAAATGAAGCACGAAATCACGGAACGGATGTGAGCATGGGTAATCGAAGATACAGCCTTGGTCATTTCCCACCGTTCTTCGATTGGCCGCTTCAGCATAATGGTAACCAGCGGCAGGATGCGCATAAGCGACCCGTTACCGTTAGCACCCTCGTCTATTGCGCCCGATTTGGTAGGGTCATGGTCCTTGATGAAGCGGCGCAAGGCATTGCTAGTGGTGATACCAATATCGAATACGCTACCGGTAGCGGTCCAAAAGCTTTGGTAGGCCCAGTTAGCAAACTGATGGCCCATGTGTACTAAACTGTAGCCTTTAGCCAACGATTCTGCGGTGCAGAAGGTCATAGAAGCATCGTCGGAAAACGTGCCAGCAGGTACCGCGTAAGTACCGTAGCCACGCATGTTAACCACGGGGTCAATTACCCGACTCTGACGGTCTTCAAATTCAACGGGCACACCCAGGGCATCGCCAATGGCTACACCGAATAAGATGTCTCTACTAATGTTTTTCATGTAATTATTGTTGTTGTGTTGGATTATATGGCTGCCATTCACCTTTCCTAATCGAATATTGGACCAACGGGCCTCCACTGAAGCCACCTGTCGCCAGTTCACCATCCCATTTGGGACGAAATCCGTGATGGCGTTCGGCCTGAATGAATTCTTCCTTGGTTATTTCAATTGCAGTTTGGTTTTTTACGACGATGTAGTAACGATTATCCGAGTCGTGTGCCATTTTATGGTTATTTGAGGGCTGGTAACCAGCCACGTTCACGGTAAAAACTACCCCGCATTTTGCGAAGTAATTCATCGCGGAATTCATCACTGACATCCACGGGTAGGTCACTAGCGTCGAAAAGAGCGTCCACCACTTCGATTTCTTTAGCGGCCCAGTCTAGTAACTCTTGCAAATCAACTTCACCACGACGAATCTTCAGTAAATCTTCAGCATTGGGACGACGGACAATTACGCCCTGGCCGCTAGCGATTTCCTTGCTCATGTCGATAAGACGCTTGCAGTGCATCATGTTCTTGCCATCAATCTTCTGGCCGTGCTTCTGCGAGTCTACCCAACGGGCATCGTTGCGCTTCAGCAGCCACTCTTCGTACTTTTTGTAATCCTTGCAGTGCATTGAGTAACCGTCCTTGTTGTAGTTCATGTAGCGAATGGTCGTTAAACCCTTCGGCACCGAGGCAACACGCAGGTCGTTGCTCAGTCCATCGTCGCCAACGAGGCCACGGAAACCATTTTGGTGGTCTTCGCTATCCACGTACAGTTCGTATTGGTCACGCATATTGGGTACAGGGACAGCACCCAGCCGGTCTTGGTTGATACCGTTCTCTCCCAGCCAATCCTTGAGGGGCATTGAGCCGCCACCCGGCCGGGCTACGTAGCAGAAGTCCAGCGGACCCTTGCGGACCATGCGTTCCTTCTCCCAGTTCATCATTTTGTCCTGGCCCTTGGCTTTTTGGATTTGCTGCCGGGCATAGCCTGCCATGCTGTTCCTCAACTGCTTGGTGATGAAGAATTTTTTGCAAGCTAGGATTTGGTCGTAAATCCGGTGCTTATGGATGATAACTTCCTCGGGCATACCCAAGAGTTCAATCACAGTTGGGTTAGCGGTGGCTAGCAACTCGATAAACCGACCCAATTCGTAACCGGTGCAGTCGTTCGTGTCATCCGATACCTGGATTGGATATTTCAGTCCCAGCATGGCGTCCAGGGGCATGATGTACACGTACCGGATGTCAGTGTCAGAGGCTGGGGTTGAGGTGCCGTAGGCTTTGCTGCCGCTGATGCACTCAAAGATGATTAAGTCCTCTGCTTTTAGCAGTTCGTAGGTCCATTTTCTCATAGTCGTGGGGTTATTGTTCAACAAAGGTAAGGTTTAGGGACCGGATTTGTTACTCTTCCTTGTAATCCAGTGAACGCGAGTCCAAATATAAGATGTCAAAGGCTCGGTATCTGGACAGAGACACGAAATCAATCAGAGTAACAACAAAACGGCCAATGTCTAGGCCGTTCAGTGCGTCTTGTAACTCCTCGGAATGAAGAAACTTCTTTTCACTGAGAACACCCATTGCCATTTTGGGTAGGCCCAAGAATTCCACCATGTCTTTGGCCTGATGACGCTCGATAATAGCTTTCCAGGTCCGCAGTTCGAAGGTAAAAATGGCGATACCGAATAATTCTTTGGTTGTCATATTAGTATCCAGTATTCCCCACCAGTTCCAAGTTAGTTTCCACGTAGACACGGGTTACCAACTGCGGAGTACCCACTATATCCACCAATCGGCGCTTCAATGCCTCTGCTCCCCGCAGGTACCAGTCGGCGTGGTTCTTATCATGGATTTTACGGTGGAAATAATTGTCGGCCCATCCACAATGGCGGGATAGCTCAAGTAGTAGCTCGTCGTTTAGGTCGCGGGCCTCCTGGCTATCGGCCAGCATTTCATTATACTTACCCCCTACTGCTGCTGATACCTCATGTATCATGATTTTAGCCGATGGGGTGGCGTATCG
>Ga0326734_1000286_pt1 | contig 14380 bp, 8 predicted proteins | sample 15_GP2_1315_FD_207944 | JGI IMG/M metagenome (GOLD analysis project Ga0326734, IMG submission 207944) | Glacier ice microbial communities from Ngari, Tibet, China - 15_GP2_131.5 | ecosystem: Environmental > Aquatic > Freshwater > Ice > Glacier | place: China: Ngari, Tibet | collected 2018-07-18 | reverse complement strand
ATTTAATTCATTAATAATCGCATCCGTTTCTTCACCAAACAGTTGCCACATTTTACTCAATCCGCCTTCGGCATTAAAAGGGCTTAGATCAAAATCGTCTCGGTCTATACTGAAACTATTGGCTACATAGTCTTTCATCATGCGCAACCATTGCATTTGCGCTTCAGTAAATTTTAAGGTTCCAGCTTGTTTCTTGAACACCCAATCTTGAAAATTCTTGTCTACTGTTTTGTCATAGCTGGTTACCATACTGTCTATACCCACTACACGGCGTATTAAGGAAACCAAAGCAATCAATTCGCTTTTGGTCGAGCCATTGGTTTTTTCCAGTTGTTCATACGCACGCCAAACTGCTAATGGTGCCAAAAATGGTTTTTCTGTTTTTAGTTTTTCGCTTAGGTCTTTTATCATTTTATAGGTAAAAGTACGATGGCGATACTCTTGGGCATAGAAAATTTGCAAAGCCGTGATTTCATCTTTGTGGCTTTCTATCCAATTTTTGAAATTATTTATGGTGGTAGTTGCCGCTTCGTCTTTGTCTTTTACCCAACCTATATTGGTAATCGTATCCATATTGACCACATCAATAATCTGGTCGTATTGTTTGCGGATATCCACAATGAAATCGCGCAAATCGGGATTATGAAAAACAGCAACTGCATCTTCTATCAACTGCTGTTTTCCTTTGGCTATAGCCGCATCAATCTCCATAGGAGGAAATCCTCGCATAGCTCCTTTGGTCGTTTGTTCAATTTTTTCAATCGCATCTGGATCGTAGGCATGCAACAATTGTTTTACAATATGATTGATCGTAAAACCATTGGCTTGCTCGGCAAACTTGAGTTTGTCTTTTTCGGAAAGTTGGCGTTCTAAACGAATCAGTCTATTGGCAAGGGTAGTCAACATATCCTCGGAAGTGTTTCCCATTGCTACATTGGCCAGCACCTCTTTCAACGAAACACCGGGTGCTTTTTCTAAAGGTCGGCTATCGGTTTTTTGGGAATTCTCGACACCAATGGCATCAATAATCACAAAATGATCTTTACTAAATTTTGCAGAAGGGGTTCCCTTGGCTTTCAATTCTTCTACGGAACAGGTTCTGGTCCCACGGCCTTTCATTTGTTCGTAATAAGAACGACTTTTCACATCTCGCATAAACAATAAAATTTCCAAAGGTCTAATATCAGTTCCAGTAGCAATCATATCGACCGTTACCGCAATACGTGGGTAATAATCGTTACGAAATTGCTGCAAGACTGATTTAGGGTCTTCCTCACTTTTATAGGTTATCTTTTTACAGAATTTATTTTCTTCTCCAAATTCTTCCCTTACCATTTCGATAATGTCTTCGGCATGGGAATCGGTTTTGGCAAATACCAATAGTTTAGGTACTTCAAAAACACCATTTTCATCCACACGATCGGGAAACATAGCGGGTAAATTGTCTTTGACTGCCCTAATTATGGTACGAATGGTACTTGGGTTTACAATGTCATTGTCTAATTGTTTGCCCGTGTAGACTTCATCTTCATCTATGGCTTCCCAGAATTTCTTGCGAGTGAGTCTTTTTCGTTTATCTACTTTTTCGCCCAGTTTGATTACGCTGCCTTCTTTGGTGATTTGAGTTTCTACCGTAAATACATTGTACGGCACTAAAACACCATCAATCACGGCTTTTTCATAACCATAATCACAAACCAAGTTTTGATTAAAATACCCAAAAGTTCTATTGTCTGGAGTTGCCGTTAAACCTATTTGAAATACATCAAAATAGTCTAATACTTGTTTCCACAAATTGTAAATACTACGGTGGCATTCGTCAATGACTACAAAATCAAAGAACTCAATAGGCACTTTCTCGTTATAGCCCACAGGAACTGCCGTTTTGACTTCAAAAGTTCTTTCGTTCGGGTTTTCTTCTTCGGCACTTTCGTCTAAGTCAGTTTCTTTCAAAATAGAATACATCCTTTGAATCGTACTGATATAAACCTGACCGTCGTTAGGAATAAACGAACTGCTCAAACGGGTTACGCCATACAATTCTGTAAACAAGCGGTTGTCTTCACTAGCAGTATAGGAACGGAATTCACCTTCGGCTTGTTCGCCTAAGTTTTTGGTATCCACCAAAAAGAGAATGCGTTTGGCTTTGGCATATTTCAGTAAGCGATATACAAATGATATTGCGGTAAAGGTTTTGCCGGAACCCGTCGCCATTTGGATCAAAGCTTTTGGTTTTTGCTCTTTGAAAGATTGCTCTAAATTGGTAATTGCTGTAATTTGGCAATCTCGCAAACCGTCAATGGGCAGAACAGGAATATCATGTAAACGCGCTCGAAGTGTTTTGGTTTCTTTCGACCATTGTAAAAATGTTTCTGGACGGTGGAAGGTAAATACATTTCGAGAACGTGGTTTTGGATCTCTATAATCGGTAAAACGGGTCACTTCGCCCGTGCTTTCATACACAAACGGCAAAGGATCGTTGTTGAATAATCGGAGTTTAGCATTGGCATACTAAGAAGATTGTTCTTCAACAGAAGTCAAATGAATGCCTTCTTCTTCTCGTTTGGCTTCAATAATTCCAACCGCATTTTTGTCAACAAACAAAACGTAATCCGCTGGGCCTATATCCGTTTGGTATTCGCGAATGGCAATTCCCAAACCAGCGGCTAAGTTGATTCTTTTTTTATCCTGAATAATCCACCCGCAAGCGATCAACTGTTTGTCGATATTATCTCTGGCGATTTGTTCGGGGTTTTGGTTGGTCATTAAATTGGTTAGACTATTAATCTGGCTTAGAGATAAAAAAAATGTTGGTTTTTGTAGTACAAACTGTTTTTAAAAGTACGAATATTCATTAAAGCAATAATACTGTTCATTGTTGAAGGCCCTTTATGGCAAATCGTAAACTGACAAATTATTGTAATTAATTTCTACAACATTTAATTTATTTTGATGTGTTTTACGCAAATAAACGATGTTTTTTAGAATTTTACCATTCCCACTTTTAGTGATATTAAGTCACAACTCTTCCTTTCAAAAAACTAAAACTGAATTATAACACCATGAATTTCAGTTTTTTTTGATCAATTAAAAGGAGAATTAATACTTAAATAGATAAAATCTTGGTCTTTTTTTTAAAGTTAGGAATTCTAATTTTGATGTAAAATAAATTTAGAAATGGTAAAATTCATAACACTTTTTAAAACAGTATTGTGGAAAACTGCGAGCTAAATATTATCTGACAACTTAGTCCCAACAATAATTCGGGGTGTTATTTTTATAAAATAATGTATTTAAACTTTAAATCTAATTACATTTACAATGAGAAAAACAAGTTAGAATTATTACTAATTTTTGTTTTAATACTGACCATAAAATTGAACACGATTTTATAAAAACACAAGGTTTTATGTCTTGCACGCCTAGTAAATATGTTGAAATTTTACGGTCTGCGCAATTAAGTAGTTTTAAATTCTCTGTTTAAGACATTTGGCGTAATTAAATGATTATTGTTTTAATTAGTTATTACCTTAATTTTTTACCTGTTTTACTACTTCAAGTTCAATTAATTCATATACTTGACATCAGGAATACGAGAAGGTTTACTTCCTAAAGAACCTAATTCCAATGCTATTCTAGGAATTCAATAACGTTGTTGCGAATCAAAATAAATGGAATTTATTTTTTCTTTGACAAGAATAATTCTTTCTTTACTCTCTGAAACGGATTGGATTTTACACTGATTACAACACCGTTTTCTAACTTGAAGAACCTCACACATTTTATCAACCGGAAATATCCTTTTATTTTTTTTATCAAAAGATAGATAATCCACCGCTTTTGAAAAAGAGGCCAATTACTTCTTTAACATATCACTTTCTAATCCTATATCTCTGAGTTTTCTTTCAAGCTCATTTTTCTTTCTTGATTAGCAGTTAGCTTTAAATCAACATTGCCATGTAAACTACCTTGATCAAAATCTTCATGCTTTTTAAGCCATTTAAATAGATGAGCGAAGGTTATTCCTTGTTCATGGGATAGTATAGATATATTATCGAGGTAATCACTCAATTGTACTGCTTTCTCTTTAAAAGTTTTGTTATAAATTTTTGCAATTGTTTCAAAAGTTAAAAGTAAGATTTTGTTATTAACTCATTATGCAGGTAAAGTTAGCATGGCACACTTTTATAGAATAAAATTGTAAGTAATTGGAAAACAACAGGTTTTTGTTTAAAAATCAAACTTTGGCCCTTTTTGAAATAGCATTATAATTATTAATAAGTATAGTGGCTCCATTTGCAGCTGACAATTCTTCTAAGCTTGTTTTACAAAGAGCATCTATCCTGCACATTTGATCTAATGTTGAATATAATTTTCCAGAGGTTTCATCAAAAATAGAAATGTTTTCAACTGCGTTTTTAATTATTTCGATTAGTTGTTTAAAATCATCTTGGGATAATTTATTCTCTAAAATGTAATTTTCTAATCTAGCTCCTTTTCTGTATTTAGGATACTCCTCAAGCCCCATAAATAGCAACATCCATGACTTATTAAAAAATCCAATTGTTTTTACAATTCCTATATAATCTGCAATTAACTCATCGTGTAAATTATTTGATGCTATCCCAAATTTTTTAAGAGTATATAAATGTGTGCATTCATGTTCCTCTCTTATCGAAATAGAATAGCATAACCATACATCCTCAGTCAAACCCACTTGTTTTGCGGCTACATTACTATAAGGTTTTGTACTCAACATAATTAAATTATCCTTATATAAGTTCTTTTTAGGCAAAACATTACAAGTAAACTCTTTTGTCCAATTTCCAAAAGTATTAGTTGCAAACCATTTGTTTTTTAAAATGGTTAATCTCTCCCAATTATTGATGCCGTTTATTAACACCGCACCCATAGATTGGGGAACACATTTAGGGTTGTTTTTATATAAAAGTGACTGTATAATCGTTGTGAAGTCTTCAATATTTAAAACCGTTACTATGGGTATTGAACCAGCAATGCTTTTATGAATTTTAAATGTAATATTTTTAAAATCATTTAAATTTAGTAAAAAAGGAAAATTCATACCAACTGTTTTTCCTCTTAATACTATATCTTTATAAAATTCTGTTTTTTCTATGCCTAATTCTATTGGGAAATTCAATTGAGGATAGCATTTTTTTAATTCATTAAAAACCGTTTTCCCTTCTGAAACTCGCGTTGAAATCCCTCTCCAATATTCAAGATCCAACTCATCAAACAAAGGCAGTGTTAAGTTTTCAATTACCAAAAATTTATTAGCTAGGTAGTTTTTAAGTCCCTCAGAAAAATAAATGCTGCTGGTATGGTTAATTTCTTTTAACATATCTTAGATTTATTGAACAGTATTAAGCAATTTGACGTTTGGCAAGTTCCGTAAATAATCCGTCCTTTTGAATTAACTCTTCATAAGTTCCTGATTCTTTTATTTCCCCTTTTTCTAAAACAAAAATACGGTCAGCATTTTTTATAGTACTCAACCTGTGTGCAATGACTATACGAGTAGCTTGAAGTTTATCTAAACTTTCCGCAACAATATTTTGAGTTTTATTATCAAGAGCGCTTGTAGCCTCATCCATAAATAATAATCTTGGCTTATGAGCAATTGCTCTCGCTATCATTAATCTCTGTCTTTGACCTCCTGAGAAGGTTCCTGCTCCTTCACTAATAAACGTATGCATTTCCATTGGCATATTCTTTATATCATCTTCCATACCGGCCATACGTGCTGCAGCCCAAGCATCATCTAATGTTAATTCTGAATTACCAACAATGTTTTGATAAATACTACCTGACATAAGGGCTCCATTTTGTAACACTACACCGATTTGTCGCCTTGTAAGCTCTTTATTCATTGTATCAAATGTATTTCCGTCATAAAATATAGAACCTAACTCAGGATGTTCAAAACCTAAAAGAAGTCTCATAATTGTTGATTTTCCAGAGCCAGACGCACCTACAAAAGCAACCATTTCACCAGGTTTTATTTTAAATGTAATATTTTTTAAAATTAGAGGTTGATCTTCATGATATCTAAAAGATATCGAATTCAGTTCAATTTCACCCATTAATTCACCTGGATCAATACTTTCATCTATCGATTCTGGTTTTTCTTCTAAAATTGGCTTTACTCTTTCGTACAGAGGAATAACAATAAGTGAAGAAATAAATGCCATACTTAATCTTAAACTATCATTTAAAAATTTATTAAAGGAAATAATAAAAGCCATAAATGATCCTACAGATAACATTCCAGAATTTTGAGAATTTAAAACAGTATAATATATAAATGAAAAAAACAATATACTTGTAAAAAGAGGATAAGAACTATTAAAAACTTCTACAAAGTTTTGATAACTACCTGAACTAAATCCTAATTTTTTTAATTTTGAAAACTTATCACCCCATAAAGAAAAAATTCTTTTTTCACCCCCGGTTATTCTTATTTTACTAATTCCAGATAAGAATTCGAAAAGGAAACCTTGAATTTCTCCTTCGTATTTAGACACCTCTCGATCATACTTCAATTTTAGCCAGCCCATTAAAACCATAAAAACCATAGCAATTAAAGCAAGTCCAACTCCAACCCATGCTAAACTTGAATCATAATAAAAAAGAAGTAATAAATTAACAAATGAAAATGCCCCACTAAGTACTACCGTCATGAGTGTATTAGAAAGGATTTGTCTAATAGAGTTAATACTTAAAACTCTATTAGTGAGATCACCAGCAGTATATTTTTTATAAAAAGTTACAGGTAATCGAAGTATATAATCCATCACACCCGCTTGTAGGTTAACACTTGATTTTGATTCTACTCTCATTTGTAAGACTCCTTGAGTAAGTTGCAGCCCAGCAGATACCAAACCGACAATTATCATAATCGTAAAGATTTCTAAATGTATGGATTTATCTGCAGTTGGTATTACATCATCATATATCATCCCAGATAATACAGGAATTAATAAACCAATCAGACTTCCAAGTAAAGAAGCAACTAATAATAGTTTAGCGTCTCTTTTCACACCATTCATAGCGTAACTCAATACTTTTTTTATGGAATCCATTTTTATATCAAATCCAGAAAAAAACATATAACCTATAGGTTCTAAAGATTCGGCTATTTCATTGTTAACAACAGTTTCAGTCCCTTTTGAAAGATTTTTGATTGTGTAAGTTGTAGAATTTTGCTGTAATAGGGCAACAGGTTCATTAGACTCTTTTATAAATGCTAATAAATGTCCATTTTCATCTTTCCACCACACATCTCTTAAAATAATTTTTCGTATTCTTACTTTAGAACTTTGAGCAATAGCATGTAGAATATTGTTTGCGTTAAATATATCTGATTCAAAATGTTTTGGCTCTTCAAATTTAAAGCCAGCGTGTTCTCCAATTAATTGACATGTTAAATAAAGTATGTTTTGTTTTTGTGTTTTATTATTCGTAATGTGATAAGATTTTCTTTTACCACCTGTAACTATAGATTTTATTTTTTCTAAAGTGTTTTTCAATTCTTCTTCTTGATAAATTAATTTATCATTGAGGTTGTTGTTTTCGAACAAACTACTGGTCTCAATATTTTTGCAAAGTTGATTGTAAAAATAGGCTTGTACTTTTTCTAAAGAAATTAAAAAATTAATTTCATCTTCTAAAACTTCTCTAGTACTCATTAATTTGAATTCAGAACACTCGGACAAGGATTTTATCCATAACTTATTACAAACAGGAATTGGAAATTTAAGAACATCTTCAAAATTAATAATTTCCTGTTCTGAAAAAACGGCAAGTTGTCCATGAATTAAACTTACCCAAATTATTCCGTTAGAAGGATATGCTATTGTATTTTGGTTTAAAAAAAAATCACTGTAATTATCTAATGTCTTGTAAGCTTTGGGAGCATTATTTAAACTAATTTTAAATGAAGTTTTTAATATCCATTTATCGATCATACTTGTTAGAAAGAAATGATCAATATCAATAAGTTTATGTTTATTTATAGATAATAAAGTAGCTTCGTTTGAAAAAACAATTAAACGGGTATCATTTTTAGAGTCAGGAGATAGTAAACTAAATAATAAGTCTCCTTTTTTTCCGGAGTAAAGATATTTTAACGCGCATAAATATTCTCCTTTTTTATCAACTCTAACATAAAACACATTTACTTCACCCGAAACTACCATCCAAAATTTGTCTGTTCTATCAAGTAATAATGGTTCTTCAACTCCTATGTATATTTTTTCTTTCGTCGACATATCTTAATTTTTATTTTGTTTCTATCAATTTTGCATAAACACCATTTAGTTTTAATAATTCTTTATGAGAGCCTCTTTCTACGATTTTACCAAACTCCATTACAATTATCTCGTCACAGTCCATTATAGTGCTTAATCTATGGGCAACAATTAAACAAGTACATCCTCTTTTCTTAATGTTATCCATTACAATTTTTTCTGTAGTTGAATCTAATGCGCTAGTAGCTTCATCCATAATTAAAATTGTAGGGTTGCAAACTAAAGCTCTAGCAATTTCAATTCGTTGGCGTTGTCCTCCACTAAAATTTGAACCCCCTTCTAGTACAGAGCTATCGTAACCATCATTTCTAGCAGCAATAACATCATGAATATCAGCATCTCTTGCAGAATTTATAATGTTTTTTTCAGGAATCATTGTGTCCCAAAAGGAGATATTTTCTCTAATAGTGCCATTAAACACAAGGACTTCCTGATCTATTACCGCTAATGATTCTGTAATGATATGTCTAGGTATATCTGCTCTATTTTTATTATCAAGTAAAACATCTCCTTCCCATGGATCATAAAGTCCTGAAGCTATTCTTGCAACAGTCGACTTTCCGCTGCCAGAACCTCCAACTAGTGCCACTCTACTTCCAGGTCTCAATTTTAAATTAAAGTTCTCTACTAATGCAGGCATGGTGCGACTATATCCAAAAGTCACATTCTTCATTTCGAAATATCCAATCAATTTTTTATTAATAAGTTTATTATTTACCTTTTGGATATTTTTATCTTCATTGTCTAAAAATTGTTTGTCAATTTCATAGTTCAGTACATCATCAATGCGTGCCATATCGCTTTCGGTTTCGTGTAACATGGCCCCTACTGATACAAGTTGGTTTACTGGTGTAATAAAATTATTCATTAAATAAGTAAAGGCAACTAAAGCTCCTAAAGTCATTTCACCTTCCATTATTCTCAATGCACCTATTCCTAATATTAAAGTATTTGTTAAAGAGGAAATTAGATTTGGAAGTATATTGAGCCTTATTGTTAACCATCCAAATTCTTGTTGAGCGTTCATTACTTTAGCCAAATATCCTATCCAATTAGTAAAAAAATCATTTTCTCTACCAGAGGATTTTAATGTTTCAATCATACTAATTCCAGAGGTAGTAGTGCCTAACAACTTTCCAGTTTCATTACTTAACCTTCTACTTCCATCTTTTCTAGCCGTTGACACATAACTTAAGGCAACAACATTTAGTATTGCCATAAAAACACCAATTAACGTCAAGGTAACATCATATGAAAACATTAAAATTGCATAAAAAATCACTACTATAACATTTAATGCAGCGTTTGCTAAATGCCCACTTAACAGTTTTGCCACTTTATCATTTAATGAGACTCGATTACCTATTTCTCCACTGTATCTCTGAGTAAAAAAAGCAATTGGTAGATGAAAAACATGCCAAAGAAATTTACTAGAAGTTACCAATGCAAGTTTTGTTTCTAATTTAAGCAAAAAGTGTTGCTGGAGGTAAACTAAAGAAGCATTAACAATTAGAAGTGCACCCATAATTAGTAAAAGGGGCATTACAAAACCTGAAAAATTATTAATTAGATATTTATCTATAAATATTTTAAGGAATGATGGAATTACTAAACCAGGAATTACTAAAAATAAACTTGCGATGATAATGTAGAAAATACTTAATTTAGAATTAGTAATTCTTGAAATTAAAGATGATATCAATCCTTTTTTATCATTTCCTTTTTCAAATCCGTTCGAAGGACTAAAGGTTAAAACGACACCTGTGTAAGAATCGTCAAATTCTTTATGACTCACATAATATCTCCCTTGCGCTGGGTCACTAAGGTAGACTCTGTTTTTTGTAAACCCCTCTAGGACTAAAAAATGGTTAAAATTCCAGAAAATAATCGCTGGAGTTTCTATTTGCATTAGTTTTTCAATAGATTTAGCATATCCTTTTGCTTCTAATCCAAACTCTTTAGCCGCTTTTAGAATATTTGTAGCCTTTAATCCATCTCGTGATACCCCACAAGCTATTCTCAATTTTTCTAACGGAACAAATTTTCCAAAATGACCTAAAATAATACTTAAAGCTGCAGCACCACATTCAACGCTTTCCATCTGTAAAACAGTAGGCACTTTGACAGGTCTATTTTGTTTTTTTAAAAGTAAGTTTATGATATTTTTCATTTTGATGGATCAATATAAGTCAAAAAATTTCTTGAATGCTGGAACAACTAGTGTCACCGGAGGCTCTCGTTTAATTGTGATTTTACCCAAACATGATGTCCCTTCTTTTAGAAAAATATCTGGACCTTTAGCAGAAGTCCATTTATATCCACTATACGATACTGGGTCTTTCTCAAAATCTACGTATACTTCAAATAAAGGTCCACCAACTAAAAGTTGCTTTGTAAGTTGATCATTTTTAACAGATGTGAGCATTCCTTGTTGGGTTATCGGAAAATCAGAAACATAAGTTACTTTGCCTTTTATAAACCCATATTCTTCAGGCTGTACCGTTGAAGGTACAATTAAAGCTTCCATTCCTTTTTTAATTTTTTTCCCATCTTTTGAAGGAATATATAGAATACCTCTTAACTGAGATTGTTTTGTTTTTAATGTGTTTTTAAGTTTAAATAATGGAGACCCTACTGATACAACAATTCCAGCATCAGTTAAAACCTCAACTACTTCTCCGCTATATGAACTTTTTATATTTTTTTGATTATCATACCTTTCCGTTAAAAACTTAAGATTTCTTTCAGCTTCCGCAATTCTTTGCTTTTGTAATATAACTTTCTGTTGTATATCAAATCCTAAATCATTTTGCTGACTTGAGGTTTCTACGATTTGTCCTTTTAATCTTTCAATAGCATTTTTGGCTACCTCAATTTGTTGTTTCGTATTTGCAACTTGCGATTTAGTTATTAAACTTTTATCCAGTAAAACATTCTCTGATTCCAACTGATTATTCAGAAAAATGATTTTCTTATTTTCTGATTCGATTTCCCCTTTAATACTTACACGGGATTGACTAATTATTTCACCTTGTAATTGAGTGCCCTGATTGCCGTATGACATTAGCTTTTCCATTTCAAATTTTCTATCAGATAGAACCGCTTTTGCATCTTCTATTTGTTGAAATAGTTCTGGTTGTCTTATTGTTGCGATAATATCACCTTTTTTAACGGTGCTCCCTATTACTACTCTTAACTCAACTAATTGTCCTTGTGCAGTAGCAACTACTTCATGAACGTCTCCACCTAATACAACACCAATTACATCTAATTTCGTTTTTACAGTACCCATAAAAGACCACATTATCGCTGTAAAAATTGCTACTATAATTGTAATTAAAGCAATCCAAGCTTTTGAACCAGTGACCTTAATTAATTGATCTAATTTTTCTGGAGTTGAAAGTTTTTCTAATGCCGATTTTCTAAAAAAAGGTGCTGACATAATTTATATTTTTAATTTTCTGTGTTGGGAATGGTATAAAATGCATTTTGAGTAATTTTAAACCCAAGATCTTCTTTAGAAATAAGAGTACCTGTTTCGTGCCTAAGTATTAAGATTGCATTTGAGAATTGTTGCTGTGCGTTTAAATTCTCTAATTCTGAAGCAGTAAGTCTTTCTTGAAATAAGATTAAATTTAAAAGAGTAGTTAAACCGGATTGAAACTTAATCTGTTCATTTTTAAACGCATTTTGATAAAAATCAAAAGACTCTTTTGATTTTTGAAGAATTAAAACACTGTTCATAAGATCATAAACTGCAATATCAATATTCAATTCAATATTTCTATGAATGTTTTCATTTATTATGGTTTGATTTTGCAAAGCGATTTTACGTATCGAATAATTCCCTTTGGCCAAATTGTTATTCAGCGGAAAAGAAAATGAAAGTTTGGCTCCACCTCCTAGTTCTTGACCTTGATTATTAACAAGAGAAGACCAAGATTTAGCAACTCCGTTTCCCACGCTTGCACTCCCATAAAAAGCAAATACTGATAAATTTAATTGGGGCTTTAGATTATTTATTGCTACCAAATATTGAAGTTCTATTGCTTTATATTCCTCTCCAATTGCTTTTACATCGCCTCTTTTACTCTTAGCTATTTTAATTAGTGCATTTTTATCAATAATTCCATTATATCCAGATTCTAAAACAGTGGGGAAATCATTAATAGGAATATCTAATCTTTGGCTTTCTTCATCAATTAGACCAATAACTCTTCCTAAATTAATTCTTGAATTATATAAATTTTGTTTTGCAACTGCAGTTAGCCTTTCTTGATTCCTTAAATCTGCATTGACTTGATCTAAATCACTTAGTGGTTTTTTATCAGCTTTTACAAGTTCTGTAGTCATATTTAATACCTCTCTTACTCTGTTCTCATTTTGAGTGTAAATTGATAGGCTCTTATATGCCGTATAATAATTCCAATAAGCAATACCTATTTGCTCTATTTCATAAGAATTTGTAAACTCATAATCATATATACTTTTGTTAATATAAAAAGTAGATGCTTTTTCTAAAGCTGTAACTATCTTCTCTCCTCTTCCCCTTAAAAGAGGTTGAGTTAAGACAAGATTAAGAGTGCTAGAATGATTACCATAAAAAGAGCCGACATATTCATTGAAGGCATTATATGGATAATTTGTGTTATTATAATTATATTTTAGACCTACATCAACAATTTGGCCCGTTCGTAATGTTTTTTGTGAACCAATTGAAAAATCAAATGAATTATTTCCTAGAGTTTTATCGACTAAATCATTTCTAGGATCTGCATCAAAAAGATTGTATTTTCTATTTTGAAATGCAACATCAGAATTTAAGTTAAAATCAAATACACTTTTTTGAAGTTGTAAGTTAGCTTCGGCATTTTGAATTGAGTAATTAGCACTTCTAATGGTTGGATTTTTATTAAATGCGATACTTGAAACCTCTATCAAATCACACTTGATTTTAGACTGACTGTATAAAAGATCATAACTAATAAATAAAATATAAAACAAAAAGTAATTCCTCATATTGAACTTAATAATTAACACTTAACTTTACTTCTGAAAATTTATTTAATATTTGACCAAAACGCGCACCAGCTTGAGAAACAACATCCAATACTTTTGTGTCAATTAAATCTTCTTCCTCTGGCATCCCATATCCTAGCTGATCCGTTGTTTTTCTTAACCTATTAGAAAGAAATAGTGCCAATGAATAATAAAAATTAGCTTTAAAATCTGGATTCGAGGACAGTCTAGCTTCCATTGCATTTCGAGATATTTTATAAACTACAGATGTTTTTTTTGAGATAACAGAAACTGATGGAGGTCTAGATTCTAAGAAAGACATTTCACCTACAATTTCACCTACTCCTAAAATTGCTATTTCTTCACCCTCATTTTCATCTGAAAAAATTGACAGCTGACCTGATAATAAAATGTACAAGTTATCTATATAATTCCCTTTTTGGATTAGTTTGTCTCCTGTTTTCAGTTCTATTTTTTGGCCATTGTGGATCATCCATTCCACATCTCTGTCATTTAATTGGCCTAAGAAAAAAAGCACTCGTTTCATAGTATATATTTTTAAGGTTATGGTTATTTAGTTATACTTTATTTAAAATGGTTTTTATTTTATTTACTGAATTTACCGCTACTTTTTCAACAGACTCATTTTTAAGATAATGAGTTTATCAATGCTTTGGGTGATATATCGTATTGATTACTAAATAATTTAGAAAAATAATGAGAATCATTATAACCAACTGAATATGAAACTTGGGAGATCGAATCTTGAATGTAATTTTCGATTAATTGCTTAGCTTTATGCAACCTTAAAACACGTATGTATTTATTAGGAGTTAAATAAACTAAATTTGAAATTTTTCTATGAAGTTGCCTTTCACTCACAGCCATTTTACATGATAATTCATACAGATTAAGGTCGCTATTAGAAATGGAATTATAAATTTCTTTTTCAAAGTTGATTAACCAATTTAGATCGGTTTTTGTTACTTTTTCTGGAGTAATCTTATTGAAGCATAAATGCTGAACATTTT
>Ga0326734_1000285_pt1 | contig 14389 bp, 9 predicted proteins | sample 15_GP2_1315_FD_207944 | JGI IMG/M metagenome (GOLD analysis project Ga0326734, IMG submission 207944) | Glacier ice microbial communities from Ngari, Tibet, China - 15_GP2_131.5 | ecosystem: Environmental > Aquatic > Freshwater > Ice > Glacier | place: China: Ngari, Tibet | collected 2018-07-18 | reverse complement strand
CGGGTGTTAATACTCTCCTCAGTACTACACGAATTATATTGTGCGTACAACCACGATGAAATACGTGATTTTTGGAACAGCATCAAAGATGTAGGATTTGATTACATCGTGATAAGAGATATGTTATACGATCCTACTACTTGTCTAGTAGATTCAAGAGACCATTCTAAAGTGTTACACACCTTTCCAAATACGGCCAGCAGCTTTAGTTCTATCTGGGGTTCACTTGCCAACCATCGTAACTTCACGCACTACCTTCTCAAATACAGGTACAAAAGTAACTGGACTAGAGAAGTGGAAGAGGATTACTTGAGCCTCAACAAGTTGGATCTACTTGCAAATCTTCTAAGTTTTGGATATACCCCTAGCTATTGGAATCAACATTCACTTAAGTTCATCAGAGAAAAAGTAAAGGAGGACTTTGATATAGACTTTAGAGAACTTACACATGTCAAAGCAATCTTCAGATTAAAAAATCAATAGCAATAAAAAAGCCTCTCATTTCTGAGAGGCTTTTCTTTTCTTTACGAAGCGGAGAATCCGCTGGAGATACCTCCTGAACGTGTTAGCGTGATCTTGTTGATGAACTTCTTCATAGATCTTGTTGGTTCTACAACCACATCTACGATGCCGAAGCCATTATCAATCAACTGGCTAGTGTTGTTCGAGGAGTTCATAGCAACTTGGAAGTTGATGATACCACCCGCAGTCTTGACAGTTTCGAGGTAGTTGCGAACAACCGATTCGATTTCAAGTCTGATTGAATCTTCATTGATCTGGAAGATGTAAGGAGACAGAATCACTTCAATCTCTTCTTCTAGAGTGATGAGTACGTCGCGTACGTGAAGGTCATTCAGTGCAGAGTTGTAAGTCTGGAAGCCAGACTGGTCACCGTACAACTGGATAGCACCATTGAGACGAATGATAGGGTTGATACCCATTGGCTCAAGGTACTCACGATCTTCCAATAGCAAGTCAACTTCTAGACCGATCAGGTTATCATCAGAAATGATACCTCTACGTCCAGCAGCAACAGCAAAGGGAACACCTGCCTTGAACTTCTCAACGAAAAGGTTCGAGATTGCAGCAGCAGGGGGAACAGTGAAGTTACGACCATTCTCTCTGTATAGCAGGTAAGGCCAACCAATACCAGTGTGAGCAGCACCATTGTTCAAAGTAGCAAGGCTGAATCTGTTTGTTGGGTTCAATGCAAGGTTACCGCCTTCAGCGATGTAACGTGTCTGCACAGTTGGGTTTGGCTCATCCGCTGTAGCAGCGTCTGTGAAGATAGGATCAACCGACTTCTGAAACTCAGCCATCGAAGGAACGTTGATGAATGCGATAGAACGATTACGCTGCTGTGCTAGACGGGTCAAACGTGACTTGCACTCTCCGCTTAGGCCACCAGAGAAGGTGTCAACGATGTAACGAATCTTCACATTCTTGTCCGACAATGCTCTAGCCAGGTTGGTGTTGTAAAGAACATCATAGATCTTGTCAACCTTTACATCGCTGCCATCAGGCATGTGTTTAGCCTTCAAGGTGAAACCGCTTAAAGAACTGAATGAAACGTGCTTAGCGTAACGCTCAAGAGGCTTAACCAATTGGAAAGTACCATCAGCAAACAACTTAATGTCTCCAGTTGCGGTAATCTTTACAAACTTTTCAGCAGTTCTGATATCATATTGAGCTACTGTGTGAACACGGACAAGAAGTCCATCGACACCCACAACATAGTCACCAACTGCAACGCCGTTTGTTGCATTAGCAACAACTTGAGTCAATTGCAAAACATCATTAACCTTAGCAGGAGCAGCATCAACAAATTTGGTGAGGTCACCATAGAAGCTAACGATGTTCATTGCACTTACAGATGTACCATCGATAGCGTAACTAGCGTTTAAATCAAGGTCAACTTGAGTAGCGGTAGCAGCACCATTTAGAGGAGCATCAAAACCAGATACAGTTACAAAAGGATTGGTAGCATCAACACCGTATTGGAACTTCAGGTAAACCTTTGTGCCTGCTACATTAGTGATAACGTAGTCGTTGTTTGTTAATAGACCACTCTTCCAAGCTGTATAGATTGAAGTGCCTAGTGCAGATTTGATAACCACTTTACCGAGCACTGTAACTTCAACTTGTCCAGCAGCAGTTAAGTGTTGGTATTCATTGACAGTAGGAACGTTGTATGATAGGAAGTTAAGAACTTCGTTTTGCACAGCAGTTTCAAAACCATGACCGATTAGGTCAATCTTATCTTCTTCTAGAGCAACACGGTCGATAGCACAGAAAATACCGGTCGAAGGTGTAGAAGCATTAACGATGCTTTCAATGAAGAGGTTTGCACCGTCACGACCCTGGAAGTCAGGAATCAAGCATCCAGTGAAAGTCGAAACGACAGTAACAGTTGGAAGGTCCAAGAAGTTGTCAATCTTGTCTACCTTCAAGCCGTTGCCTTCGAAGTAGCTAGCAAACAATGGGTTGCCTGAAAGAGCTGCACTGTTGCTGTAATCACCTTCTACAATCAGAACTTCAACGAAGTAATCAGACACATAGTCGTTAGGGTTTACACAAGCTGGAACTTCAAGCTCTTGTCCCAGGAACCACTCATCGCAACGAACATCAAATCCTGTAACCTTGGTCTTCTTGACCACGATTGACTTGGTAGTCTTGGAGAGGTTCACAAAGTTCAAGATTTCTCTTGTTGTTCCAATAGAAGCAAGTGCGTTAGCTGTGTCTGGTGTCCAGAAACCTTGCTTGTTGAAGAAAGAGCTAAGAAGTTTTGTGGTACCTGCCTTGTTCTCGTTCTGTAGGTTTACAGAGAAAGATTTCACACCAACTTTGTCAGGATCGGTGGAACCATTATCGACGGCTAGAAGGTTTAGTGCATATACTGGACCAGACTTAAGGCAAGTCTTCAAGCTTCTGTGGAAGAATGAACCCTTACGCTCCAATGAGTAATCTACGTCACCGAATGCACGGATAGCAGTCTTACGGTCTGGGCAATAGACAAGAGTGTTGAAAGGTCCTTTTTTTGAAAAGCCGACTACGAGTCTTGCCGTTTCTGTAGTAGGGAGTGGATTTTCACTGTTATCCAAGATAACGGTGTAGATGCCTGATGCTTTGTAACGTGAGAGATCGAGTCTTACAGCCATAATATTGTTATTGTTTAGCTATGTATCTTGATTGCCCCTGAAAGATTGATCTATTCTATGAGACCCCATTCACCTTCTTCATAGTCTTCGTCCTCTCCGATTTTGCTTAATTTGGCCTCGATCAGCTTCTTCAAGGCCTCGTCTAGCTCATCGTAAAGATCTTCTACCTGTATCGTAAACTGTTCACTGTCAAAGTATGCACTCAAATTGATATTGGTCGATGCAATGTCATCGTGACCAATCTGGCTACTGTACGAACCTTTGTCATTCACGCCGAAGTTAGACATCTCAACATAAGTTAACTTTTCTGTTAAAATTATCCTGACAGTTCTGACTAGCCTCTTTGCACTTGAACAAAGTGCCTTCTTGTTGCCAGCTCTGATCTTCAAACCCGGCTTCATCTTTGAAGAATTCTCGGTGTGCAAGGTATGGACTAAAATCTCGTCATAGAATCTGTCATCCTTTTCAAGTCTGTCTACAAGTCTCTTGCCGTCATAGTTCATCTCAAGAACAATGGCTACATCATCTTCATTGAACACTTCATAGAGTAAGCCTCCAACTACTGACGCAACCGCATCCACATCACATCTATTGTGTCTGAAAATTCCGACTTGCAGCAGACTGAAGAAGTCAGCCTCGTCTACGTAATCCTTTATCTTCTCTAAGTACGCCTTCGGTGTGGGGATGAGCTTGAAGATGTTAACTACGTGGTAGTCACGTCCAACACCTTCGCTAAGGTCAATTGAAAATACAAATTTGCCAGTTGCTTCATTGACGTTAAACTTGGGGTGCCATACCAATTTATCATACTCTATGTCATTCTCCTCAAAGTAATCTATAGTGGCATGGTTGAATTCCACTGCAGTGTTCTTCAGGATCTGCATGGTGGCAGCGTCAAGGAGAAGTCTGGAACTCGTAATAAACTGGTTGCCGTATTCCTGATTGAAATCTTCCTCAGAACCCAAGTTCTTTATTTCCTTTTTCTTCCAAGCATCATCTCTGCCAGGAACCTGCCACCAATCAATACGAATCGGGTTAAAGTCATTGTCTCCGTTTAGTGCAGCGGTGTAGATGTCGTAGAATTTATTCATTCCATTGGGCGTGGAAGTGATGATAATTTTAGAAACCATTGATGAGGAGATTGTAGGATACGTTGCCTTCCAGAAGAAGTCAATAAAGTTTGGATGGATGTGGGCAAATTCGTCCATATACAAGAGATGGACGGTAAAACCGATACCAGAGTTCTTGGTAGTTGTGTTACCAAACAGTCTGCAGCCATTGTCAAACTTCATCGTCTTAATGTTGTTTACAATCACACCAGGCTTCATGAAAAATGGAACGTGCGACATGATGACTTTGATCTTGTCAATCAATTCCTCCATAGTCTTTCCAACGTTGGCCAATACCATAACGTTTCTATCCTTATTAAAGATCAGATAGTGCGTGATGAACACGGAAGACATGACCGTATTGTGGCTTAGTATGCCGTTGGTGAAGTAACTGTGATCGGCAGTCTCTACGCTCAAGTCATACATTGATCTTCTGCCAGAGAGCTTGTAAACACTATCAGTTGTTGCGTAAGAAGTATCAGTGGTGACGAGGTCTCCATTTGTCATACAATTTACCAGCATCTTCTCTCCGTGGAGGTTAATGATCTGATGATGATCTGCACAATAAAGTTCCTTGTCATCTGACAATTTTAATTTCCAGGGCTCATAAGGTTGGGTCATGTGGACCTGTGAGATAGGTCCCCATCCACCTTTGACCTTTACAAGCCACATGGTTCTTTCAAATCTGTGCGAATCTATTATCTTTTTAGATGGATCTGTGTGATCCACCCCAAGATTTCTATATCGCACAGTCTCGACAAATTGTATCAGCCAATTGATGACTATGATCAGTAATGAAAACATAAATTAACGGGTTGCTAACGTGTTAGTGATTGGAGCATCCAATCTAACGAAGTAAGCATTTGCCAGGTGATGATCACCTGGTACTATTTTGTTGTATGCTGAATCTATTCCGAAGAGTGTTCCGCTAAATCCTTTCTCGTGGCCTGAACCAGCGAGGTATATTGTTCCATCGCTGCCTACACTTGTTACCATTGCACAGTGCCCCCAGATGTCAAAGTCAACCAGCTCAACAGATTTCTGTCTTGCAAGTTGCTTGGCAGCATCCATGGTGATTGATTTGTATTCTGGTGTCTTGATATCTTTTCTCAGGTAGTATTGGTCAGAAGCTGAACGGTAAACGTAAACCTTTTCTGTAACAGGCTTACCAGCCTTCTCGTCTTTAGCACGTTGTACTGCATCGTACATGTGGGTCAGTGTCAATGTTCTATTCCAGAACTGAACCATGTCTCCAGCCTTAGCATCTTTCTTGTCAACTGCGTTACCGAGACCAGCCTTTTCCACTGCATATTGCACGCCTCTCGTAGCAGGATGGCCATTCTCGATAGCCTGCAACAGTTTCATGTCTCCTGAAGAGTTAAGCTGCACAGACATATCCTTACGAAGAGTCTTGTTGTTTGTTCTAGTCAGTCCGGAGATGATCTTGTACACAAAGTCAAAGCACAAGAGATTATCGCCTGTGTGTGTCTTCTGAATGGTCATTGCTAGATCAATTGCTGCATTCTTTTCTGTAGATTTTGCACGAGTCTCTGTTTTAACAGGAGGATCGTTGTTGCTGTTGGCAAAGGAATTGCTCGGACTTCCAAATGATCCAAGGGTAGCAGCAACACCCATCACGGCGTTGTGGTACCACTTTTCATTGGTTTCTTCTGGGTCGAATTCTTCAAATAGTTTAACGTAGTTCACAGCTATCTATACAGGCATGATGCTTCCCATCTTCCCATTCTTACAGAACTCATCAAGAAATGCAACAAACAAGAAATTCTTGAGGCTCAGTCGCTCCCATGGTGGCAAATCGTCGTTTGTAAGAATTGGATGGAGCATCTTAAAAATCTGTGGTAGGAACGCCACAGCAGGATATGGTATGAGACTTATCGCAGCTGTTGCCTTCTGTGCAACCTTTAGAAGCTCTGGGTCAACCGACTGAACAGTATCAGTAGAGAAACTAATCTTTGACAATTTAAGTGTCTCTGGTATTGTTTTCGGTGCAATGTCTTTGAATCCATCTGCAACTGACAAGATGGGTGAGAAGTGAGACTCAACATCTTTAGTTGAAGAGTCCATGCTTTCAGTGATGAGAGTCTTTAGGTCTTGTGTGGTCTCTGGTTTTATGTCAGACGTGATGCTCAGCTTTTGTAGAACCACATTCAGTATCACGGTTGAACTAATCTTGACAGGTTTCTGTGAAGAACCGAATGGAAGCTTGGGCGCCTGGATCTTTCCAAGCTTTCCAAGAATTGAAAGTCCCGCCAACGCACTCTTTGCATCACCGCCTCCTTTAGTTTCCTTAAGAGTCTGTGCATCTGAAAGTTTTGGATTAACCTTGCCGCTTCCTGATGGAAACTGCCAGCCAAAACTAAGGCCTTTGGCCGAACGTGCTACTATATCCTTCACAACAACAGACTTGTCCTCTGCTATGTTGTATGCAACGAGGTCTGCCTGTTTGACAGATATCCTACCCTTTACCTTGTTGCTGTACGTCTCTACCATATTCTTTGAAGATTCTTTTGAAGAAATCTGTGGCTTGCTAAAGATTGGTCTGGGTATGGAGATTCCACCCATAGACATAGGTTTCATAGGTGGGTTGTTGGCATCTGAACCAAATGGACCAGTTGGGGTCACAGAGATCAAAAATCTCTTTTGTCCTGTCGGACTTATGAAGAACAGAAATGGTGATGGAAGGATTCCAGACAGTCCTATGAAGAACACGAACACTCCGAACGGGGTGGCGATAGCTTTGATTGGTAACCAGATAATTGGAAGAGGTATTCTGAGTGCTGGCGGAAGAATCATTCCGATTGGCCAGTATCTGAACATGCCTGGGCCAGGGAGTGGAAGGATACCGACAAGCGTAGCCATCAGTGCAAACCTTCTCCAGTACGCCATCTGTGTGAAGTTGGGAAAGTCAATCGTGTTGGAAAAATCAAGACCTGCTGCTTTGCCAGAATCATCACCATCAAAGATAGTATGATCGCCGGTGTTGTCTGGAGATGCCTCTCCAAGGCAAGGGATGTTAGTGATGTTCTCACTGTTGATCATAAGCTGCGCCTCTGTGGTTTTGATTTCATCAATGGTCCAATCTAGATCACGCTTCAGCTGTCGGAGCTTTTCTCTGTAAAATGCAGCTTCGCCATCTGCCCAAGAAAGTGCAGCAGGATAACCAGACAAATGTATCTTATTTGCTGCTTCGTGTTCTGCCTGGAGCCTTAAAGATTCACCGGCCACGTACGCAAGATACGAAAGCTTCTCTCTGCGTTCCACCATCTTATTTTCAAAGTTTGGTTTGAACTTTGCATGAAAGTCGTTAAATTGTCTTAAGTTTCCGATGAACTTGTCCATGTACACCTCTGCACCGGTTCCAACCAGTTCAGAATCTGGGGTATCCATACTAAGCCCTCTTTCCTGCAGCGTGAATACGTCATCAAGGTGTGCTGCAGCATCTAGATAAGTGTTGTACAAGTCTCCTTTGTTTTCTCTATCTTTCGGATGATAGTAGATGATTTCGTTATTATTCTGGTAATCTCTGTAATCTCTTGGAAGCCAAGAGTCTTTGTACAGGCCTTCTGGAAATTTTACTTGCAACCTAGGCTTACCAGATTTGTAAATGAAAGCTGCATTGCAAGTGAAAGATTTTAATTGGGCCTTTGCCTTCTTGTCTGGAGATTTTGGTACATTCCTCGATAAAGCAAAGCTGAATGCTTTGGCTGCATTGCTTGCACGTACTCCACCGACCGCCAGTTCGTCTATCATGTATTTGACAAACGTCTTCTTTCCTTCAAAGTATTGGCCAGCTATAAGATAATGGAAATAGAGTTCCTCAAGTTCATACTTAAGATCAATTAGATTCTGTATCTTGTCTGTACTGCCTGCTATCGAAACTATCTGACTTTCTACTCCTGCCATGCATTCGATGATACTATTTGCCCTTACTTCTCCGTCCTCATCGGGCGGAACAGCTAGTCCATCTAGTTCGTCGTTGTCTCTATCTATGTTATCAGTGTTTGCATCAATGTCATTTGCTTCATCGTCACAGCACACATCAGCCTCTGAAGCAGTACCAATCTGTGGATCAACCTTGTTACATAGATCATCACAAAGTTCTTCGTACGCCTTTGCTATCTCCTCAGGTGTAAATTCCTTAAAAATATCTTCTGCCATGTGGTATATAGTTAAACAGTCTAAAGATGCTAGCACACTATAAAAATTCCAAAGTATCAATGAACGACTTCGAACCGATCTATTTGAATCTGTTCGAGGTAATCCTGACACCTCCAGCCTCTATCACCTCCGCATTGGGCAACCCTGCGACTGTGTTGCTAGAGCAGGTGAAGAAGGTATCGGGCCTTGAAGTAGATAAAAATCCTGGGGTGGTCGAGCAGCACTTCAAGACACAGAAACGTAGATTCGCAGGCGCTAAGCCTGAGACTTCGACCATTGACATCGTGATTGACTTTGAGGTCAACATCTCTGATGCCAACTCGATGTATGTCTATGACATTCTGCGTAGATGGTCCAACCTTGTTTGGGATCCACAAACTGCAACAGGTTCTATCAAGTCTAAATACAGAGGCAGCGGAGTATTCGTAATGCACAACCGTGATGGAGATATATTCAAGAAAGTTGAAGTTGCTAAGGTATGGCCCATGAGCGCTATCCCAGCTATCGATCTTGATTATGCTTCTACTGAGATCTATGTCATGTCACTCACCTTCGCTGGTGAATTGATCAACGATGTCTGGAACTAATAACATTCTTTAATTTCTACCCTAAACCCCTAATGAAAATTAGGGGTTTTATTTTGCGCATATAAGTGGTATGACACGGATTGGTGTTAATAATTTAATTACACAAATTTGAACTTATACACTCAAATAAGCATTATTATTATGGCATTACAAAGAGGAATTAAAACAGAAGAGCTTTGCAGGATTCGCAGATACAAAGGCATCTTTACATTTGCAGACTTGATGGAAGCTGTTCCAGGTATTCTTCCAACTGATAGGATTTATGTCGACACTCAAGAATCTTATCATTCAGATAATTATAGCCAAGAAGGTCACACGGATCTTATTGCCACAAGACAACGTCAATACACTGATGAAGAACAAGTAGAGTATGAACAGATGTGGGAAGATATTAGAAATAAAGGCAGATTTGAACGGTACGAACAATTTTTAAAGCTAAAAGGAGAATTTGATGGACAGCCAGCACCTGATGAACCTGAGTGGGACCAAGAGGAAGAGCGTGAACGGAATTACCGTAAGGGCCGTAGATAATGCCATACTAGGACTTGTATGTCTTACTTCCGATGAACTTCCAAAGGATGACAGAATTTCATTCAGGACCCTAACGCGGAAGAGCTTGCTTAGCATGTCATATGATGACAGGGTTCGTAAGATTGATGAAATTTACAGGTACAATATTGAGATGCTTGACAAAGCTATCATGTACTGTGTGAACAACAGCATTGGCATGTACCGCGTATCCTCTTCAATGTTTCCTTTTGCAGACTGGAAGGAAGATTCTACATTTGGCACACTCCTTGAACTTTATGCAGATGAATTGGCTGCAGTAGGTCTTGTTGCTAAGCTTGCAAACATTAGGATTGTAATCCACCCTGACCAGTTCTGTGTACTGTCTAGCGACAGTGCAGAAATTGTGACCAACTCCATTAGGACCCTTGAGCATCACGCTTGGCTAATGGATGCCATGAACCTTCCACATTCTCCATGGGCTGCCATGAACCTACACGGTGGAAAGAAAAACAGACCAGATCAGCTTCGCAACACCATCCTAGGCTTGCCTGTTGGAATACGTTCTAGACTTACATTGGAAAATTGCGAGTACAGCTACGACGTCAACGCACTGTACGACGTATGTTCTTCCACTAATGTACCCATACTTTTTGACTTTCACCACGAAGCAGTACATCACCGATACCATAGCTACGGTGTGGACGGTATCCACACCGCTTACAGGCGAGCTTTAGAAACATGGGAAGAACCTACCATTAACCTTACCCACCTCTCGAATGGCATTGACGGAATACATGACAGAAGGCATAGTAAGCTTATCACAGACTTTCCTGAGCTTGCCAAGACTGTCCCTTATTGTGAAATAGAAGCAAAGGGCAAAGAGCTTGCCATTTTTGGTCTAACTGAATAAAAAATGCCTGATCGATTTGATCAGGCATTTTTGTTTTAGTACGGAAACTGTCCGCTTGTTGGGTCGTCCTGGTATTCTGCGTCTCCACCAATTCCAGCAAGACCTCCGTAAACCGTCATCATGCAGGTCACATGAAGCTTGGTAATGTAACTCCAGTTTGTTGTTCCTGGAGGAAGCATGATCTGAAATTTACCATCTCTTCTAGATGCAATCGGTAGGAATCCAGACATTTCAGTTTGTCCACCAGGTCCTCCTGAAGATGTACCGTAACAATAGACCTGACCGATTGAAGCAGCATATCCATAAACTGGTATTTCAGTGATTACCCAGTTGTCAACAGGTGAATCTACCTGGACTGATTGGATAATAATGTGAAACTGCAAGTCTGTCCTTAAACCGAAGTTAAACACTCTCATGCTACATGCAGTGACCTGACCATTACGATCACCATACGGGAATGGTGTGTTTAATATAACCGATCCACCGCTCTGTCCGGTGATAGGTGTGACGGTAAGGTCTCCTCTGTAGCCTTGCACTTTTAACCTTGTCAGTGGCACGTTTGACCAACCTCTTTGCGGGATAAATTGCTTAGCATATACAGCACCATCAAATTCAGCACGACCTTCAACAGAAAGAGCTAAACTCTTAGATTTGATCTTTACGCAAGTCCTTTGGAAAAGCTGCGAGACATCATTTAAGTCTTCAAAATAGCCTGCATATGTTATTGAACGGTATGTCATCCTTTGGATAGTTCCATGCACCGCCGCATCGTTACCTTCCCATATCGGATTGGTAGGTGTGCCAAAATTTCTACTGGTCCACGAATGTCCTAGACGTCCGGCTGCTGTGTGGCCAGTTACGCCAAACGTAGAGACCCCAGATGTATCGATAGAAGGTCTGTCTATCGTCTCATAGTTCTTGACAAAACCTACAATTGCAGATCTTGTACGGTCGAAGAATGTCGGCATCTCTGCACCGGCTGACAAAGCAATTAAACTCGTTTTGCTGTTATTAAAGTATGCACTTCCTGTAACCTGGAGTACGTCCTCAGATGATAGCAATAAATCTGATCCAATAATAACTCCACCTTGCTTTGTTCCTTCATTATATCCAATGATGATATTACCATGTTCAACTGGTGAAGGCCTTGTGTTATTGACTCGCCCTACGCCAGCGGCGCCAACCACGATACCTGTACCTTTACCTGCTGCAATAACAATGTCTCCGCCTCTTGATAGGCCTGATTTATTGTGAAGGTCTCCACCCTTGATAATGAATGGTGCTCTTTGGATAAGTCCTAATGCAATGTCTTCGGCTTGTGGAGACGAAATGATGCTAGCTACAGCAAGTATAGCAGATTCTTTGTAGTTTTCGTTTGCAATCAGGACTGGACCATCTACCGATAAACCGTATCTGCCAGAATAGAAAGCCAGATATTCATCTGCATCAAGATCCTTTGGATCCTTTGGTTCAATACCAATGGTAACATTACCTTTACCTACTGAAAAGAGGTTCTTTGCATCAGTACCGTCATTTTCAACTTTGGTAACCATGAACGACATGTCGGCGCTTCCGCCGCCTCTTCCAGCAAATGTAACAACCTCTAAACCTTCAGACGAATCATCGTGTTGGATAGAAGCTGCGATGCTTGCAAATCCAACACCGAACATGTAAGCGTTAGGATTCTGTGTAGAGAAGTAAGGTATTGGAGTAGGCGCTCCAAAGATTTCATCAAGAGGATAATTGCCACCACCTACCTTGACACCAAATTTGCCGTAGACAAGCATGCTGTTATCATCACGGCTCACGCCAGAACCTACGACAATTGCTCCTGCGTGTGTCGACTTTGCATCTGCGCCAATCGCAACAGAGCCTTCGCCAGAAGCTTCAACACCATTTCCTATACCAAATGACTCAAGTCCTATCTGTCCTGTCCTAGAACCGATTGTTCCAGAAAGGTTAGCAACAAAGTTGACAGTGGCAGTCAATGTGTCTTTGTCTAATTCCAAAGTTTTTTCAAGGCCAAAGCCCATAATAATCTGTGGATCCTGATTCGCTAGGCCACCGATCATTCCAATGTATGCAGATTCAGAATTGCCATCCACACGAACAATTGATGTCATGACAGTTTCAGTCTCTTCATCAAACTGGCCTTCACCGACCCTGGTCATTTTAAAATGGATCTTGGATTGGTTTCCGCCTCCCACGTTTGCACCGAAGATGGCAGGTGTGATACTTGATCCATCTGTAAGCTCAAGTACTTCTCCAAGAAGGTGGAGCTTTGCTTCTGGATTTCTGTTGTTGAAACCTACATGTCCCTTCCCTGTTATTGAAATTGAAGGGGTATCCTTCTCAGGTCCAATGTGTAACTTATTTTGTGGGTCTTGTTCGCCATCTTCACCGAAGATGACGTAGCGCTCATTTAAATCTGCAAGGTCAAACAAAATCCTGTCAAAGTCTCCCGACGTGCTGAATCTGTACGTATGATCTTTACCAACTTTAAATCTGTTTGGTCCAGACGCAAGTATGTTATCTCCAGAAGAGTTTGAAACAGTGAAGTTGTAAACACCACCTTCGCTATCAAGATACAAACCAACCTGTTTGGTCTGTGGAGTTTCCAAGCCTGCATTATCAACTGCTCCAAATGTAAGGAATGGATGACTTAAGTTGTTAGACAGCATCTTGATAACAGGTCTGAAGGTTGATGTAAGCGGATCAATATTCAATGCCTTGTAGTCAACAGGGGAAAGCACCATCGATTTTACTACACCATCGTGCATTGGAAGGTTATAGTAAACACTTCCACTACGCTCAGTGAACGTACCGTCTTCAATTAATTTACCTTGATCATTCCATGTAGTGCCATCAAAAGCAAAGAGGTGCCCCGTGTATCTGTTGAAAGCTAGGTCTTTTTCAGCTGCTTCTGGTACGTTTGCCCCAGACGGGTCTGTGTCGACGACAGTCCACTCAGATCCCCTCGGACCAACAAAGCCTTCAATACCTCTTGGGCCTCTTCCGCCAGGAATTCCATCGTCGCCAATTTCACCCTCGATACCAGGAGGACCTCCGCCAAACTGTGAAATCTGACCGAAATTAAAATTCAGTTTGTCGATGTATTCCTGCTGGCCATCTCCGGCTAACAGCTGTTTTAGATTGATTTGTGCCATGGTGATAATTTATTTAACACGGTAATTTTTTACTAAATGTTTTGTGTGTATATTTGCTTAACCATAATTCACTGCAATGAATACGTATAACACCAAAGAGAAATCGAGATTGCTAGAATGGTCATTGAAAAGACAACACGCACTGCCTCTTGATATACACGAGTTGGATGCCCTACTTGAAATGGCAGGCACGGATTATCCTTTTGAAATTGAGGTAGATTCCTTTAATGATGTACGTATCTATGACCCTGAAAAGATGTTACGCAGCTACAATGGTCCGAGGTTTAAAGATGGCTGGACAGGATGGATAAAAAATCCTAAAAAGAATTCAGCTGTCTCCTTTGTACAGGACATGGAGGTAGATCACAAATGCAAAGCTGGAACCGCTGTTGTGTATGCAAGAGATGAGTTCACTGCTGTTGCGAGTGTTGAAGCAGAACTCAAAGAGCTAGGCCATCGCATAGGAACTTTTCAGGTTTACAGAGGCTATAAGCAAGACGATAGAAATACAGTCGTCCATAAATGGGGAGATCTGTATTTCTATCGTGTACATTTTTCTATATGAGTTCTAATAGAATTGATGTCGTGTATTCATACGAACCGTTTAAACTTCCTGCTGTATCGATTACGTAAATGTACCCATCAACCTGCTCAACACGTAATGCCGTTGAGCGTACAAAGCCAGCTTTAAATCTTGCGGAATCACCGATGCTTACAAACTGGTTAGGCAACGAAGGCTTGGACCTTACAAACGTATCAAAACTAATGA
>Ga0326734_1000284_pt1 | contig 14394 bp, 18 predicted proteins | sample 15_GP2_1315_FD_207944 | JGI IMG/M metagenome (GOLD analysis project Ga0326734, IMG submission 207944) | Glacier ice microbial communities from Ngari, Tibet, China - 15_GP2_131.5 | ecosystem: Environmental > Aquatic > Freshwater > Ice > Glacier | place: China: Ngari, Tibet | collected 2018-07-18 | reverse complement strand
CGCCCGACTTGTCCAAATCAAACTTTGCACGCGCAAGCGAGTTAGCAGCCCAGCCACGCGCCGACGAATCGCGCTCTGATGCCGACATATTCATCGGGAACGATTGCCCGATCATGGGCTTGGCAAAGGTCTGCCGGTCGCCTTGGTTGATGAGTTGCGGTGCTACGTAGCCCGCCGAACCTTGGCCGACTCTTTCGCCGTACTCATCAAAACCTTGCAGCATTTTGGAGCCGTTTAGCCCTTCGATCTCGCTGGTGCGCGCCACTTTTGCGCGCCCTAAATTCTCTGCGTCGGCTAATTGCTTGACCTTTTCAAACGGTACACCCTGACGCAGTAACTCCGAATAATCGGGGCGCTGTGGCTGCTGCTGCCCGCCCTGCATACCGGGTTGGCCTTCGCCTATCGGTTGGCGTGGTGCACCAAAGTTGGCAATCAAGCCATTGATCCGCGATGCCTCTGCCGTCTGCGCTTTGCGGTCATCCATTTGCTGTTGGGCTTCCTGCATTTTCATGGCTTCAAACTTGCGCTTGGTGTCACCGTCCTTTTGCGACTTGGCATACTGCATACCTTCGCTGATACGCTGACCAAAGCCCGCACCATCACTGCGCTGACCGCCCGCCATAAGCAGGCCAAGACCTAAGCGGCCTTCGTCAGTGTCAAGAAAATCAAGTAAACCGGCCATCTAAGCACCTGCTTTCTGTTTGGTTTGCATTAGCGGTAATCGCCGGGTTGCTGGAAGGATGAGCGAAAGCGCTCCATTTCACGCAATAGCCGGTCGTCTTCGGTTTCTTGCGGCTGGACTACTGGTGCGGGTACGGCTGCGGGTTTTTGTGCGCCAAAGTCAATCGGCGCATAACGTGAGCCTTCATTCATCAAGCCCGGCCCACCAACGCTAAACGGCCCGCTTTGCGCGTTATCAAGCAAACCGGCTGGCTGCTGTTGCTGTTGTTCAGGCATCGCTTGGCGTGGCCCATAACCTGCTTGGCCGGGTTTCTCACGGGCCTGACGCTGATAGCCGGGGCCGGTCATGGCTTTGTTTGCAAAATTCATGATGCCGGGCGCGATGTTTGAACGGTAATTATCGATGTCGTTAAACGTGTTTTGATACGCCGTTTTTTGTTGCTCATTAAACGGGTCATCGGTGTAACGCTTTTGCAGCGCCATGCCGTCTTTGATTTGTTGTTTAAGCCAAGGCGCAGCTTCGGCCCACGGCTCTTTTGTGTTGACTTGCTGTCCGCCGCCGCCGCCGTTTTTGCCACCGCTTGACATAAGCCCGCCCACAGCGCCTACGCCTGTACCTATCAATGAAATAGCGCCTGCAGATAATCCTAATGACATATTAAGCCTCTATGTTTTCTGCTGCCTTGTTGGCAACGATTTGTGGATTTGTCGAGCCGCCTAGCAAGTCGCTGGCTTTCGATTCAGACAATACTTCAACCAATTTATCGGTGTCGGTAATGTTGTCGGGGTTGGCAAAAAAGTTAGTCCATCGCGTGTCTTCAAGCGCAATGGCGGCGTTTTTCATACCGGCCCGACAAGTGAACGTATCGCCTGCTGCCACCTCTTGCGTGCCGTCACCTGTGACCATGCGCAAGCGACCCTTACTGACAACAATCAAGTTTTCAGTCTTATGGATTGCACCGACTAAAACCGTGCCTGCCGGAATATTGATCTCCCGCGCATACAAACCCGGTGCAAAGTAGTGACGTACCGGGCAATCAACTTGAGGCACTTTTAGCAGTTGCGCTTCAAGCGTTGCCAGCTTTTCGCGTGTGGCTAGCTCGGTCACGGACCTCTCCGCGTGCCGCCGTAGTCTCTGCCGTCGTAAGTAGCAGGCGCTGAATCACGAATGCCGAGGTTTCTTGTCGCCTCGTAGCCTAGTTTTGCACCGCCTACTGCGCTCACGTAGGGGTTGCCTTGTGAGCTTGTAGAGCGTGAATCTGTGCCGCCTCCTTGCCCAACATCGTTGGCTATGCCGGTAAACTTTTGGTAATAGTTAATCGGCGTGTTTTGCATGTCTGTTGCTGCATCAACGCCCCTTACGTTGCCTCTGTCAATCCGATCCTGCACATCATTGCCGACGCCTATAGCCTTCACTTGGTTGTTAAATGTGTCCTGGTAAATATCTGCGTCCAGCCTGTCGAGCTTGTAGTCACTATCGCGCAAGGCAATGTCGTATCTATTGCCAACGTCTGTGGTGTCCAGCGCCAGCTTATCCTTGCCAAGCCCCAGATTGTCTTTATGAATCACCCCGTCTTGGATTAGTCGGTCGCTGCCTAATTTGAAATTGTTGTCTACGCCGGTCCTATTTGTGTTGGCGTTTGTCGTGTCAACAACATCTTTTCTCAAGTTTATGTCGTAGTTATTTTTAAGCCCCGTCGCTTCGTTGGTATTTCTGTCTGTCCCTAACTGGAAATCGTTGGTCGCCCTTAGTAAATTGGTATCGGCGTTTTTGGTATCAATGCCATTTCGCGCCGTATTTATTTCAAACGTTTGGTCTTGCCCGCGCCGGTTGGTGGTGTCGTTAATGCCTGCAATGTTGAGTGAGGTGTCCGCGCCGTACTTTGAGCCTATCAGCGAGTTGTCCGAACTGTACTTTGAGCCAATCAGCGATTGGTCAGCGCCGTACCTTGAACCTGTCAACGAGTTGTCCGAACTGTACTTAGAACTTTCAAAAGCTTTGTCCGCCGAATACCGGGCAGATGCGGCTTGACTATCAATGCCGTAGCGCTGTACTCCCCGGCCTTCCTCCGCTTGGTAGTCGGTGTTGTACATATTTGCAAGGTTGCCCTGCAGCGAATCAGCAGCGCCTGAAATAGCCGCGCCCTCTGCTACGCCTTGCCGTGAGCCACCCAAACCACCACCCATCACGCTGTTGCTGCGAATACCTTGAAAGCCCTGCTGAAGCGCAGAATTTGAGCGACGGCCAATCTCATCGGCCATGCTCTGAAGATATGGATTGCGTGCATTCATGTTGTTTGCCTTTCGATTAATGTTTAGCCGAGACGGACCCAGAGACCGGCCCGCCGTATATACAAGCCGTTACCACCGCCGGGATTCCATGGCGCTTTTGCTTCGTACAAATCGCCGTCCTGAATCTTTTTGGGCGGTACGGTGGTCGGAATCAAGCGGACAAATGGGACAGCGCTTAGTGCGGCTTGCTTGATGGCTAACAGTTCATCGCGCAGAAAGCGTGGAAGCTGGTTAACGTCATCTGGCACTGAGCCGGTTTGGTAAGTGTTCAAAACCGCCCTTTCGGCACTAAATCCATGTCGTAGCTTCTGATTCTTACGAGTTGCGGATCGCTGCTTTCGAGCTTTAACGCAAGGTGCCTTCCCGCTGGTGCAAAGGCGTTGGCGAAGTTGTCCACACCCACCGTGTACACCACTGACGGGCTGTAACGCGCTGCACCGTTGGCTGTCATGGCCGAGCCATGCGAGATGTTGATTTTTAAACCATCAACCGCGTCAATTTGCGGCCTGCTGGCTCGTAATATTTTCACGCTGTCAGGGTCTTCAAAGTGGATGCCGTGCTTTTCAAGTCGCCACGGTAAAGCCACGCCAAAATCAGTTGCGCCGGTTTCTGCCAAACCGATTCGTGGTGTGGTGGTGCTTAAGATCAATCTTGCTTCGTTCTGGCTGAATTCGTTTTCAGCCCATGCCGATACGTCTACATTCCAAATGTCACCATCAGACGCCCAGGTTTCAGACTGTGCCAAAGAAACCTGACCTGTAGCTGCGTAGGTGACGTTTGCGACGGTACGCACACCCCAAGTATCAGATTCCCAATTCCACGCCGCTACGGTGTCGCAAGAGGTCTTGCCGCTGGACGGAAACACGACCCACACTTCAGACTTCTTGGGGTTGGTGCACAAAAACGCTCGTTTGCCGTTGGCGCTGTCCATCAGTGAAAACAGCCAGTTGCGGATGCGCCCTTCGCACAAGCTTGTCGCCTCGCCGCCTGTGTGGATTTTTACATCGCCGTTGGTCAGAAACACATGGCCTTTTGGTGTGCTGACGACACAGCCACGCGCCAATAAACCGTCATTACCCGGCAAACGTACAAAGCGAAACACGTCATTACCGCCGACAAGCTGCATTGCGTAGCGTGCGTCTTGCTTGTAGATGATGTTCACATCGCCCATGGGCAGGCAATCGACCATCGGGCCGGTGGTTTCTGCCAGATCAACTTCGCCCGCATCGTTTGTAGCTAATGCGGTAAAGGTGGTCGGTAATGCGCCGGGGTCTGCTGCGCTGGACCATGCGACACCATGCGAGCGTTTGGCAGTCCCCCATGTATTGCCCAGGCAGATAAGGTAGTTTTTGAAGGGCCGGATAACGTCTGATTTATAGCCTGCCGTCCAACCGGGCAGGGTTATCAGGTCAGCCGCAACATCGCCGTTCCAGTAGCTGGGAGCGTTGACGCCGTTGTTTAAAACCAGCACGCCGTTAAGCACGCCACCTGACCAGCGGTCATCAATAGCACCTGTTGGCACTGTGCCGGTAATGTTGGTTTGCGTCACGCCGTTATCAGCATAGACAGCAGACAAACCGGCTTCAATCAGAAAGCGGCCTGCCGATGTTTCGTAAGTTGCCAGCCAGTAAGGAATCGCAGCCGGTGTAGTAAAGGCTGATTGAATGCCTTTAAACTTTTCAGCAAATTCATTGCGAAAGCGCATATTCAGCGCGTCCGACCAGTGGCCCGGCTCTAACTCGCTGGGCAACAGGTCGAAGTTAACGCCTGCGCCGCAGCTTTTGACCGTTTTAAGCATTAGAGCGCCGCTGCTGTAACAAACAGCGCGTCAAGCTGTGTATCGGTCAGGCCCAACACTTGCCCCATTGACAGCACAAGCGGCTGATTGCGTGTAACTTCGCTGCTGAATTCCCACTCGATACGTGCTGCATCACCTTGAATGCCAGCCATGCCAGCAATGGCCGCGTTGACGGTTGACAACTTGAGATCGCCCATTAAAGCAAGCCGTGCCTGCCTCATACTGACCACTTGCGGAATTGCTGGAGGTTTGACAGGCGGTGCGGTGTAGGTTGTGCCGTTATCCAGCCAGCCCGCCTGTACTGCATCAGGACAAGAGCGAAATAGTGCGACAACTTCAGGCATAAACAGGCGTGCCGGGTCGTTGCCTATGACTTGGACAACAACATTGTTCTCAGAGCGTGCGTATTTCATAGTGGCCTTAATAAAAGATTAGGACTGCTGCTGCGCCGCCTGCACCGCCAGTAGGCGTGCCCGAATTACCAGAGCCGCCACCACCGCCAAAACCGCCTGCGCCTGCTGTGCCGTCCGTGGCACCTATGCCACCACCACCACCACCAAAACCGCCTGCGTTACCCACTGTGCCAGCACCACCAGCACCACTGCCACCACCGCCACCAAAACCGCCGCCGCTCGCGCCGTTAGTGCCGCCGCCAGCACCACCGCCTGCCCCAAGTTGGCCCGGATTACCACTGCCACCACCAAGCCCTTCAAGCCCCACCAGTAACGGCTCAATGCTCGGGATGGTTAAGCCGTTGCCACCTTTAACGGTACTCCCCGCACCGCCCACACCACCGCCGCCACCGCTTGCAACGCTAGCGCCACCCCAGCCAGAGCCGCCAAAGATGTTGCCGCCTGCCAACCCGCTGCCAGCAACGCCCGCGCCCAACGGCGATCCACTAGAGCCGCCACCAGCAGCTGCGGCTGTGAATCCATTCCCGCCGCTGAAATTGCCGCCGTTAGTCACGGCAGCATTTTTAGACGCCGTGCCTCCCACGATGCCTGATGCGGCATTGGCCGTGAGCATTGTTATGCCGCCTTTGATGAGCGTTGCAACGCCTGCAGCAATGTTGATCGTCAGCACGTCTCCAGCAACAACAGCAATATCGCCGTAAGCTATGCCGCCGCCAGCGCCGGATTGGGTGCTAGTGACGCCTGCAGAGCCTGCGCCTACGGCATAAGGACGGGCCACCAAAACGCCTGCAGGAATGGTGTGGGTTGTGCTGCTGGTGATAAACGCTTTGCGCACGATTGGCGTTGCTTGCAAAACGATGTTTCCGGCACCTACCAACGTCAGGGAGTTAACCGTTTTCAGCGGCGTCCATGTTGCTGTTGTGCCGTCAGTCGCAATTACCCTGCCTGCGTTGCCTGCTTGCGCCGGTAATGTAGTGGCAAAGGCCACGCCGTCTACATAGCCCTTTGTAGTAGCCTCTGTCGCGCCCAATCCGGTCGCGGGCAGGGTAACGGTGCCGGTGAAGGTTGGCGAGGCTGTAGCGGCCTTGCTGTTAAGTTGCGTTTGAATAGCTGACGACACACCGGACAAGCGTGATATTTCGTCGGCTGTGACCGTGCCAATTGTTGTTGCTGCTGGCAACGTGGCCGCTGTCGTGAAGACCGGCGAGACGCTAGGTGACTTGGTGTTGAGTTGTGTTTGGAGTGAACTTGTGACCCCGGTCACATGATTGAATTCGGCTTGCGTTGGGTTGACAGCGCCGGTCACATTTGGGAATGTGGTTTTGATGGCGCTTTTGATGTTGCGCAAGTGTGCCGCGCCTTCGCTTTTTTGGTCGGTAGCGGGCGGGTTTGAAGCGACTAAATCGCTAATAAATACAGGTGTTTCTAATGGCATTTAGCGAAATCCTCTTGGTTTGATTTGCAGGCCACCCGATACGGGGAAGCGTCGGCGTTCGTCTTTGCGGCGAATACTGGCAACGGCTCGTTCGCTTAAACCCATGCTTTCGGCTGCGCTTTGTGGGTCCTGGCTCCAGCTTTCGGCTTGGGATTTGACGGCGTAGTAATAAACATCGGGCGCATTCAAGATCAGCCAGTTCGTCGGCGTGGCGACACTCAAAGGCGTCAAATCAGGGACGAAATACAACGTGAAGGCGTAGTTGCCTGCAGGAGGGGACAGCAGCCGGATCACGCCGTTTTCGACCGTGTAGCGGGTTGGCAGGCTTGCCGTGGCTAGTGCGTCGATACCGTTGGGCGAGGTGTAGTCGAGCGAGTAATCGCGGCCATTTGTGACGACTGACAAGCGCTCAATCGACGATGTACCGGCTGGAATGAAAATAGTTGCGCCGGATGTTGTGCCGCTTGCCGATGTTTCGATTTGCCGTAAAGGGAGTTCACGAAAAATGTCGAGTTCGGCTAACTGGATAAAGCGCGGCATTTGCGCCAGCAGCAAGGTATCGGTAGCGCGGTGCAAGGCAGACGCAACAGCGGCCTGCAATGTGGCGTAATTGACGATCATGGTTTGTACTTGTCAAACATGCGGAAAGCCGGGTTCTCAGAGAAAAACAGCCGCACCGCTTTGGCTCGTTGTTCGGGGTCTTTGATGGCTGCAATCGGCGCGTAATAGATGGCCGGGATATGCCCTACAAACCGACCTTCACCCCACTTCAAGCCCTGCGTTTGTTCGCGTGCGTGCGCAGCGTGTGCCAGGTGCGGTGCGGCGTCGAACGTCTTTTGCACGATCAGGTCGTCGCCTTCAAAGTGCAGTTGTGTGCGGATGCCGTTTTCGTTCACGCCTTCGTCAACGGTTGCGTTTTCTGTGAAGCCTTCTGCCATGTGGATTTCCCATAAAAAAAGCCACCGGGATTAGCGGTGGCTGTGATTGCGTAGCGTCTAAAGAATGGGCCTGCGGCAGCAAGCCCATTGATTAGCCGTTACGGGACCAAATTGTCGATCTTGAACTGGGCCACTTCTGACGTGAGTTGCAGCGTCACATCAACCAGCGTCTGTGCGCGCTCGCTGTCGCCTGTCTTTGCCAATGGTGTTGACATAAAGCCGCGCAAATAAGCCATGTCGATGTACTCGGTATTCAGACCCAAAACCATGTCACTACCAGCCATCAAATAATGTGGAATTATTTCGAGTTGGCCAAAATCTGACACATAAATGTCTGCGCCACTAACTATGCGTCCTTGCGACTTTGCGGGCAAATCGACACGGTTAACAGCGATACCGACAAAGGCCGAGAACAGCGTTTTATGCGCAGGCGACATAAACACCTGCTCAGGTGCTTTGCCGGAGTTGACAAAGGTCTGTTGAACGGCTGTTTTGAGCAATGACTCAGTAAACGCCCGGTTTGTACCAGCAACGAGTGCTGTGTTGGCCGCGCCGGATGTGTGCGCTGGAGTCGAGCCACCGACACCGTGAAAGGCGTTGGTATAGATCAAGCGACCCAAGCCTGCGAACTTGCCCGCAACCGTGCCGTTGTCAGCAACAGACAGGTTCTTGCTGACAACAGCAGCTTCCATATCGCGCTGCAGTTCCTTGTAGCTTTTGGCCTTGTAGTAAGCCATCGCGCTCTTCATACCGGCTTTTTTGACCTTCTCGGCACGGCCCGAAACCTGGATCGTGTCTTGGAAAATCTGGCAGGTATTGGCAACACGCGAAGGCGGAACCTTTGCGGTAGCTGTAGCGTCGTCACCGTCGAGCGCGGCGTTGTTCGCGTTAGCTGCGCGCAAGTTATCGCGCTGCCATTCACGGAACGTGTTCTCCGCTGTTTCTTTGCCGGATGCCGAAATAATCGGCGTCTCGTCGGGGTTGGTAAGTGTGATCTTGTCGATCAGGTCCTCGCGCACATTCGTAGATGCTGTGACGCGGGTGTATGTATTGACTGGAATTGGCATGGTCGTTCTTTCTGGTCGCTTCTCAGCGATGCATTAGTTTTGAGCTATCCAGCTTGCAAGGTCGCCCAGCTTGGCCTTACCTGAAGTAAAGCGGCTGTTTAGTACCTTGTTGCGCTGTTCGTTTTTCTGCGGTGCCTGACGCGGCGCTGGTAGTTTTGGCGCGTCCTGCACTTTCTTGGTCACTGAGGCTTTCTTGTCTTTCAAGTCGTTGTAAGCGGCTGCGTCGCGCATGATGCGGACAACAACCGGGTCATCAACGCCGTTAAGACGTTCTGCTTTCAGGCCGTATTTGGCTGTTATTGTTTTGAAGATTCCGGCCAACTTAGGCTTGTCGATGCCGTCTTTTCCAAGCTCGGCCCATGTCGCCTGATACCGCTGTTGCTGCGCTTTTTCCTGCTGCTGTTGGGTTTGGTAACGCTCTTGATTGACGCCTTGTTCAAGCTGTGCAAGCACACCCTGTATAGACTCGGCCCGCGCTCTTTCCTGTACGTACATCGCAGGGTCTGTTTGCGCTAGTTGCGCCATCTCCTGCTGCGAACGTAAACCCGCCAACTGCCGTACTGCTGCGTGTGCTAATTGCGCCTGCTCCATGAAGTAGCCACGGCCTTTTTCAATTTCAGCGGTGACCACCTCAAAAGCCTCTGATTCGCGCTTAGACAACTCCATCGTCTTGCGCGTGTAATCGCTATGACGTTGGTAGCCTGCAATCAGCTCCTTCTGGTCAACCTCTACTGTTGACTCACTCCCATCATCGCCTTTGACGGTTACTTTCGTTTTGAGGGTGCTTATCGGCTCGGCGTCGTCAGAATCAGATTCATCATCCTCATCATCAGCCGGTGCATCCTCTGTGTCATCGCTATCAGAGGTGTCCGAATCATCGGGTTCTTCAGCGGGCGGCAAATCTTCTGTTTCGTCGGCCTCAGGGTTATCGACCAGAAAACCTGCCAAGTCATCAAGGGATTCGGGGCTGTCGCCAGCTTGTCCGTTTTCCATGGTGTTCTACTTTCAATCAGAACTGCCGCCCAAGCCACCGGGGCAGTTGTGGCACGCATCACTGCGGAGGCCGAATGGGTAGGTGATTACCCGGAAACTGTTATTTAAGGGCCTGTCCGTTTCGCTCCATGATGGATAGCAAGCCTTCGTTGCCAGGAAAAACTACGTAATTGCTTGTGCCGCCTGTGGTGCGTGAGCCACCGTCTAGGTAGCGAATGCCGGGGATGCCGTTTTCTCGAAGTCTGTAGTCATGGCCGCGCCCCATCCATTCGACAAAATCTTCGCCCGATTGATCCATAGCCTTCTGCAATTTCCCGTTCACAGGCGAGCTAAAGTTGTCAATCCCTGGTCTGATTTTTCTAATAGCCTCTTGCACCCCAGCAGACTGCGCACTGAGTGGTTTGTCCCAATCCAGCATTTTTGCGATGTGTTCGTCGGGTAGGTCTACTTTGTACATGGTGCCAGGCGCGTTTGATACCCCGCTTCGCGCAGCCATTAATTCATCGTATCGCTGCGCCGCCTTAGCCCCTGCGTCAGTTCGATACTTTCTCCAAGCGCCGGGAATTGCGTCTTTTCCCATAATGTCAGCTACTTGTGAAAGTTCCGCGTTAATTTTCTTAACGGCTCCCATGTCTTTCACGTTATCCGCGTAGCCTTTTGCCACGTCAGGCGAATCAGCCAAATAAAGCCCGTTCCCATAGGATTGATTGCCCTCGCCAGTGCCTATCTTGCTGCTATCAAACTTATCGAACTTATGCGGTGAGCCGTGCCACACAACCGCGCCGGTTTGTGGGTTCATCGCCCTAGGTGCAGCCAAGTTATCAGCGCCTTGCAGCAACCCTTTGGCAATCTGCGGTGCTTTTGCAGCAGCCAGAAACGGGGCCAACATGCCCGCCGTCTCGCCCATCAGACTAGCGCCGGATTGCACCACCGGCTTGGTTAAACCTTTTTCAGCCATCCAATCGCTGCCTAACAGCGGGTTTTGAGGCATCGGCACGCCTGCTTTGCGCAGCAGCCAAGCCAAGCCATCGACCGGCGCTGAAACATTGCTTGCGGCGCTGTTGGACGCGCTTTGCAGAAAGTCCATCAACCCAGCCATTACAAAACCCGCCGCATCATCTTGCGAGTGGCAGACTCATTTCGCAAAGCATTGATATTGATCTTTTCCTGCGCCAGCTTGCCGCCCTGTACATAGCCCGCCAACATGCTTTCAAACTTGTCGGTGAGCTTGGCAAGTTGCAGCAGTAGCAATTGGCCTTCAGCGTCACGAATCGGGCATGACTTCCATTGCTGGATAACTTCGTTGCGCATCGCTTGAATGCCTGCTTTGAAGGCTGGGTTTTCCAGCACGTCAGCGGCTTCTCGGCCTTGGTTGGCTGTGTCGTTGTCGGTCATGGCGTGCCTTTAATCATCTGCAAGCCCAGCCGCGCAATGAATGCGTGTGGGCCTTCTGGTACGACTGTCGATACACCGTCAATCACAACCGTTCGCGTGCCGTCGCTGATGCTGCAGCCTGACAATGCGGCTGTGACTTGCGCGAGCGAGAACGGGTAAGTCACGCCTTCTTTCAAGAAAGCCGCTTGTGCCTTGGTGTTGAGAATTGACGGTGAGCGGATAGCCGCTGCAAATACATCAGGAACCTGGCCGCTGCTGACAAAGTGCGTTGCAGGCGTGTTGCCGGTTGCACTCAGGGCGGTGGTGAACATTCCGTCTGTCTCGCTGCGGTCTAGCACTTGCGCCAGCCTGCGTAAAGCTGATGCTACGGTTGCTGTAATGACGATGGTTGCGTGTTCGTAGGTCACGATAAAGCCCTCCGCGCTTGTTCGACCGTATGCCCGGTTTTGTAGGTGCAAAGCAGCCACACCGCATCTTCAAGCGATATGCCGCCCACCTCTATTTGTACGCGGTAGGCTTTGACTTCTTGCGCCCAACGAAATGACTTGGACAGCCAATAACGCAGCAGCCAAAACGGCGTGATCCATGCTTGGTCGTCGTAATGCACAAGCTCATGACGAATCAAAGCTTCGTCGTTGCGGGACTCGGGCCGGACGAAGATAAAGGGCCAGCAGCTAAAAGCGTCAAAGCCCTTGGGGATCAGGTTGGTGCTGATAATCACAAGCCCGCCTTTGATCGAACGTAGGCTTGTGCTTGAGCGCGCTCTGCTGCTGTCAATGACGTTTGGCGGTAAACCTCGGGGTACATATTGCCGGTAAAAAACCCGGTTGCTGCGCCGTTGTCTTTACCAATAGTGAACCCGGCTGTGCCTGCTGTCACTACAGGCCGCGCAATTGTTGCCACTGCGCCGCTGCCAAGCTGTGCATTCAAGTTCGTGCCGTCATCCCAAACAGTCAATAAATGCGTTGTACCTACTGCTGTTGCTGTAGCTGCTGCAATAGTGGTAAACGCGACGCCATTGCCTGCGCTAAATGAAAGCTGATTTAAGGTGTCAAGTTGCACACGGTAACCGCTGTTTGCGCCTGTATCGCTCCAAAGCGTGCGAACCAATCCCGCGCCGCCTGTTGGCTTGACAGCCTGGCAAAAGAAAAATCCCGCCGTACCGCCGCCGCCTGTTGCGGAACTCATGCTGTCGTCTACGCCATCAAGCCGGTCGTACATCGGAGAGCCTGCGGTGTCGTAATCGCTGGCTGTGTTGACGCGCTGGTAACGTGTGGCTGCAACAGCACCCGGCTCAAACTGTGCGCCCCAGATTTGAAAATCCTGTCCGGACGTTCCATTTAATAACAAATATAAGCCGTTGTCGGTGGCTCCAACGGCTTTGGAGTGTGTAAACCTTTGCCAAGCCGTTGTGACGTTAAAAGTCGTAGTCCCTAGGGTGTTATTTGGAGCAGCAAGATTACCGTTGTAATTTGCTGTAACTGTAGTGGCTGAGTTTGCTCTTAAGTAGACGGACGATGTGACAAACAAACCGGCTGTAGCGGTAAAAAGCACAATTTGAAAAATCGCATTCCCCGTTTGCGCCACGTTATCAGCAGTCAGTGTTCCGTCGGGCGCGATTGTTGTATTTACTGTGACAACCGTGCCGCTTTGTTTAACCCACGCAGCGTCATCAAACTGCTCGCTCTTCACCAGTAAATTTACCCGCGCCGACACCACTGGCCTGCTCGCTGCTGTGATTTGGCTGGCGTGGTTGTTACGCCCTGATTTATCGCGCATCAAGCCCACAGGCTGCTCTACCGCTGTGACGGGTGTTACCCCCGCGCTGTCTTGAAATAGCGTGCTGAAGTCGCTGGGGTCGTACCACGCGCCCTGCTGACCTGTGGCGAACAAAGCCCGGATAGCTTGGCTGATATTGCCTGCACGCAAAAAAGCATCGCGCAAAGGCTCCCGCAACGGCGGGCGAAGCGGTAAACGAAACATCAGTCGCGGTCCACGCCAAAGGCAACCGGCGCACCGAATTTGCGCACACGGAAAGTTCCTACAGCATCAAGCACCATGCAAGGGCGAGCGCCGTTAAGTGAGCCGATAGTGAAATACTCAAGCCCTGATTTGATCTGAATAGCCACGTTTGCGTGAGCATCAACACTCTCACCAGCGGCGTCTTTCAAGTACAGCGTAGCCGTTTGACCTGATGCCAATGTGAAATCGGCTGAATCGGTTTGTGCGGTGCTTGATGCGAGTAGTTCTGCCATAAGGTTCTGCCTTTTAATGTTGTCGGTTATGCCAAAAGCAGTGCTAAAACTGCCTCTTCGTCGTCTTGTTCTGCTTGCTCGATTTGTCTGAGCCGTAGCCCTACCTGCGCAAGAAATAGCTGCTCGGCTTCACTATCCGGCGCATTCATAAGCATTGGCGTCTGTGCCAGCCATTGCCGCATCAGCGCCATAAACGCCGATTCATTGCCGCCTGCAACTGCTAACTCAGCGGCTTTGATCTCTATTGCTGCTGCCTTGCGCTGTGCAACCTTGCGCTTTGGTTTGAGCCTTGCCAAGCGGCCTGCGCGTGCTTCACGGATGCGCTGCATCAGTGGCTTGAATGACACGGTGCGAACACCGCCGCCGCTCATTTCAAAGCCGAAGCCGCCGCCTGCTGGTGTTGGCTCTACTGGTGGCTCTACAACGCCTGCGGTTTGCAGGTTGTTCTGGAAGAGCGTTAGCAGCACGGTTTATGCTGCCGTGAAATAGCTGACGTTCCAGCGCCAGATGGTTTGCAATTGAGCCGGTGCTACTAACGTAGTCGCTACTGCTGCTGCCGATGATTTAAGCGGCGTTGTCGGCTGGTAATCAATAACTTGTGGCGCTGCACCTGCTGCGCTGCCCTGTTGCTCGGTTGTCCATGCAAAGCCGCCCGGCAAGTTTGTCGATGTAATGACAACACCCGCAGCCGATGCAACACCCAGCGCGGCATACAGCTTCACAAGCTGGATAGAGGTTATGTAATGAAACAAGCCCGCCGCTGGTGCTGGTAGCGTTGCGGTTGCGCCAACATTGACCAATGCCGTTGCTGTAATGTGTAGCGGTGATGCGCGTTGGTCGGCAATGCGGGTGACATCCACTGCCAAACCGTTTGCTACGGTGCTACGCAGCCTATCCCAACTTACGCCGTTGTAACCCATGCCAAAGGCTAGGTTTTCCTCGAAATCATTCTCATTGCTGCGTGCGTCTTGCGGCCTGACGGATGCGCCTTTACCGTAAGCTTTATACAGCTTGGTTTGCAACCTGAAAGCTGTTTGTGCTGTTGCGCCATTGGTGTAAACCACCCGGAAAAACCGCGCCGATGCGCCCACGCTAAAGGGCCTGCCGGTCGTTGCTGGAAGGGTGAA
>Ga0326734_1000283_pt1 | contig 14423 bp, 15 predicted proteins | sample 15_GP2_1315_FD_207944 | JGI IMG/M metagenome (GOLD analysis project Ga0326734, IMG submission 207944) | Glacier ice microbial communities from Ngari, Tibet, China - 15_GP2_131.5 | ecosystem: Environmental > Aquatic > Freshwater > Ice > Glacier | place: China: Ngari, Tibet | collected 2018-07-18 | reverse complement strand
ACCTGGTACGGGCGAGCGGCAAGGATGGCGTCGCGTACCAGGCGGCAGTGCATGCGGCGGTCTTCCGGGCAGATCAGGTCGGCCCAGGCGTCGGTGGTGCTGCGCATCAACGTCGCCGCGGAGTAGCCGCTGATCTCTTCGATGGCGGCGCTGACGAAATCGACCCGCCCGCCCGGGCGCACCCGGAACACCGCGCCGGGTACCTGGGTGACGATGGTCCGAAAACGCTCTTCGCGCTGGCCGATGTCTTCGAACAGGTGGCGGATCGCGATGCGCATCTGTTCCATCTGGCTGCCGAGCCGGCCCAGCTCGTCCCTGCCGCCCAGGGCCAAAGGGGTATCGAAGTCGCCATGCGAGAGACGGTCGGAAAAATGCATCAGCGATCGCAGCGGTTTGAGCAGCCGCGCATTGAGGAACACCACGATCAGCAACAAGGAAATGCCGAGCTGGCCGGCCAGCACCAGCGTATAGTTTGACTGCTTGCCGCGCAGCTCCTGCTGGCTGCGTTCGTCGTCCATCTCGACCAGCGCGCGGCCGATGCGCTCGCCCGCCACCACGATGTCGCGCTCGGCGCGGTAGAGTGCCCCGCCCGCAAGCCGCGCCGAGCGCAGGTTCAGAAAATCGACGTCGGCGTGGCCGCTGACCCGGATGTGCAGCACCGCCGGGTCGCGCATCAGCGACGTGCCAAGCGAGCGGGCCGATTCGGCGTTCAGGTTCCACAACGACTCTTGCATGCCGAGGGCAAGGATGTCGGCGTTGCGCTGCAGCGCCAGGTCGAGCGCGGCGCGGGCCGACTTTTGTTCCTGAACGCCAACCAGCAGATAGCTGCCGACGATGGCGGGAACGACCAGGCCGCCGAACACCACCAGCAGCAAGGCACCGTAAATCGACACTCCGACCAGCGTCATAAGCCTGGCGTGAAGCCGGCTGGCGGCGCTAAGCATTTTTCAGTTGCATCACAAACATGTTGAACATCATCCCGGCGCGTTGGCCGAGGCCTTTTATCTGCTAATTACTCTGTCAGCAATAGAATTACTGGATTGTAATTATCAGATAAAAGTGCGCGCAAGTCATCAACTAGTGTCCGGTGCGGGCAAATACGAGACAAACGGGGCCGCTGTACCGGGAGGTACCTCCGCCTTGGAAGCGCTGCCTTTTATTGTGCCGCCAAATTTTTTTCAAGCGCCGACAACGTAAAAATCTCGAAACCGGTTGCCGTCACCGCCAGCGAATGCTCGAACTGGGCTGACAGCGAGCGGTCCTTGGTGACCGTGGTCCACTTGTCGGGCAGGGTTTTCAGTTGATAGCTGCCGGCGTTGATCATCGGCTCGATGGTAAAGATCATGCCCGGCTCGAGGACGATGCCAGTGCCGGCGCGGCCGTAATGGGCCACCTGCGGCGCGTCGTGAAACACCTGGCCGACGCCGTGGCCGCAATAGTCGCGTACCGACGAAAACCCCTGGGCCCGCGCCACCGCCTCGATCGCCGCGCCGACGTCGCCTAACGTGGCGCCGGGACGCACCTTGTTGATTCCCGCCATCATCGCCTCAAAAGCCGTGCGCACCAGGCGCGCCGCCAGGATCGACACGGCGCCGACCTGGTAGGTGCGGCTGGTGTCGCCGTGCCAGCCATTGAACTTGGGCGTGACATCGATATTGACGATGTCGCCGGCGCGCAAAACCTTGGTGGCCGACGGCACGCCGTGCGTGACAACGTGGTTGACCGAAATGCAGCTGGCGTGCTTGTAACCGTGGTAATCGATGGTGGCCGGAATGCTGCCGGCGGCGCGCATGAACTCCTCGCACAACCGGTCCAGTTCGGCCGTGGAGACGCCGGGCACGACGTACGGCGCGATGAAGTCGAGCGTGTCGGCGGCGATGCGGCCGGCCGCGCGCATGCCGTCAAAGCCGTCCTCGTCGTGCAGGGGAATCGGTTCGTCATGGTCGAGCTGGGTGGAGTAGCGCATGTCAGTCAGTCATTCATTCAAGATGGTTGAGCCGTCCAGCCCAGCCCAGCTAACTACCGCGTCATGACTGGCGCGCAGGATCGCGTCGACGCAGGCGGGGATGGGCTGGTGGTTGGTGAGATAGGGTTTGACGATGGCCACCGGGCCGTCGATCAGGATAAAACGCAGCATCGGCGCGACGGCGTCGGCACCGACCTTGCCTTGAATGCCGAGTACACAATGGTCGAAACAGGCGTCCAGCGCAGCCTGCTCCGCTTCCAGCGCGGCCAGCGTCGCGGGCGACAGGCCGGCATCGAAAATGGACGCGTCGTCGCCCAGCAGCAGCAAGCGCGCGTAGACGGGCTTGCGCCGGCACCAGTCGAGCAGGCCGGCAACACCGTCCCAGCTGTCGCCGCGCCGCCAGCGGCTCGCCACTTCCTGTCGAAAATCAGCTTTTACGCGCAGCCAGGCGAGCGCCAGGATGGTGCCGCGCGAATCGAAGCGGTGGTAGACCGAGCCGATCGGCGCGCCCGCCTTCTGCGCGATCGCCGCCATCGACACCGCCTGGACGCCGCACTGCGCCGCCACGTCGATGGCGCAGTCGATGAATTGGGCTTCGGTAAATTTTGCGAGTCGGACCATACAAATAGAATAGCCATTCTATTTGAAACTGTCAAGGCGGACCCTGCTCCGCCCAGCGTCGGCCAGGTATCTGCGGGCTGGCCGCAGAACTGTCCGGCAAGCACGAATCGGCGCCGCTTGTTATGATCGCAGCACTTAATTAAAGGGACTAATCATGACGTTTTCCATGTACTCGGCATCCGCACCGGTTTTCAAACAAATTTTGAACAGCTTGTCGGCGATTATCGGCAAGGCCGAAGCGCATGTCACCGAAAAGAAGATCGAGCCGGCCGCGTTGCTGCAGGCGCGGCTGTTCCCCGACATGTTCACTTTCATCCGCCAGGTCCAGGTAGCGGCCGACTTCGCCAAGGGCGCGGCGGCGCGGCTGGCCGGCGTCGACGTGCCGAAATATGAAGACAACGAGCAGACGTTTGCCGACCTGAAGGCGCGCATCGCCAAGACCGTCGCCTTCATCGACAGCTTGCCGCAGGACGGCATCGAAGCGAGCGCCCAGCGCGACATCACCACCGGCAGCGGCGAAAAGGCCAAGCAATGGAAGGGCCAGGTTTATTTGATGCATTACGCGCTGCCGCATTTCTATTTCCATGCGACCACGGCCTACGACATCTTGCGCCACAACGGCGTGGAAGTGGGCAAGAAGGATTTTATCGGCAGTTTTTAACTGCTGACGAGCCCGTCAGGTCATCTGTTGCGGCGCGGGTAACCCTGCGCCAGGATGCGCTGCCAGACCAGCTCCTTTTGCGGCTCGCTCATCGACACCCAGTGCGCCACCTCGGCTACCGTGCGACCGCAGCCGCGGCAGACGTCGTCGAAGGTGGTGGAGCAGACCGCGACACAAGGGGTGTCGGGCCGCGCTGGCGCCGATTTTGGCTTGGCGTCCATTAGCGCCTCACCTGGCTGGACCGACGTCGAGCGCGTCCCAGCCATCGTGGCCCAGGTTTTCCATCGTTTCCATATTTTTCTCGAAGATTTGCTCCGCTTCGGGAAAGGCCTCGACCGCGCGGTCGATGCTTGCCTCCCTCAGCAGGTGCAAGATCGGATACGGCGCGCGGTTGGTGTAATTGGCGATGTCGTTGATGTCGGTATCGGCGAACTGGTATTGCGGATGGAAGCTGGCGACCTGGAGCTCGCCGTCCAGTTGCATGTCTTCCACCGCGGCGTCGGCGACGTCGAGGAACTCGTTATAGTCGAGGAAGTCGGTCAACACAAACGGGTGGATCAACAGCGTGGTGTCGATTTCCTCGGGGTCGGTGTCGGACAGGCGCTGTAATTCCTCCATCAATTGCTCGAGCAAGGCTTCCGGTGTGGTGGCGCTGGATACAACGTAGCGCACCTGCTTTTTCACGTGCACGGCTTTGGCGAACGGACACAGGTTCAGGCCGATGACAGCCTTCTCCAGCCAGTTTTCGATGGCGGCGATGATCTGGTCATCGTCGGCGTTCAGGTAAGCGGTACTCATGGTGGTGCTTTCAAAAGAGGGGCGCAGGCTGCGACAGGCAAATTGTACGGCACTGGCGGCGCCGGTGCCGGTAGCAGAAATATCAAGAACTGTCGGGAACCATTGAGATGCTACTGCGATCTATCGTTGGAAGACGGCAGTGCGCGATCGCGCCCTCCTTTACGCCAATTTTCCCCACCCCGAAAATTGAACCGTCGCCGGTAAAAATCAGTCAATGCTTCGTATTGCCTGATTATCTATATAATATAAAAGAGGCAACATTCCGGTTCGGCGGACGTTCTTTTTCATGGCCGTCAAATTACCTATACCCCCGGGGGTATTGGGTAAAACCCTGATGAAACAGCACGCACTATTGATCCAATCCAAGCATACCCCCATCATTTTCTGTTTTCATCGGTTAATTGGGGGGGCAAAAAAGTTGTTAATAAATTGTGTAACCGAGCAAGATTAATGCTTGACTAGCTTGATAACTGGTCCGTACACTCGCAACTCATTCATCGTCAGTCCAAGTTACCCGGACGCATCAATGGAAGCCTATGCCACACATGACCCGCAAGACCGTATCCCTGGCAGCGCTGATGTTCCTGGCCGCTCCCGTCGTCAGCTACGCCAACGATGTTTCCGTACCGCCGCAGGCGGGCACGTCCGGCGCCGTCGCCAAGATCACGCCGATGTCGCCGCCGCAATCGGTGCTGAAGGCCGACGACTTCAAGGAAGCGGACTTGTGGGGCCGGATCCGCACCGGCTACGCCATCCCTGACATCAATAACGTGCTGGTCGACAAACACGTGACCTGGTACCGCACCCGTCCCGACCATATCGCCCGCACATCGGCGCGCGCGTCGCGCTACCTGTACCACGTTGTCCAGGAACTTGAAAAACGCGGCATGCCAACCGAACTGGCGCTGCTGCCGATCATCGAGTCCGCCTTCAATCCGCAAGCCTATTCGAGCGCCAACGCCGCTGGCATGTGGCAGTTCGTGCCCGGCACCGGCAAGGACTTTAACCTCAAGCAGAACATGTTCAAGGACGAGCGCCGCGGCGTGCTGACCTCGACCGATGCCGCCCTGTCCTATTTGCAAAAGTTATACGGCATGTTCGGCGACTGGCCACTGGCCCTGGCCGCTTACAACTGGGGCGAAGGCAACGTCCAGAAAGCGATCAAGAAAAACCAGTCGCTCGGCAAGCCGACCGATTTCGAGAGCCTCGCCGACCTGATGCCGGCCGAAACGCGCAACTACGTGCCCAAGCTGCAGGCGGTCAAGAACATCATCGCCAACCCGGGGCAGTTCGGCGTGTCCCTGCCGCCGATCGGCAACGAAGCGTATTTCACCGCGATCGACAAAACCAGCGATATCGACCTTACCATCGCGGCCCAGTTGGCCGAGTTGTCGGTCGATGAATTCAAGGCGCTCAACCCGCAATTCAACCGCCCGGTCATCATCGGCGACGAGCAGACCAAGATCCTGCTGCCGAAAGAGAACGCGGAGAAGTTCACCACCAACCTGGCAAAATGGGGCCAATCGCTGTCGACCTGGACCACGCACAAGATCACCGGCGCCCGGGAAAGCATCGCCAGCCTGGCGTCGCGTTTCGGCACGACCCCGGAAGTGATCCGCCAGGCCAACAACATCCCTGCCAAGAGCAGCGTGCGGGCCGGCTCGACGATCCTGGTGCCGAAGATCTCGACGTCGGCCAATATCGACATTGCCGAGCAGATCGTCGACAACGCCGTCCTCGCTTTCGAAGCGGAACGCAGCACCGCGCGCGGCGCGCGGCGCGCCCAGCCAGAGAGCCGCGCGCAAAAGCTCAAGGCGCGCGCGGCCAACGCCGTGGCCGAAATCAAGAGCCGGGTCACCGGCAAGCGCGCCAAGGCGATGGTGGCAGAGCCACAGTCACGCCACCGCAAGCGCGCCAGCTGATCGACGTCATCGTCACCGGGACGGACGGCATGCCGTCCGCTTTTTTTGCTGCGCTGCGGCCCATACACCACAGTTCGCTGTACACGCACAGTGAAACTACTGTATAGTGTCGTTTGTGCGCTGCAATATATCTGCCGGCAGTTTCCGACAGTGGCAGTTAAAGCAGTTACATAAAAGCAAAACAAGCAGCTTCGCAAGCCCTGGGGCGTATCGTCAGATACCCCTCTATAAAGCCCTCCCGCCTTGTGTGTCGAACCTGACACCGTCCCGGCGCAAAGCTTTTGTGCCGAAATTTCTTTCAATTCTGAGTCATTTCGTTATGTTGGTTGGCGTTGCTATTTTGCGCTCCGGGCATGCGCTCGGGCGCTGATCTATACCGAAAGAAATAAACAATGAGTTTTGAAGCATTAGGTTTACACGAGTCCATCGTCAAGGCCGTCATCGAAGCCGGTTACACCGTTCCAACGCCAGTTCAGGCGCAAGCCGTACCTGCCGCCATCGAAGGGCGCGACCTGCTCGTGTCGTCGCAGACCGGTTCCGGCAAGACAGCCGCGTTCATGCTGCCTGCCCTGCACAAATTCGCAGTTGCCGAGCAATCGCCAGCCGCCAAAACAGCCGCACAAGAAGCGCAGTCGGCGCGCGCCCGTGGCGAGCGTCCACGTTTCAAAGCGGCCCAGCCGAAAATGCTGGTGTTGACCCCGACCCGCGAACTGGCACTGCAAGTGACGGCAGCGACTGAAAAATACGGCACAGGAATCCGCCGCATCAAGGCCGTTTCCATCCTCGGCGGCATGCCTTACCCGAAACAGATGCAACTGCTGGCACGCAACCCGGAAATCCTGGTCGCCACGCCTGGCCGTTTGATCGACCACATGGAATCGGGCAAGATCGATTTCTCGGAACTCGAAATCCTGGTGCTCGACGAAGCTGACCGCATGCTCGACATGGGCTTCATCGACGACATCGAGAAGATCATTGCAGCGACGCCGGCCAACCGCCAGACGATGCTGTTCTCGGCCACGCTCGACGGCATGGTCGGCAACATGGCACGCCGTATCACGACCGATCCGATGGTGATCCAGATTGCCAGCTCGTCGAGCCGCCACGACAACATCTCGCAACGCGTTCACTTCGTCGACGACCTGTCGCACAAGAACCGCCTGCTCGACCACTTGCTGCGCGACGAAACGCTCGACCAGGCCGTGGTGTTCACCGCCACCAAGCGTGACGCCGACACCATCGCCGACCGCTTGAACATCGCCGGCTTCTCGGCTGCCGCACTGCACGGCGACATGCACCAGGGCGCCCGTAACCGCACCCTCGACAGCCTGCGCCGCGGCCAGGTCAAGGTGCTGGTCGCCACCGACGTTGCCGCCCGCGGTATCGACGTGCCGAACATTACCCACGTGTTCAACTACGACTTGCCAAAGTTCCCGGAAGACTATGTCCACCGCATTGGCCGTACCGGTCGCGCCGGCCGCAACGGCCTGGCAATTTCGCTGGTGAACCACGCCGAAGGCATGAACGTCAAGCGCATCGAGCGTTTCACCAAGCAGCTGATTCCGGTGAACGTGGTTGAAGGCTTCGAGCCAAAGCGCACCGCTTCGGCGCCGCGTTCGGCAGCACGTCCAGGCAGCTGGAAGCCGGGCGACAACCGCTCCGCTCCGTCCAAGCCAGGCCAGCGCACCTTCAGCAAGCCGAACGCACCGCGCAGCGGCGAAGGCGGCGGCGGCTACAAGGGTTCGAATCCACGTCCGGCTGACGGCACCCGCCGTTCGTTCACCGAGCGTTAATCGAGCATTAGTCGATCTATTGTTCGAATCGACAAATGAAAAACGGCTACTTCGGTAGCCGTTTTTTTTGCCTGCCGACGCCGACGTACGCGCGTCGGCGCGGCGTGGCATTATCGTCAATCGCGCCATTTCGGCACGCAAGGAACCATGACCACCACCGAACTGCCCTTCCGGGCCACCACCGAACAATCTTGCGACTGGCTCGCCGGGCAAACCGCCACGCCGTGGACTTTGGCCCGCCTGATCGGCTCCGGCTTGACGCCGTGGGTCTGGCTTGATTACGACGCCGCCTATCCCGACCTGTTCGGCGACGCCAACGGCGGTTACGCGGCGCCGATCTTTTTCGAAGGCGATACCGAACGGCTCGCCGCCGGCAGCGACGACGTCCTCATCACCATTACCAAGGACGCCTACAAGATCGTCACCCGGCTGCCACCGCCGGGGTTTCGCCGCGAGTTGCACGAACTGCGTTTCCTGAAAAAGGAGGTGGAAAAGCTGGCGGGGAAACTCAGGCACGAGGCCGAACCCGAGCCGGTCAAGGTGGTGGCGGCAAAGGAATCGCAGGCCGGAATCGGCAGGGAGCAGGTGCTGGCGGGGTTTGCCGGCCTGGTCAGGTTCGACCTCGCACAGGCGCTGGCCGACGGCGGCGGAATTTTCGGCGACGACGGCGCGCGCGTAAAAGGCAGCGCCCGCAAGGCCAAGAACAAGGCGCTGTGGAATCCGGTCACCCTGGCGCTTGGCCTGAACGAAGTGCACCGAGTGCCAATGCCGCAGCTGAAGCGTGCCTTCGGCACCCACGCGTTTTTGTTTGAATGGGCCGATCATTGGAACCAGTCGCTGACGCTGCTGGGCAAATAAAGCCAAGCCAGGGCGCAGCCTGCGCCGCCTGCTTTACCGAAGCAATCGAAGCAAGGCAAAGCAGGCGCAGCTGGTCGGATAACGGCATCGCCTGGCGCGGCAGGCGGTGATGCATCATTTTCCACCAGTTAGTTATTTTGGCAAAAATTTACTGAACTAAATCATTTCACCGTTAAACTTTTTATGCCGAAGCTGGCAATCAGGTATTAAAACGCTTCAGTCGCTGGCCGTGGATGCCCCACCGGCAGTCGATGCCGTCGACCCGGCCGCACAGGGCCCAGCCGGTGCCGACTTTTTCGACCGTCACCGCGCTCTTGATCTCGACCGCCAGTTTTTCGGCCCACAGCGACGCCCCGCCCTTCCCCTTGAACAGCTCTTTGTCTTCAAAAATTACGGTGGCGTCGAACACGGGTGCGGCAAATAAAGTCATGGTTTTCAATCGATTAGTCTGAAGGAAGGCTGAAACGGGTCGGCATACAATCCGAGGGGCGCATGGCGCGCGCTTCCCGCGGTCGACATGGTACCGGAAAAACGCCGGCGCGAGCGCGGCAACTGCCGTTGCATCCGCCGTTGCCGCGAGCGCCATCAATACGCGCAGGTCCGAAAGCCGGCGAACATGTCGTCGCGTTGCGGCAGATAAAAATTGCGAAACCGCGCCGAAAGCGCGCGCGCCGGCGTGGCGAACGAGGCGCCGCGCAGCACTTGGTGGGTCATGAACGACGACGCCGAATATTCGCCGTAGCGGTCGGCCACGAAGCCGGGGTAGGGTTCGAACGGCGACGCGGTCCATTCCCACAACTGGCCCCATTCAAAGCCAGCCAGACTCGACAGGGCGGCGTATTCCCATTCCGCCTCGGTCGGCAAGCGCCGCCCGGCCCACGCACAGTAGGCCTGGGCTTCGAACAGGCAGACATGGCGCACCGGTTCGGAGGCGGCGAGCGTTGTGGCCCGGCCGAAGCGCACCGTGCGCCACTGGTCGTGGTCGGCCTGACGTTGCCAGTAGCGCGGCGACGAGCGCTCCTGTCCCATCAGCCAGGCGCTGCCGGCCGCGCTCCAGAACCGGCCGTCCTGGTAGCCGCCGTCGGCAACAAAATCGGCAAACTGGGCATTCGTCACCAGCGCGCAATCGATGCGAAACGGCGCGACGTAGCACTGGAACGGCGGCTTCTCGTTGTCGAACACAAAGCCGTCCTCTTGCGCGCCGCCCAGCACAATGGTGCCGCCCGGGTAGCCGATCTCGGGCCTGGGCACGACGGCCGGTTCGCCATGCAGCAGCTGCGCCGGCACCGCCACGCCCAGCGTCTGCAACGTGTACAGCATCGCCTCGCCATGCATGTCCTCGTGCGCCAGCGCCAGCCGGTACGGGTACAGCGCCTCGTCGGTGCCGGCCTCGCGCGAGAGCTTGTCGAGCGTGCGGTCGAGTACTTCGTGGCAGTAAGTCCTCAGCGCGCCGGCTGACGGCAAATCGAGCGTCCAGCGCGAACGGTGGGCCACCAGGTTCGAATCGAACCAGTCGTCGCCTTGGCTGAGCAGGGAATGGCGCTGCGCCGCCGCCGGATGGGTCGACATCGCCTGGCGCAATACGAACCACTCGGCGAACCACGCCGTATGGCCCAGTTCCCACAGCGGCGGGTTGACGGTGGCCAGCTGCGGCACGTGCGCCGCCACGTCGAGCCCTTCGGCGGCGAAGCAATCGAACAGGGCCAGCGTATAATTTCGCGCAGCGCGCAAGGAATCGGCCAGCGGCTGCGACTTGGCGCGACGGAAGGATGGATTGATTGAACTCATGGCCAGATTGTAACGATTTTCCCGAGGGGCGCCAGTGGCATTGAAAAACGTCGTCATCGTCAGCCCCGCGCTGGCGCTGGAAAACAATGGCAACTGGCAAACCGCCAGCCGCTGGGCCCATTTTCTTGGCGAGCGCTACGACGTGTCGATCGTGCGCGAATGGACGCGCTATTGCCCAAGCCTGCCGGCCCCCGACCTCCTCATCGCGCTCCACGCCCGCCGCGCCGGCGCCTCGCTGGCCGCCTACACCGAAGCCCTGCCCGGCCGGCCGTCGGTGCTGGTGTTGACCGGCACCGACTTGTATCGCGACATCGCCATCGATGCCGAAGCGCAAGCGTCGCTGCGCTGCGCCAACGCGCTGGTGGTGCTGCAGGACGCCGGCCTGGCGCTGCTGCCGGCCGACGTCCGCGCCAAGGCGCGCGTGATCTACCAGTCGGCCGAAGCACTGCCGCCTCGCGCGCACCTGCAGCGCCATGCTGCGCACAGACGCGTGCTGCCGATCACGATGGTCGGCCATTTGCGCGCCGAAAAAGATCCGCTCACCTTCATCGCCGCGGCGGCCCTGGTGACCAGTCCGAAAGCGCGCATGGTTCACATCGGCGGCGCCCTCGATCCAAAGCTCGGCGCTGCAGCAGCGCAGGCACAGGCGACCAACCCGCGCTACCGCTGGCTCGGCAACCTGGCCCACGCAATTACCCGCCTGCGCCTGCGGCGCAGCCACGCGATGGTGATTGCCTCGCGCATGGAAGGCGGCGCCAACGTCATCATCGAAGCGGTCACCAGCGGCGTGCCGGTGCTGGCGAGCGACATCAGCGGCAACCGCGGCATGCTGGGCGACGATTATTGCGGCTATTTCGCGCCAGGCGACAGCGACGCCCTGGCGCGGCTGGTCGAGCGCAGCATCGACGATGTCGCGTTTTACCGGCACTTAGGCGTCCAGTGCGCCGCGCGCGCGGCCCTGTTCGCACCAGACGCCGAGCAAGCGGCCGTGCTGCGATTAGTGGATAATCTGCTCGTATCGTACCCCCCGGCACCAATTCTAAGACAGGAAAAATCATGAGCACAGCAAGCGACCAGCCGATCAAACTTACCTCGTTTTCGCACGGCGGCGGCTGCGGCTGCAAGATTGCGCCCGGCGTGCTGGCCGAGATCCTGAAAAATTCGAGTGGCTTCCCGGTGCCGAAAGAGCTGATGGTCGGCATCGAAACGGCCGACGACGCCGCCGTCTACAAGCTCAACGACGAGCAGGCGCTGATCGCCACCACCGATTTTTTCATGCCGATCGTCGACGATCCGTTCGACTTCGGCCGCATTGCCGCCACCAACGCCATCTCCGACGTCTACGCCATGGGCGGCACGCCAATCATGGCGCTGGCGCTGGTCGGCATGCCAATCGACAAGCTGCCGCTCGAGACCATCGGCCAGATCATCCGCGGCGGCGAATCGATCTGCGCCGAAGCGGGCATTCCGATCGCGGGTGGCCACACCATCGATTCGGTCGAGCCGATCTACGGCCTGGTGGTGCTGGGGCTGGTGCATCCGTCGAAGGTCAAGCGCAATGCCGATGCAAAGGAAGGCGACGTGCTGATCCTGAGTAAGCCGCTCGGCGTCGGCGTGCTGTCGGCCGCGCTCAAGAAGGACGCACTGGGCGCTGACGGCTATGCGGCCATGATCGAGAATACGACCAAGCTCAACAAGCCGGGCATGGCGCTTGCCAAACTCGACGGTGTGCACGCGCTGACCGACGTTACCGGCTTTGGCCTCCTCGGCCACCTGCTCGAACTGGCGCGCGGTGCGGGCCTGACGGCCGCGCTCGACATGGCCGCCATTCCGCTGCTGCCGGGTGTGCTGCAACTGGCGCATGACGGTTACTTCACCGGCGCCTCCGGGCGCAACTGGGAAGCGTATGGCAAGGATGTCGAACTGGGCGCTGGCGTGACGCCGGCGCAGCAGGCCTTGCTGACCGATCCGCAAACCTCCGGCGGCCTGCTGGTAGCGTGCGACGCGGCCAGCGTCGATGACGTGCTGGCGCTGTTCGCCCAGGGCGGCTTCGGCCACGCCGCGGTGATCGGCACGATGCAGGCGGGCGCGGCGAAGGTCACCGTCAGCGCCTGAGATTTACTAGCGGCTTCACTAACACTTGACCCGTCGTTCCTGCCGCCGCAGATACGGCGGTGTACGCCAGCCTACCTTTTTTTACTTTACTTTACTTTACTTCCACGCTTCCAATAATGTAGAATTGTCGAATTGTCGAATTGACTGATTCCTGGAGCCGCACATGGAAACTAACACAGCGATTGGCGCCCTCGCCGCGCTGGCGCAAGAATCACGGCTGGCGGTGTTCCGCCTGCTCGTGCAGGCAGGACCGGAAGGCCTTGCCGCCAGCAAGATCGCCGACCATCTCGGTCTGCCCTCTTCGTCGCTGTCGTTTCACCTCAAGGAGCTGACGCACGCCGGCCTGATTGCACCGCGCCAGGCCGGCCGCTTCATCATTTATTCGGCCGACTTCACGACCATGCACGCGCTGCTCGGCTTCCTCACCGAGAACTGCTGCGGCGGCGCCCCCTGTTCACCTGTTGCCAAGGCCTGCACACCATGAACGTCCTGTTTCTCTGCACCGGCAACTCGTGCCGCTCGATCCTTGGCGAAGCCGTCTTCAACCATCTCGCCCCCGCCGGATGGCGCGCCATGAGCGCTGGCAGCGAGCCTGCCGGCTACGTTCATCCGCGCTCGCTGGCGCTGCTGGCACGCGTTGGCATCGCCAACCACGGCTACGCCAGCAAATCCTGGGACCAGCTGCCGGCCACGCCGGACATCGTCGTCACCGTCTGCGCCAGCGCGGCCGGCGAGACCTGCCCGGCCTACCTGGGGAAGGTGTTGCGGACGCATTGGGGCGTCGACGACCCGGCGCACGTCACCGGCAGCGACGACGAAATCGACGCCGCCTTCGTGCGGGCCTACACCATTCTTCGCGCGCGCATCGAAGCGTTTTTCGCGCTGCCCCTGGATCTACTCCAGCACGACCGCGCGCGCCTCAAGGCCGAGCTCGATCGGATCGGCGCGGTCATGGCATGACGCTGTCGCGCTGCATCGTCGCCGAAGGCCTGGGCACCGGCTTCCTGCTGGCCATCGTGGTCGGCTCGGGCATCATGGCCGAGCGCCTGGCGGGCGCCAACCTCGCGCTTGCCCTGCTGGCCAACGCGATCGCCACCGGCGCCGGCCTGGCCGCGTTGATCCTGATGTTCGGCGCCATTTCCGGCGCCCATTTCAATCCAGTGGTCACCTTGTCGGAGGCGTGGCAAAAGAACATGCCGGCGTCAAGAGTGCTGCCCTACATTGCCGCCCAGCTGGCCGGCGCCTTCGCCGGCGTCGCCGCGGCCCACCTGATGTTCGGCGACCCGGTTTTCTTCGCCTCCACCCACATCCGCACCGGCGCGGCGCAATGGTGGAGCGAATTCGTCGCCACCTTTGGCCTGCTCGCCGTCATCATCGGCTGTTCGCGCAGCCGCCCGGGCATGACGCCGTTCGCGGTCGGCGCCTACATCACGGCGGCGTACTGGTTCACCGCGTCGACCTCGTTCGCCAACCCGGCAGTAACCCTGGCCCGCAGCGCCAGCAACACCTTCGCCGGCATCCGGCCGATCGACGCGCCCGGCTTCATCGTGGCGCAACTGCTGGGCGCCGGCGCGGCGACGCTGGTGTTCTGCTGGCTCTATCCGGCGCCACCGGCCGACGCCACGGTGGCGGCCACCGTCGCGCCGGGCGACTTCGACGACAACCAACCAGGAGAAGGCATATGACCGATCTTTTCAACATGAGCGACGTTTCAAGCGACAACAAATTCGCAAAGACGCTACCGAACATCAAGCGCGACCAGCTCGACACGCCGGCGCTGGCGAAGCTGGCGCCGAGCGGCGATCTATCCCATCCGCCGCGCATCCTGATGCTGTACGGCTCGCTGCGCGAGCGCTCGTTCAGCCGCTTGCTGACCGAAGAAGCGGCGCGCATTCTCGCGC
>Ga0326734_1000282_pt1 | contig 14465 bp, 12 predicted proteins | sample 15_GP2_1315_FD_207944 | JGI IMG/M metagenome (GOLD analysis project Ga0326734, IMG submission 207944) | Glacier ice microbial communities from Ngari, Tibet, China - 15_GP2_131.5 | ecosystem: Environmental > Aquatic > Freshwater > Ice > Glacier | place: China: Ngari, Tibet | collected 2018-07-18 | reverse complement strand
AAACCTTGGGCGATGAGTAAGGCAAGTGTTATTTAATTATCTAACGCTCTCTTACTTTTTGCTACTTGGCGGCGTCGACTTTCACATCCGTCATCGTTGCCGCCTTGTCGGCCTTGGCATCTGCCTTGGCCTCCGCTTTCGCCTTGGCCGCTTTGCGTTGTGCCTTGGCTTTGGCTTTTTGGGCATCGGCCTTGGCGATTGCCTTGTCGGCGGTGGCGTCGGCAGTCGCTTTTTCTACCTTGGCGTCGGCCTTGGCGGTTTCCTTGACGGCTTGGGCGTCCGCTTTTGCGACGTCGGCATTGACGCGCGTCACGGGGGAAGCCGGGGTTACCATGGTTGCCGGGGTGGCTGGCGAAGTCTGGGTAGTGGCGGTCTGGGCGAAGGCAGCAGTTGCAAACAGGCCGGCGACGAGTGTAGCGATGAGTTTGTTCATGATGTGATTCCTTGAGCTTGGTTGATGGGTTGGGACAATCCCGTGGTACTGCTCCAGAAACGCCGGCCGCCGGCGCCGGGTTGACGCGCTTACAATCGCTTACAAAGCGTGCAACCGTTAGGTGCCGTACAGTCGCCTCAAGTCGCTGCCAATACACTCGTCATCAGTCGATCCCGACCTAGGGTTTTCACATGCACTCATGACAGAAGCCCTCAAACTTTATCAAACCAAGCGCGATTTTTCGATCACCTCGGAGCCTGCGGAAGGCGGCGAGGCAGGCAAGGACGCCAAGTTCGACGGTTACCGGATGCTGGCGCGCATCGAGAACAAGCGCGTTCAACTGATCACGCGCAACGGCAATGACTGGGCCGGCAAGCTCGGCGCGCTGTACAAAGCCTTGCTGACAATGAATCTGCCCGATGGCTGGTACGACGGCGAAATCGTCGTCCACGGCGATGAGGGGAGTCCCAACTTCGGTGCATTGCAGCGCGCTTTTGACGGCGTCGACAGCGCCGAGATCGTGTATTTCCTGTTCGACGCCCCCTACCTGAACGGCGACGACATGCGCGAGGCGCCTTTGCTGGCGCGCCGCGCCGCCTTGCACGCCGTGCTCGACAAAAAGCTGACCGACATGGTGCGCTTCAGCGACGCATTCGACCTTGGGCCGCAGGAACTGCTGGTGGCGGCCTGCAAGCTGGGCCTGGAAGGGGGGATCGGCAAACGGCGCGATTCGCCCTACGTGCCGCGCCGCTCGCCGGACTGGATCAAGCTCAAGTGCGGCAAGCGCCAGGAGTGCGTCATCGGCGGTTACACCGACCCGCAAGGCGCGCGCACCGGTATCGGCGCGTTGCTGCTGGGTATTCACGACAAGGACGGCGTGCTGCAATATGCCGGCAGCGTCGGCACCGGCTTCAACCAGGCGAGCTTGCGCGACCTGAAGCGAAAACTCGGCAAGCTCGACACCAGCGTCAGCCCGTTTGCGCCCCGCGCAGTTGCCGGCCGCAAGCACCACTGGGTGGCGCCGACCCTGATCGCCGAAGTAAGTTTTTCCGACTGGACTGCCGCCGGCGTGGTGCGGCACGCCGTTTTCCAGGGGGTGCGCACAGACAAGCCAGCCAGCGCCAGCACGCGCGAGCAGGCCACGCGCATGGGAACAAACGCGGAGACAAACGTGGAGGAAGCCGTGAACACGCAAACCGAACCGGGCGCGCTCTTTGGCAAACTGCCGGCCAGTCTGAAGATCACCAACGGCGCGCGGGTGATCGACCAGCAGAGCGGTGCGACCAAGCTCGACCTGGTGCGCTACTACGCCCATGTCGGCGCGCTGATGCTGGAACACGTCAAGGGCCGGCCGCTGTCGCTGGTACGGGCCCCGAGCGGCGTTGGCGGCGAGCTGTTTTTTCAGAAGCACGCCGACGTCGACAAACTGCCCGGCGTCAAGCAGATGGACCAGGCCCTCGATCCCGGCCATCCGTCGATGCTGGAGGTCGGCAGCGTTGCCGGCATCCTGTCGGCGGCGCAGTGGAACGTGGTCGAGTTCCATAGCCAGAACGCCATCGGCAAGGCCTACGAAACGCCGAACCGCATGGTGTTCGACCTTGATCCGGGCGAAGGCGTGGCGTGGCAGGTGATGCAGGAGGCGGCCCAGCTGATGCATGCCTTCCTCGACGAACTGGGGCTGCCGTCATTCCTGAAAACCAGCGGCGGCAAGGGGCTGCACGTGGTCGTACCGATCAAGCCGGCCCATGAATGGGAGTCGGTCAAGGATTTTTCGCAGGCCATCGTGCAGCGCATGGCCGACACCTTGCCCGAGCGCTTTGCCTTCAAGAGCGGCGCGCGCAACCGGCTCGGCAAAATTTTCATCGACTATTTGCGTAACGGGCGCGGTGCCACCACGGCCGCGGCCTGGTCGGCTCGGGTGCGGCCCGGCCTCGGTATATCGGTGCCGCTCGCTTGGGATGAGTTGATGTCGGTCAAGGCCGGCGACCAGTGGAACGTGCGCAACGCCCACACCCGGGTGGAGCTGGGCAACATCCCGTGGGCCGGTTATGCAAAGTCGGCGCGCAGCCTGGCGGCGGCGATGAAAAGACTTGATTTCACGCCGCCCGGGTAAAGGGGGCGCTACGGTTTCACAGGTGGATGAACCTCGTCTCTTACATGATAAAACGACAAAACGCCGGGAGAACCCGGCGTTTTGTCGTCTGCGGAAGCCGCAAGCGTTACGCTGCCTTGCGCTCCGGGAACATTTCCTTGTCCTCTTCCAGGTGGGTCGGATGCTTCAACTGCGCCGCCAGGCGGTCATGGTCGAGTTCACCTTCCCACTTCGACACGACGATGGTCGCCACGCCGTTGCCGATGAAGTTGGTCAGCGCGCGGCACTCGCTCATGAAGCGGTCGATGCCCAGGATCAGCGCCATGCCGGCCACCGGGATCGTCGGCACCACCGCCAGCGTCGCCGCCAGGGTAATGAAGCCGGCGCCGGTGATGCCGGAGGCGCCCTTCGAGGTCAGCATGGCCACGCCGAGGATGGTCAGCTGTTGCCCAAGAGTCAGATCGGTGTTGGTGGCCTGGGCCACGAACAAGGCTGCCATCGTCATGTAGATGTTGGTGCCGTCGAGGTTGAACGAGTAGCCGGTTGGTACCACCAGGCCGACCACCGATTTCGAGCAGCCCAGTTTTTCAAGCTTGCGCATCAGGGCGGGCAGGGCGCTTTCCGACGAGCTGGTGCCGAGCACGATCAGCAACTCTTCGCGGACGTAGGAAATGAAGCGCCAGATCGAGAACCCGGTCAGCTTGGCAATCAGGCCCAGCACGACGAACACGAACAGGAAGCAGGTCAGGTAGAACGAACCCATCAGCTTGGCCAGCGGCAGCAGCGAGGCGATGCCGAATTTGCCGATGGTAAAAGCCATCGCGCCGAACGCGCCGATCGGGGCGACCTTCATGATGATGCCAACGACGCCGAAGATAACGTGCGACACGTCGTCGATGATCTTGGTGACCGGCTTGCCGCGCTCGCCGAGCATCGACAGCGACACGCCGAACAGGATCGCGATCAGCAGCACCTGCAAGATATCGCCCTTGGCGAAGGCGTCGATGAAGGTGTTCGGGATGATGTTCATCAGGAAGTCAGTGGTGCTCTGCGACTTGGCCTTGTCGGTGAACTGGGCGATTGACGAGGCGTCGAGCTTGGTAGGGTCGGCGTTGAAGCCGTCACCCGGGCGCACCACGTTGGCGACGATCAGGCCGATCGCCAGCGCGATAGTCGACACGACCTCGAAGTACAGCAGCGCCTTGCCGCCGACGCGACCGACTTTTTTCATGTCCTGCATGCCGGCGATGCCGGCAACGACGGTACAGAAAATGACCGGCGCGATGATCATCTTGATCAGCTTGATAAAGCCGTCGCCGAGCGGTTTCATGTCCACGCCCAGCTTGGGATAGAAAATGCCGAGCAGAATGCCGCACACAATGGCGAACAGGACCTGAACGTACAGGATTTTGTAGAACGGTGTTTTCATGACTGTCATGACGGTCTCCCACATCTGTTGAAGTAATGTTCGCATGATCGACCTGTTTGGCGTTTCGATCAATTGTGGTTTTCCACAAGGGCGGTAATCATGCCGGCAGCGAAATAAGTTGTCCGAATTGAATCGTCAAAATATACTCGGTGCTCATTTTAATGAGCGGTTTGCATCTTTTGTCCTTCGCGAGAGGGTCGAAGACGCCGGCGCTGAGTTAGCAATTAAGAAACCGACAAACGAACCGACGACCCGAGCCATGACCCGACACCTGCACGAACCGGCAAACGCGCTGCTTTACCGGGCGCTCGATCTGCCGCCCGAAGAGCGCCAGCACTTCCTTTCAGACGCCTGCGAAGACGAACCCGCGCTGCTGGAACTGGTGCGCACCTTGCTCGCGCGTATTGACGTGCTCGACGAATTCCTCGAGGCCCCGCTGGAAGTGCCGGTACCTGTATCAGTACCAGCATCAGCATCAGCGTCAGCGTCAGCATCACTACCGGCACCCGTATCAGTTTCAGTATCGGCCCGGCCGAGACCGGAAGCGGCGCCCGTAACGCACATGCAACCCGGCCAACCCGTGGTGCGGCTTGACGAAATGGCGCGCCAGTGGCGGGTGCTGCGCGACCCGGGGCACGACGGCATGGCTGCCGGCATGCCGATCGACCAGCATTGTGCTGAGGCAAAACTCGACCTGGACGGGCGCGTCGCCCTGTTCGCCCAGGTCTGCCAGGCGGTCCATTGCGCGCACCAGCACCTGCTGATCCACCGCGACCTGACGCCAGCGAACATCGTGATCAAACCCGACGGCGCGCCGACATTGCGCAATTTCGGCGTTGCCGGCGCCCCGAACGATCCCGGCAACCCCCGCGCATGGCAGGCGGCGGCGCTGTTTGCCAGCCCGGAGCAGCTCGCCGGCTTGCCCCTCACTACCAGCGCCGACGTCTACTGCCTCGGCGCCGTGCTGTATGCACTGGTAAGCGGACGCTCGCCGAATGCGGCGGAGGCGGCCGGCATCATCAGCACGCTGGCGCGCCCGGCGCCAATCAGGCCATCCGAGGCAGTCACCGTAGCTTGCGAGCGGCATTACCCGCCGCTGCCGGAACTGGCGGCCGACGACTTGCTGCGTCCGTCCGCCGGGCTGGCAAACCAGCTCAGCGGTGACCTCGACGACATCATCCTCAAAGCCGTCGACCTCGATCCTGCCAGGCGTTACGCGTCGGCCGACGCGCTTGCCGGCGACCTCGAACGCTTCGTGGTGCGCGCGCCGCAGCGCCGCTCGTTTGCAGCGATTGGCGCGGCCGCGCTCATGGCCGGTGTGCTGGCCGCCGCCACGGTCGCCGCGCTGTGGCATACAGACGCGGCCGATACGCTCGACACGGCCCGCGCGGCGGCCAGACAGCGACAATAAGTGCTTACTGCGCGGCCCAGCCGCCATCCATGTTCCACGCCACGCCGCGTACCTGGTTGCCGGCCGGGCTGCAGAAAAACACCGCCAGCGCGCCAAGTTCCTCGGGCGTGACGAATTCGCCTGAAGGCTGCTTTTCGAGCAGCAGCGCCTTCTTGGCCGCCTCGTTGCTGATGCCTTCGCGGGCGGCGCGGTCGTCGACCTGTTTTTGCACCAGCGGGGTCAAGACCCAGCCCGGGCAGATTGCATTGCAGGTCACGCCGGTGTGGGCTGTTTCGAGCGCGGTCACCTTGGTGAAACCGACCAGGCCGTGCTTGGCTGCCACATAGGCCGACTTTTGCGCCGAGCCAACCAGGCCGTGCACCGACGCCAGATTGATGATGCGGCCCCAGTTTTTCTGCTTCATGCCGGGCAGCGCCAGGCGCGAAGTGTGGAAGGCCGAGGTCAGGTTGATGGCGATGATGGCGTCCCACTTGTCGACCGGGAAGGCTTCGATGTTGGCCACATGCTGGATGCCGGCGTTGTTGACGAGCACGTCGACGCCGCCGAATTTGTCGCAAGCGAACCCCATCATTGCTTCGATTTCGGCCGGCTTGGACATGTCCGCATTGTGGTAGGCGGTGCCGACGCCGAATTCGACGCCGATGTCGTAGTAGAGCTTGTCAATCATCTGGGCGTCGCCGAAACCGTTGAAAACCAGGTTGGCGCCCTGTTCGGCCAGCGAACGGGCAATGCCCAGGCCAATGCCGGAGGTCGAACCGGTCACGAGTGCGGTTTTGCCGCTTAACATGCTGCTTTTCATTGATTCCTCGGAAAATAAGGGGGCGGCTTGCAAATAAAAGAAAGGTGGCAGCGCGACAGACGCCACGTGAATAGGAGTTTAATCGCAACGCCCGGTAAAATGTCGGTTGCAGGAAAAATTGAAGTACCGCGTCGAACCTGGGAGCCGGCATGACCGCAGCAAGCATCAAATCAGTGCAGTGCATTTCATTGGCGGGCTTGCACCGCATGGCGTACAAGGAGTGGGGCGATCCTGACAATCCGAACGTACTGGTGTGCGTGCACGGCGTTACCCGCGTGGGCGACGATTTCGACGCGCTGGCGCGCGCGCTGTCGGACCATTACCGCGTGGTCTGCCCGGACGTCGTCGGGCGCGGGCGCTCCGGGCGGCTGGGCAATCCGCAGTTGTACCGAATTCCGCAATACGTCAGCGACATGGTGACCCTGGTGGCTCGCGTGACGGCCAACTCCGACAGCGGCAAGGTCGACTGGTTCGGCACCTCGATGGGCGGCCTGATCGGCATGGCGCTGGCGTCGCTGCCGGACAACCCGATCGGCAAACTGGTGCTCAACGACATCGGTCCGACGCTTGACCCGGTGGCGTTGCGGCGCATCGGCGACTACATCGCCCAGGATCTGCGCTTCGCCAGCTTTGCCGAAGGCGCCGCGTTCGTGCGCGCAGTGTCGGCCTCGTTCGGCGAGCATACCGACGAACAGTGGCACAAGCTGGCGGCCGACGTGCTGCGCGAGGGCGACGACGGCCAGTGGGTGCGCCACTACGACATGGGCCTGGCCGCACCGCTGCGCGGCGCCAACCCTGAACAGGCAAAGGCCGACGAGGCGGCGCTGTGGGCCGCCTATGATGCGATCCGCTGCCCGACCTTGCTGGTGCGCGGCGCCAATTCCGACCTGCTGTCGCATGCAACGGCACAGCAAATGCTGACCCGCGGCCCGAAGCCGCAGCTGGTCGAGATTGCCGGTACCGGCCACGCGCCGACGTTCATCAACGCCGACCAGATCGCCATCGCCCGCAGATTTTTGCTCGGCTGATCCTGCCGACACCACCGACACCACCGACACCACTGATACAAAAGGCAGCGCACCACCATGGAAATTATCCGACTGCACGTTGGCAAACGCTTGTCCGAAGCGGCGATCCACAACAGCACCGTCTATCTGGCCGGCCAGATTGCCGACAACACGGAAGCCGACATCGTCGGCCAGACCCGCGAGGTGCTTGACCACGTCGACCGCTTGCTCGCTGAAGCCGGCAGCGACAAGAGCTGCATCTTGATGTGCCAGATCTTCATCGCCGACATGGCCGGTTTCGCCGGCATGAACGCCGCGTGGGACGAATGGGTCACGCTCGGGCACACGCCGCCGCGCGCGACCGTCGAGGCGAAGCTGGCCAATCCCGCTTGCCTGGTCGAGATCGTCGTCACCGCGGCCTTGCGCTAGGGCCGGCATGGTTGCCATTGCCGCGCTGGGAAGCGCAACGGCTGAACTGGTGCAGGGGCTCGGTGCGGCAGACGGCGCGCGGGTCGAAGCGGCGCTGGCGTATGCGAGCGAGGCCTACCAGGACAAGCTGTGTACGTCCGGCCAGGGCGCGCTGGAGTTTTCGGTCGGCGTGGCCAGCACGCTGGCGTTCCTGCGCAGCGACGCCGAAACCCGCATCGCCGCCCTGTTGTTCGAGATGACGGTGATCGAGCCGGCGGCCGCCGCCGGGCTCGAGACGCGTTTCGGCAAAGAGGCGACCGACCTGGTGTCGGGCGTGCGTCAGCTCATCCGGCTGCGCGACATGACGGTCGGCCTTGGCGGCCAGCAGCCGGTCGGACGCGGCAAGGGCGCCGCCCAGAAGGCGGTGGCCCAGGTCGAAACGCTGCGCAAGATGCTGCTGGCAATGGCCTCCGACATGCGCGTGGTGCTGGTGCGCCTGGCCTCGTGTCTGACGACGTTGCGCTATTTTTCCGAGCAGCGCCTGTTCAACGACATGACGCGCGACTACGGCCGCGAGACGATGGATTTGTACGCCCCGCTTGCCAACCGGCTCGGCATCTGGCAGCTGAAGTGGGAGCTCGAGGACCTGTCGTTTCGCTTCCTCGAACCGGAAACCTACAAGCGCATCGCCAGGATGCTCGAAGAAAAACGCATGCTGCGTGAAGGCTTTGTGCAGTCGGCCATCACGCGGCTGAAAAACGAACTGGCGGCGGCCGGCATCGACGCCGAGGTATTCGGCCGGCCCAAGCACATCTACAGCATCTGGACCAAGATGCGCGGCAAGGAGCTCGATTTTACCGACCTGTACGACGTGCGCGCGTTTCGCGTCATCGTCGCCGATGACAAGGCCTGTTACGCGGTGCTCAGCCTGGTGCACAACCTGTGGACGCCGATCCCGAACGAGTTCGACGACTATATCTCGCGGCCCAAGCCGAACGGCTACCAGTCGCTGCACACGGTGGTCACCGCCGATGACGCCCGCCCGCTCGAAGTGCAGATCCGGACCCGGGAAATGCACAGTTTCGCCGAGTACGGCGTTGCCGCCCACTGGCGTTACAAGGAAGAGGGCGGCTCGAATTTCAAGGGCCAGCAGTACGACGAGAAAATCGCCTGGCTGCGCCAGCTGCTGGCGTGGAAAACCGACGTCGCCGACGCCGTCGTCGGTCACGAAGACATGCAGCGCGAATGGGTCGAAAAACTCAAGTCGACCACCCTCGACGACCGTATTTTCGTGCTGACGCCGCAAGCGCGCGTGCTCGAATTGCCGGTCGGCGCCACGCCGATCGACTTCGCCTACCACCTGCACAGCGAGGTCGGCCACCGCTGCCGGGGCGCGCGCGTCGACGGCGCGATGGTGCCGCTCAATACGGCGCTGCGCAACGGCCAGACCTGCGAGATCATCACCGCCAAGGGCGCGCCCGGCACCGCCGGGCCGTCGCGCGACTGGCTCAATGCCGAGTACACCGTCAGCAGCCGCACCCGCTCCAAGGTGCGCGCCTGGTTCCACGCCATCGACCTGCAAGAGACGCTGGCCCACGGCCGCGCGCTGGTCGAAAAATCGCTGCAGCGCGAAGGCAAGACCGCCGTCAACCTCGAAACGCTGGCGCATAAGCTTGGTTTTTCCAAGGTCGACGACCTGTTCATTTCGGTCGGCAAGGAGGAGTTCAGCCTGCGCCACGTCGAACAGGCGCTGCACGATACGGGCGAAGCGGCCGAACCCGAAGATGCCGTGGTGCTGAACAAGAGCCGCGCGTCCAGCGTCGAGCAGGGCGCCAAATCGGGCGTGCTGGTGGTCGGCACCGAAGGATTGTTGACGCAGCTGGCCAGGTGCTGCAAGCCGGCGCCGCCGGACGGCATCGTCGGCTTCGTCACGCGCGGCCAGGGCGTGTCGATCCACCGCGCCACGTGCAAGAATTTTGCCGAGATGCGGCGCAAGGCGCCGGAGCGGGTGATTCACACCGACTGGGGCCGGGCCGGGCAGGATACGGTCTACCCGGTCGACCTGTTCATCCTCGCGGGCGACCGCCAGGGCTTGCTGCGCGATATCTCCGAGGTGTTCTCGCGCGAGAAAATCAACGTCATCGGCGTTAACACCCAAAGCGCGAAAGGCCAGGCGCGCATGACGTTTACCGCCGAAATCGGCTCGACCGCCCAGCTTGCCAAAGCCTTGTTGGCGATCATGGAGGTGGGCGGCGTGCAGGAAGCGCGGCGCCATTGAGCGCATGTTGATACAACAGGATTTCGGTGACGCCTGCCCAGCTGGCGCTATCATCTGGCCATGCGACTCAATTCCTTCCTCTATTTGAAACCGCAGCAGTGGGGCCGCGCGGTCGCGCATTACGGCGCCAGCTGGTGGCGCATGCTGCTGCTGGGCGCGATTGCGCTGGTGCTGGCGTTTTCTCCGTCGACCTACACGCGCGCGCATCGGCGCGCCACCGCACGCCAGATCTACCTCGGCGCCTGGCAGGTGTTGCCGTGGTTTACGGCGCTGTCGGCGCTGATCAGCCTGGTAATCATCCGCATCGTGCTGGTGACCGCGCTCAGCTACGGCCTGTCGCGCTTCGGCCTTGAAATGGTGGTGCGGGTGCTGGTGCTCGAACTCATTCCGCTGGCCGCGGCGATGTTCGTGGCGCTGCGCGCGGGGATGGCGTTCAACGCCGCCGCACTCGATCCGCTGGCCTGGGACAGATCCCCGCAAGCGGCGTGGCAACTGCAGCGCGAACTGGCGGCGCAGGTGTCCGCCAACGCGTTCGCGGTGCTCAGTCTGGCCATCGTCAGCAGCGTGCTGGTGCTGGTGCTGGCCTACCTGAACGTCTACGGGCTGTCGCCGTGGGGGCTGGACGACTACACCCGCACGGTCGGGCGCGTGTTCGAGCCGACGGTGGCGATCGGCTTCGGCCTCAAGACGCTGATGTTCGGGCTGGCCGTGGCGGTCATTCCGGCCGCCGCCATGATGGAAATCCGGCGCTTCGGGCGCGGCGCGGCGTCGACCATGCAGCCCGGCGCCGTGCGCCTGCTGTTCGTGCTGACCGTGATCGAGGCGGCGTCGCTGGCTGTCAAGTATTTTTGAAGGAGTACTCTCATGACCGATCCGGCCACTGATCTGGCAACCGACGCGCCCCCGCACATCGAAGTGAAGGCAGTCATTTTGCTGATCCTGATGACGTCGCTCATCGTTGCCTTCCTGCTGTACGTGATGTACGCGCGCGGTGTGTTCGAAGTCACCCAGCGCCTGGTGCTGGTGGCGGACGATTCGGAAGGCGTCATCCCCGGCATGGACATGACGTTCGCCGGGTTTGCGGTCGGGCGCGTGCGCCGGGTCGAGCTGGCGCCGGACGGCAAGGCCCGCATCCTGGTCGACGTGCCGCGCAAGGACGCCAGCTGGCTGCGGGTGTCGAGCGTGTTCACGATCGAGCGCGGCCTGGTCGGCGACACGAAGATCAAGGCTTACACCGGCATCCTGACCGACCCGCCGCTGCAGGATGGCGCCACCCGCATGGTGCTGCGCGGCGACACCGGGGCCGAGATTCCGAAACTGGTGGCCAGCGCCAGGACGCTGCTGGAAAACCTGGAAGCGATGACGCGCATGGATTCGAGCCTGAACGCCAGCCTGGCCAACGTGCAGGCCGCAACCGGCAGGCTGAGCGGCAGATACGGGCTGCTGGGCGGCGCGCTGGGCGGCGACGCGCAGGCGAGCAAGGCGATGCTGGCGCTGGACCGGGTCAACGCGCTGCTCGCCAGTGCCGATCGGCGCGTGTTCGGAAAATCAGGTATTGCCGACGATACACAGGTGGCCGTGGCCCAGTTGAACGTCGTGCTGCAAGACGCCAGCGCCAGCCTGAAGAAACTCGACGCCGTGCTGGCCGAGGCCCAGGCGGTCGGCAAGAATGCGCGCGTGGCCACCGACGACCTCACTGTCTTGCGCGCCGAGGTCGACAGCAGCCTGCGCAAGGCGTCAAGGCTGCTCGACGACATCAACCGCAAATGGCCATTTGCCCCCAAGTCGGAGTTGACACTGCCATGAAGACGATCGCCGTTGGCCTGATGGCGGTGATGCTGGCCGCCTGCGCCGCCAGGCAGGTCGAGCCGTCGTGGCGGCCGAACGCCACCAGTGCGCTCGACAGTTTCAGCGACGCTTTCCTGAAAGGCGACAGCGCGATCGCCGCCGTCGATTTCGCCCGCGCGCGTGTCGAGTTGACCGGCACCGGCCGCGCCGACCTGGTGGCGCACGCCGAACTGGTGCGCTGCGCGGTGCAGACGGCCAGCCTCGACGGCGGCCGGTGCGACGGCTTTGTGCCGCTGGCGCAGGACGCCGGCGCGGCCCAGCGCGCCTACGCGGCGTATCTGGCCGGGCAGTGGCAGGGGTTGGCCGCGGCGCTGCTGCCGCAGCAGCATCGGCCAATCGCCGGCGGCGCGGGCGGGTTGGCCGCGGTGGCCGACCCGTTGTCGCGGCTGGTCGCGGCCGGCGCCATGCTGCAGGCGGGACGCATCGCACCCGCCGACATCGCCATCGCCATCGACACCGCGTCGGCCCATGGCTGGCGCCGGCCCTTGCTGGCGTGGCTGGGGGTGGCGGCGCAACGCGCGAAGGCCTCTGGCGATACAGCCGAACTGGCGCGCATCGAACGGCGCATTGCGCTGGCGGCGTCGCGCTGACCGGGTTGGGTAGAACGGCGGCCCGATGTTCCCGCACAGCGAGGCTTTTTCGTTCCGGGTGGCGACCGACGACCAGTTTGAAATCGAGCGCTTGTGGAATGCGATCATCGACAAAGGCGGCCAGGCCAGCGCGTGCGGCTGGTGCAAGGATAAGTGAGGTCTGTCATGGCAACTCACGCCGCGCGTCCTCACTGCAGCGATGGCCGATCCCGATCGAACGGTGGCCAAGCGCGTGTTCGAAGCGATGATGCAGGCGGGAAAAATTGACGTCGTTGCGATCGAAGCGGCCCGCCGCGGTTGAAGCGCTCGTTGCGGCTCGAAGAAAAATGGTGAGTAAGACGCGCTCTTCAGATCCTCACGAAAAAGGCTGAGCAACGGTGCAATGCCTGTAAATAAAACCTTAACGTTAATAGAATGACTGTAGAATCGAATTGGAAAATATGTGAGATAACAAACTTAAACGGAGACAATAGTGAACAAAAAATGCTCAATCGCGAAAGAAGTCGTCCTGCTCGGTCTCGCCCTGGCAATGCCTGGCATGGCATTTTCCCAAGAGTCGGCCATCTCGAAGTTGAAGGAAATGCGCGTCTCCGGCATGGACCCGGACATTCCCTTGATTGCGCAGACGGGCAAGAATGCCGATGCCATCAGGGAGAATTTAAAAAACGTTACCTTGCCGCCCGGCTTCAAAATTGATTTATACGCCATCGTGCCGGATGCCCGTCACATGGCGGTCGCGCCGTCGACCAACATGCTGTTTGTCGGTACACGCAAGGCCGCAGTATGGGCGGTCACCAACCGCAACAGCGGCGATGCCGCCACCGAAGTGAAGCAATTTGCGCCCTCGCTGAAATTTACTCAGCCCAATGGCGTCTGCTGGACCAAGGATGGCTTTCTTGTCATTGTTGAACACAACCGTATTTTAAACTTCCCGGCTGCCGAATTCTTTTATGAAGGCGCGGATGTCGCGGTGGGCGAGGTTGTACCGCAAGGCAAGTTGATTCCGGTTGAGGACGAGTCTTACAACCACGGCGCCCGTACATGCCGGGTTGGCAAGGACGGCATGCTGTATGTCACGCTGGGGCAAAAATTCAATGTGCCACCGCGCGAAAAACTGGCGGAATACAGCCGCCTCGGCATCGGCGGCATCGTGCGCATGGACCCTTTCAACGGCAGCAAGCGCGAAGTCTATGCCACCGGTATCCGCAATTCCGTCGGCATCGATTTCAACCCGAAGAACAACGACCTGTGGTTCACCGACAATCAGACCGACGGCATGGGAGACGACATTCCTTTGGGCGAATTGAAGCGGGTGACCAAGAAGGGGCAATTCTTTGGTTATCCATGGATCAAAGGCAAAACCCGGATTACCGAGTTCGATTACGACAAGGACCCATTGCCGGCCAACATAACCAGCGCTGAAATTTACATGGACGCGCATGCAGCCGATCTGGGCCTGGCGTTCTATACAGGCGACAAGTTCCCGCAGAAATACCGTGGGGGTATTTTTTCTGCCCAGCATGGCTCATGGAACCGCACCAATCCGGTTGGCGCGCGCATCATGTTCACCTCGCTCAAGGCGAATGGTTCGGGCGACAAGACCGAGGTGTTTGCCGAAGGTTGGCTGGACAAGAAGACCCGCCAGTACCGCGGCCGTCCTGTCGATGTGGCAAACCTGCCCGATGGTTCCATCCTGGTTTCCGACGATTTTGCCGGTGCAATTTATCGCATTTCCTACGTGGGAATTTAAGGTCACACAGCAAGCCATACAGTAAGCCATGCAGGCACCGTCCAGCGCGTGCGCGCCAGACAGTTCCTGCCAGATTGCAGGACAATTGCAGGACAATAAGCGGGTACCATTTTCAATGAACATTTTTGATCATTTCGGCGCGACCGATGCGCGCACGGTATGTGTAACCTGGGGTCTGCTTGCTGCATTAACGAGTTTGCCAGCGGCGGCCAGCGACATCGATCTTGGCAAGGTCAAGGCACAAAACTGCGCCATGTGCCATGGCGTCACCGGCATCAGCCAGATGCCCGGGGTGCCCAATCTGGCCGGCCAGCCGGCGATTTATGTGGTGGAGCAATTAAAAAATTTCCGCAACGGAAATCGCAGCAATGAAATCATGAACGTGATTGCCAAGCCGCTTTCCGATACGGACATCAGTGC
>Ga0326734_1000281_pt1 | contig 14472 bp, 19 predicted proteins | sample 15_GP2_1315_FD_207944 | JGI IMG/M metagenome (GOLD analysis project Ga0326734, IMG submission 207944) | Glacier ice microbial communities from Ngari, Tibet, China - 15_GP2_131.5 | ecosystem: Environmental > Aquatic > Freshwater > Ice > Glacier | place: China: Ngari, Tibet | collected 2018-07-18 | reverse complement strand
CACAGCCCACTGTTGAACACTGATGTCGGTGGGGTAACCAGCTACAGCCATGTTTTTACTCAACTAAATTCTAATGAGCCAGTATACAAGCGATATTTAGTTGCTTTTTAATTACTTAACGCTCTCTCAACGTTTCGCCCGTCATCCCGTGGGTCTCGTGCAATGCCACCAGTTGCTCCTGGGCGCTCCAGTCCTGTGGTCGCTTCTCTTTCGCCGCCGGGGCGTTCTTCTCTGTCACCACTGTCCTCGTCATCCAATTTTTAAGCGTGTGGTAACTGACGTTGATATCGTCCGCGACTGCCTGCACGCTCCTGCCGCCGCGCGAGAATACCTTGACCAGTGCTTGTTCTACAAATGCCGGGGAATGCCTTGTTCTCATATCTGCCTCTATTTGGGTAAAATCTAGAGGCGACAACTAGTCTGACACAGGGGGCCTGATGCACTTGGGAGAAAACTGGTGCGTTAGAGAGTGTGCGTGAGGACGTCGAGCCAAGTCAGACGATGGGCACTACGAACGCAGGCGAACATCGCCAAGCGCAATCCCTTTGGAATGCCCTTGCAAGCCCTCTGCTAGGTTTGATGCAATGGCCGTAACGAAGTCACCGTGGCACTACTGAAACGCATATAACGCCGCGGAGCAATCTCGGCGCACGGTGCAGTGCTTAAGATGGAACTAACCGACTTCGCGCTAACGGTCCCGGCCCTGAGTCCAGTCATCACGCTGCGCTCTCTCGCTTTTAAGGCGCAGTGCTGGTGCTGTGTGACGCAGAAAAGCGCCTCCTAAATTGAAAAAGCCCAGCACTTAGGCTGGGCTCTGCTTGTCGTATGTACTAGTGAGCACGCCCGTTATACAACTTGTGCTCGTGGTCCACCCACACAACATAAAATACGTCATCGAGCAAAAGACCATGTACCCGCCCTAACTCTTCGCGGGCCAACGAAAATTGCCAAGGCTCACATTGCTGCATTTGCTCGTTCAGCTGAGCGTAGCCATCTGGCTCAGACGTTTTTCCCCAATCAATCGCATGAGAACGCAACGCCTTTCCTGCCTGCCGGAAATCAGGAAATTTCATAGTTGAAATCTGCTTTAGCTTATCGAAAAGGGTTAGTAAATACGCTTCCTTTTGAATCGTGTCAGGCAAGCAGAACTTTTCGTGTCCCAGCTCCAAGTACTTAAATGAGAATCGCACCAATGAGAGATGAATTTCTTTTGGAGTAGGAAGTCCCTTTTTCACAGGCGTCGGATGGCCTTTGTTAAGCTTCGCCATCTGCCGCCAGGGCCGCGAAAAATCGCTGCATTGTGTCTTGCGAAAGGGCCGCGTTCGAATTTTCGTCAGGTGGGAGCGCGCCACGCGCTTCTAGCCAAGGCATTTCGCGATGACTACGCAATTCCAATTCATAGCCAGAATCTGCGCCATACGTTTCAAGCACGTCGGCAATCAGGTCCTTGAGCTCATCAGGCAATGCGGGAACTTGAACTTCGGTGACGATAGGGTTCCACCGATACGCATTGTACTCACGATAAACGCCCGGCTGTACTGGCCCATGGACCCAGGCTTCAATTCGGTCGTCGAAGGCAGGTGCTCCACGTAGCCCTAAATGCCAGCCCTGCACATAGTATAGAAGCTTCTGCAGCTTGAGATTTGTGACGGGGTCGCCGGCCTGCTGAAAAAAATCTACGATGTATTTGGCGACTTGGCTTGCGGTGGCCATAGGGCTGCCTCTTATTTTAAGTTTTTTGTAAGATAGCTCGTGTGGGTAAAAGTTCAGCACGCGAGTGTAGCGATGAATCTATTGCAATTTTTACAATAGCCCAGCTATTTTTCAGACAGTGTAGCAAAAATCTTAACGCACTGCGTTAAATTTGCCAAAATGGATGGCGGGTGGCCGCGTGCTTCCATTGCTCCAAAAAACAGCCCAGTACTCAGGCTGGGCTCGTACAAAGTGGCAACATGCAAGGCCGGCATTCTACTATGGGGCCTTGATGGCGGCGTAGAGCGTTGCGCGGCTCACGCCATACTCAGCAGCCAAGGCGGTCTTGTTCTCCATCGCGGCGCGTTGCCGAATTGTTTTGACCTGCTGGGCGCTGAGCTTGGATGAGCGGCCCATGTGCTTGCCATCAGCGCGGGCGCGGGCTTGGCCTTCGGCGCGGCGCTCGTTTATCATTGCGAGCTCAAAGGACGACACTGCGCCAAGCATGGTCAGCAGCATTTGATTCATCGCACTAGTCTTGTCGCCGGTAAAGGTCAGTCCTTCCTTCATGAACGTGATGCTCACGCCCTTGTCTGTCAGTTGCTTTACCAGCGCCAGCAAGTCTGCGGTGTTGCGCGCCAGTCGGCTAATTTCATGGACCAGCACGGTATCACCTTCGCGGATGTGCTCCAGCATCGCTTGTAATGCGGGCCGGTTTGTATCGCTACCGCTACACTTGTCTTCGAACGTCTTTTCGAGTGTCAGGCCGTCGAGCTGACGGGCCGAGTTTTGGCCGATGCTTGAAACCCGGACGTATCCAATTGTTTGACCTGCACCCATTACATTCTCTCTCTTGCTTGTGTAAGGAAAGTATATAAGGCTTTATGGACTGTGTATAGTTGATTCGTGTTGATACTTGTTGGACAGTGTGGCTTGGGGCATGGAGACGATATGGCCAATTGTTGAGAAAGTATGCCTTGTTGGACTACTTACGTGTGGTCCGCTTACAAGCTGCTTCAAGCGAGAGGCAGCCGATAGTTCCGGGCCTTACGTACTCCCACTCTGTCGCCGTATTCAAGGACCAGTTTGTCTTGCCGCTACTCATGTTTCCTGAATAGGAATTGATGCTTAATGCTCGCATCCGCAATTCTTTGCAGTCGTACTCGTATAGCATCACCGATGACAGGTAGGGGGCGGCGTTAATGAGCGGCTGAGGTTCTGCATAGTCCGTCATCGTCCACATTTTTGCCATGTTCCCGGTATGCCGAACAGTTGCCAATTCAATGTGCGAAGTTTGCCCCGCATCTCTATTAACGTTAATAACCGTCCATGAAGCACAGGCGTTCCCGGTCACCGCGGCGAGAAGGATGGATGTAATTACATAACGCATGGTCGCCCTTAATAGTTAATAGCCAGCAAGGATGATAATGCGTTTTGGCAGTGACAGTCCATCAATCTAGCTCGGCGTCTTGCTGCGCCATCGTCTTCCCCGGCAGGGCTGGCGGCATCTCTTCATCGTGAAGAGATGAGCATCGCTAACGAAGGCGGCGCCACCGTAAAGCGGTCGTGGCTGACGACCAATTACCAAAGGTCCCGACGTTGGCATCAATGGGGATGCTTGAGGCACGAAGTAGACGCGTAAGTGCCGGTCCGATGCCGGCAATGCGCCCACAAGTGAAAAGCCCAGCGCGTGGCCGGGCTGACTGGGCGGTGCGAATTTACGGCACCAGCGACAGCAGTGCGGTAGGCGAGCCCAGGCGCGGGGCTGGTGTTATCGAGAGCACTTTCCCCCACGAACCTTCCTCGCCAGGTAAAGGTTTGTCAACCGATTTCATCAGTGCCCGCGCAGCTGCTACGGGACCTTTTCGACTCATGAAGCGGAGAAATTCTAGCTCTCCGTCGGTTACATAAAGTAACGTTAAATAGAATCGATTGGGGTCCCAATCAGGCCCGCTCTTCGCAATCTCCAGAAGACGTAACGCCGACTTCTCGTGTCCATGTTCATAGAAGTACGAGAGGAAGACGCTTTCAGCTTTAGTAACATCGAAAAGGAAACGCTCGCCTCCTTTTCCTGTTGATACTGCACTTTTGGCGGTGCGTGCCGCTCGTAGGTCAATGACGTTGCTGGCAGTTGCTGCAGGATGCGACGCGCCGCCAGTAGCGCCAGGACGCAGTGTCACCGGTAAGGCACGCATCCTTGTCTCGTATTCGGCCACAGCGACTCCGAACGCCGTCATGCGGCTCTCAGTAACATTATCCGGCACATACACAGACACACTAAACGTCGCCTTTGACGCGCGGCGAACGCGCTTCGCGCCAGGCTCCCTTGCACGGCGGTGGGTTGCGGTAGGCGCGCCGGTGGGCAGTGTGCCATCGGCAAATATCGTGACGACGACTATTCGCATCCCCGGTTGCCCCGGAAACTGGTCCGCCTTCATCAGGCCGGCGGTGACGAGCGCGTCCGCAGTACCGACATAGATGTCTGAACGGATTGATTCCCGCAAGGTAACGCCGGGTGCAAACGACTTCACCTGCTCATCCGAGAAGCACGCGGCACGAATAGCTGTCGGCGCGCTCGTTAGGCCGCGTTGGTGGTTGAGCGCGGCGCCGGTTTTGATGTCGCTGGGCGCGCTCATGCGTCCCCCACTTTTTCATCGCGCTTGCGCCACTCGTCCATGTCGAGGTTGAGCCCATTGCTGGCGCTGGTCAGCAACACGTCATCGCTCACCGCATCGAGTTGGCTTCCCATCTGCTGGCGGGCAGCGGCTTCGGTCCAGTGGCACAGCTCTTGAAAGAAGCCGACGTATTGCCCGCGCCGGCTATTTTCGGCATCACTCCATTACGAAACTCGTCGGTCGAAGGTCGCTTGCCCACCGTCGAGTTCCATTTGCTTCATAAACTCGGAAATCATGTCTAGCATCCGCATGAACCCCAAACCTGGCTCACTGGCACGCATTTCTTTTAGAAGGTTCAACGCCATTGCTTTGCCCGTCTCGTTACCTCCCACATATCCGCCGGTAGCCGGAAGATTGAGCACTCCTTTCTTCGTCACCCCGAGCTGGCCTCGCTTGAGCTTGATTGGCTTAGATTTCGGCACCAGCGGCACGATTGTGTTCTTCATTCCCAGGGCGGATGTCTGCGCATTCATGCTGCACCTCGCACGAGTGCGTCCAAGTCGTCGGCCATCTTTCTTGTGAGGCGCGAGCAGCTTTCCAGCGTGGTTTGTTTGTCTGGTTCGGGCAGCAGGTGGACCGCTGAGAGTAAGCCGACTACGGCTCTAGCTTCCCACCTTAGATGGTTGATAGTGTCGTGGCGCTGTTCTTCGGATGTACTGGTAACGGTAGTAGGCATGGTGCTGTTCCTCTGCTGGTTGAGCCGCACCCCTTAATAGGGCGGGGGGGCGGTAAATGGCAGGGTTGGCGAACCGGCACGAAAGCACACCGGCATACCCGAAGGTATCCCTGCCACCACCGCCCATAGAAGAACAAGCGTAGGGAGGCACGCACGTAAAAAAACCGCATTGCGCGGCTCGTGCGCTTTCGTTATTCAGGTCGCCAAACCTGTTCCCCTCTTTTTCGGGGACGTTGTGAGTATGTTCTCGTGCATCCCGACCGTCAAGCGGGATAAGTGAAGTATCGCAAATGAAAGAAATCTAATGCCAATTGAGCAATTCATGTCAATTCAGCTTAATATCAGAAACTCAACCATTACGGCTATGAGGGACTCATGTTTGGATTTGGCGGAGGAAGAAAAAAGACAATCGGCGCACGTGGCGAACCGATGCCAGAGAACAACGATGGTCCCCCTGACACATCGCACCCTTCAGGGTTGTGTCCCAGATGCGAAAAGCAGTCGAGCTTCCAAGTGCTAGGTTCGATTCCGCTTACTTTCGACGGTGGGAGGATGCTTGGTCGAGGGGAGCTGGATACACCAACCTTTCAAGACCAATCGACTGTTCTGATTTGCAGTAATTGCGGTCAGGGAGTCGCGGTGTTGGAGGAAATGTGGGTTGGGGACCAGCGAAGAAGTGAGGGGGGACGGAGCGGGGGCGTTATCACTTGGAAGGGCTTCCACTGGTGGCCTCTCTTGGGGTCCAAGTTGCACAGTGCTGTGCCTGCATCCATCGCCGAAGCCTTCAACGAGGCCGCCTTAGCGTTATCTGCAAATTGCCCGCGGGCTGCTGCGGTTATGGCTCGTCGCACGTTGGAGGCGATAGCAGAAGACCAAGGCCAGGCCTCCGGGACGTTGGCCGACAAGCTCAAGGCGATGGCGAGCAAAGGCCTGCTTCATCCGACTCTGGCGGATTGGGCTAAAGAGGTTCGCCTCGTTGGTAATTCTGGCGCGCACTACGACCCCATCAATGTGGTTTCGCCCGACGATGCACGCCAGCTAGTCGAGTTCATCCGTGAGCTGTCGAAGTTTATCTATGAATTGCCATACGAGCTGAACGCACGGCGCGCTGGCAAGCCGTAGCCCGAAATCACGTGTTCGTTCTCGCGGCGCTGCAACGGACCCGCGGGTCGGACCAAGTTGCATCCGGCGGGCAGCAATGAGAGATGGATTTCTGGTCGTCGTCGGAGCCCGATGAACCACTGAGATAGGAGCTGCGTATGCAGGTGACAGCACGCGGCGCGGCCGGTACGAAGGGCGTTAAGGAAAGAACAAATATTACTTGCGAATCAGAGTTCCGGTGGACCTAGCGGCGCAATAAAGTGCCTTTTTGCCGCACCGAAGCCTAGGCGACGCCAGCTCTGTTACAGGTGGTAAGTCCCAAAACCGATGCCCTCGTGAACACTCTTTTGCGAATCTTATCGCCGGCGCAATTTGCTAGTGATGCGGACATAGGACGGTTTCTTGGGATTCCTCGGTGGGCTGCCTAAATCCAGAACATTGACCGGCACTCGTCGCATAGCGTATACCTGGCCGTGGATTCGAACTATGCAATCCACATAGTGCAAGCCGGCGTAGGCGGTATGCTCCTCATTGTCGGTCAGGCGAATTCCGACCTTCCGATGTCCCAAGTCGCCGATGGAGTCGGATTCGTCCCCTTCGTTTCGCACGGTCCACTCTACGGAAGCAAATTCCGGAATCAGCGCCGGATTCCGGATTCGGAACTTCAACTTACGTCCCTTCGCGACACTAGGAACTTCATTTTGGTGTGTCGCTACAGACTGGCCATCACTTTGGCGGAGTACGTCAATCAAGATATCGGGCACCTGCAGCAGTGCGCGCTCGGTGCTCGCATCAAGAACTTGGACACTTTCCGCAAGTGGCAGTGGCATCAAGTACGAGAACGCCTCGGACCATGCGAGGGCGGCCGAAGACTCATCTGATGCGTCCTCAGCGTGTTCGGCTGCATCTCGCAAAGTCTGCAGCCTCGACATAAAAACATCCCATTCGTCGTCCGAAATACGGTTCAGGTTCTCGCGCTTATCGACGGGATTGGGTACAACTTTGTTGCGCCACAATCGGTCGTGAATCTTCTTGATAATCCAAGTTAGAAGTTCATCGTCAGGCGTCACCAGGAGCGTGCTCCATTGAGCGTTAAACGCATCGGTTACCAAAACGGTCAGCAGGACAGATGAGGGGCGGGCGGCAGGAGCACTTTCAAATGCAACGACTGCCCAGCCTTTCAAGTAGCGAATCAAGCGCCTCACCTGCTCGCGTTCGCTGTCGCTGACAGCGCCTTTGAACCATTTATAAAAGGCTTTGGGGTCACTTTCTTCCCACTCACCTGAAAGGCATGCCAGCTTTCGACGGTCCCTTCGTCGCTCTAGGTGGTAAACAGGCGTGTCAATGTGAAACTGCCTTTCATACACTGCGCGCGAACAACGGGCTTTAGCGGGTTCCTCAACTTTCTGAACATTTGCGCACAAGCGCTTATAGGCGACAAGTTCACGCTGAACCCAGTCACGCAGTTGAAGCGGGGAAGGCGCAGCATTGCCATCATCGTCCCACTCGAAATAAATGCCAACGTCGACATCGTATTCGTCTTTCAAATGGACGGGACGAAGAAGGGTCCCGTACTTGTAGGAACCTTGCAACCAAGTCGAGACCGTATACCCGTATTTCTCCGTCAAAGCAGACTTTAGGTGGTCCGCCAGGGCATTCCATTGTGTTTGAAGAAATTCACGCTGTTCGGCGCTTGGGGTTACTCTTTTTTGAAGCGTCTGTTCCCGCGCTCCATTGAACAATGCTGCAGCGTGTCCCATTACTTTTCCCGAAAAATGCTCAATTGAGGTTGGTGTTTCAGATAGACCTGTAGCTTACCGCCCAGGATGTCAGAAACCGATTTTTCGGCCAGACCCATCAAGGTCTTCTTTGACACACTTGTAGCTAAGTCGAGCCCTAAGTCGTCCGCTTGCTCTTGTGACGGCTCGTGGTCAATGCGCAAGAAGTTCGCACCAAGGCGGTGGGTTACCAGCTGTTCGACAAATTGCTGTTGGGATGAAATCATCACGGATAGAAGTCGCTGTCCTTCCATCCAATCAGAGATGCCGAAATTGCGACCTGCGCCGTATGAAACGGAATAGCTTTTAGTGGTCGTTCCAATGCTTAGCAATCGGATTGCTTTCACATCTGCGTTGAAGAAGTGTTCTGCCTCGTGGACTGCTATCAGGTCGGGGGCATTCGCAAATAGACGGCCATCTGCATAAAGGTTGTTGCCGATTTCGGCAAGCTCGAAAAACGTTGGCGCCGCAGAGGTTGCCAACGCCACGTCTACAGCCTTCATTTTCCAATCTCGATTCCATGTCTCAACATGCCGTGTCTTGAACACCTGAGGACGGCCCTCTGTGAGATTAACCGCGGGGATGGCCACCGGATGCAACGCGTCGCCTAGAAGCGCGTCTGCCGGAATTAACGCCGTGATGGCATCCCGGAGCGGCGCAGCGCTGTAACGTGCCTTGCTTGCGAACCGAAAGAGGTCCGCGTATTTTCTGAGCCATCCGGAATCATGTCGTGCTCGTTGTGATTCGGGGAAAATTTCCTCTCCCTGTGCATCGAATACTTCGACGACCTTCCGCATCGGGACTTCAAACGCGGCCGCAAGCGCAACGATGCCTCCGATAGACGTTCCACACAGGAGGTCAAAATGACGACCAATCGGCTCTCCGATACTCTCCTCCATCACCTGCAAAGCCTTAGCTGTATACAAACCTCGATACCCGCCGCCGGTAAGCGTCAATGCCTGAAAAGGTTGCTCCGGTGTCCAGTTCACGCACTACTCCATTCTTATTGATTTAGGGCTTCGAATACTAGGACCGCGCGGTTTGCACTCACCAGTTCAAAATTCACGCTCAGCGTCCCACGATGACTGCCAGAAGTGGCCTGCGTTCGTCGCGCGCCTGAGTTAATTTTTCCACTATCTGCGGTCGAGCGCCGACGGTTTGGGCCGTCTTCCTTCAGCAAGTAGTGGTTCATACGCCTCACTGATTTATTCTTCTGTTCGCGCTAGCCTACCGCTTAGTTCTCAGCGTAGCTGCGCTCCAGCAATGCTTGGGCCCGCTGCAAGTCGGCTCGGCCACGCACACACAGCTCTACGTCGCCGGTGCCCCAGTGGCCCACTTGGCTAATGTCGCGGCTGAATCCATCCTCCAAAGCGACTGTGGTGGGGTCGAGCTTGAGCGTCACAAGCAGACGGTTGGGATAGGCAATAACGCAGGCGAAGTTCTTAAGTCGGCGGAAAGCGGTGTAAAGCTTGAGCGTCTTTTTTTGCACATCATCCCCAAGTGACAGCAGCAGAGAGGTGGTCTGCTCGTAGAGCGCACGAACTTCAGGTGTGGCCAAAGCTAATTGCTCGACCAGCGACTTATCTTTTCCGGCCGGCTTGGGAGTATTCGACTCGGTGGCTCCGCCAGAAGCTGTCGCCGCCTTCACTGTGGTGGCGTCCGGCACGCTCTGAGCATTGACCAACTCCAGAAGTAAAAGGTCCTCTCCGAAGAGCTTATAGCGGATGAGCTCGATGTTGCGCGGAATCTGCTGCACTGCATACTGGTCATAGCGAGTGAAATCGGACGCAATGCACAGCAGCCGAGTGCCGGTCCACTCGATGTGTTCGGCCTTCTCCTTGCCAAGCGTCTCCATTACGAGCCAGCGGAACTCGGCCTGGTGGTCCAACAGCCAGTCCAAATAGAACAAACCTTGATTGATGACATTCTCGGTGCTGTGGCGCTTGTATTCCACGATAACCGGACAGCCGTTCTCATCAAGGCCCAGTGAGTCGATTCGGCCTCTATGCGTTTTGCCGGTCGCGTATTCGGTGGCGAGGAAGCGTACGCCAAGGAACGCTTCCATCTGGCCCTCCAGAAGCGTCTGCAAGGTCTTTTCTAATGGTGCGGCTTGGCCGGCGAGTTCGTTGACGGTGCCGCCGCTGTGCAGGCGGAAGAGTTGGATGTCGCTCATGCGGCGACGGCGTCCAGGCATGCGGCTGTGGCGTGCGGCACCGCACTGCCAATGTCGCATTGGCCGCTGACGGCTTCAACGACGATAGCGGAGTAGCGTTCGACCAGCACCGCAAGGGCATGGCCGGATTTATGATAGGACGAAAGAACCTGATAGTTCATATACTACCTGTCTGATGTTGTTCAGCAATTACAAACATCCTATCACTCTTGAGAAAGGCATTGGGCACACATTGCTGAATTTATAACATTCTCTCCAGCTCTCATTTTTTACGGGATATACTGTTAGGGAGCTGCCCTCCCACGGTGGACCAGCTACGCACAAAAAATTTCCAAACAGACACCGACCCAGATGCAAATCATGTACGCACACATCGCTGGCGAAGTCCGCGAACTTACTCTTCCACCCGTAAATGAAGAAGTGCTCCCCGGCATTTTTTGGGGCGCATTTGATGAGTTGATGACTCCCGCATACTGGCGCGGACAAGCGTGGCAACACACCGAGTCCGGAACATTCTGTGATTTCCGTCTCGGCCGCTCGCTTGAGGAGGAGGTTGCAGCCTGTCTGCTGGGAGGGTGGGGAATGCCTGCGGAGTTAGCCCTGGCTGCCTATTCTCGCGTTCGGGAGAGAAACCTCCTGCGCTCAGGCACAACCGCGCAAGAATTTGAAGCAGCACTGAGCGAGCCGTTCGTCTTTCACGGTCGTGAACGCAAATATCGGTTCATACGACAAAAGGCGCACTATCTGAGCGGTTGCTTGGCGCAGCTTTCCGACGTCATTCCCTCCGATAATGACATCGTCTTCCGGGACCGCTTGAACGAATTGCCGGGCATCGGCCTCAAGACGGCCTCGTGGGTTGTTCGGAATCTGCGTCCGCAGAGCGAGGTTGCGATTCTGGACATTCACATTCTTCGAGTCGGACAACACCTTGGCCTTTTCCCGGAGAAGTGGCGGCCCGAAACGCATTATCGCCAGCTCGAAGCACGGTTCATCGCTTTCGCACGCGCAATCGACGTTTCCGCAGCCACGCTTGACGGCCTGATGTGGGACCAGATGCGTCGGCTATCTGCCATCCTTCGGAAGACTCGCGCTCCGATTGGGCACCTCGAACTCTTCGTAGGCGAGAGCGCAAGTATTCACTGAATTCGGCTATGGCCGGTCATGTACTGGCATTCCGATGGCGGCGGCCCCGACCGCAAGAAGTTGCTCTCCGAACGGAAGGGCTGAAACGACTTCGTTGCCGAGGATGCCAAGAGGGCAGAAGCCCAGTCCGAATAGCTCGGCTACGAGCGCTAGCGTCTGCAGGGTGGCGCCGGCATCTCTCCAAACAAGCGTCTCGCTGTTCGAGTACGCGCTCATTGGACGGGCCATATCTGCGACCAGCGTCAGAAACGTTCCCTTGGCCTCGGGGAGTACCCGTTGACACTTGCTAACCCATGCGTCGTATGCTTCCGTCGAAAATGCGAGCTTCTCCAGAATGCCCGTATCAGCGTTAAGCCGGAAAACGGCAAAGTCGTGGAACAGCAATACTGAAATGGGATGAAGTGCGCCGGCTGATAATACTGGGCGCCGGCTGCGTCGAAGGACATCACCGTCCTTTCGGAACCGAGCCGTTAGCGCGAAAAGCATCGCGCCAACTGTGAGTTCCAGCGGCGCGGGCGAAAGCGTCCGAGTCGAACGGCGTTGTTCGAACACGTCGACAAAAGCTCTTCCTAAGGGAGCGCAAAAAGGTTCGAACGGCGTACTGGACTTAACCGGCCAAACGTACTCCAAATACGGACTGTCGTTTAGCGGCTGTGGGTCTTCAGTATGGCTCAAACCCAAGTTCCTCTAGCGTCTCGTAATGCTTTCTGCAGCCGCGGCACAAACCGCAAGCTTCATTCGCGACGTGACAGGAGTGAGCCCAAGCGAGCAAGTCGTTTTTTACGCCAGAGGTCTTGATTAGCTCGGCACCGCTTAGTTCAATGGCGGGAGCTTCGAGCGCTATCGCGCCTTCCTGGCATCGCAGCACGGCGCTCATGGCCTTAATGAACTCAGGCTTGCCGTCTGCGTGGATGCCATCGGTTCGGAGAGAACCTATCAAGAGCTTGCTCACATCGAGCGTGACAGCCTTCATTGCCGCCAAAGTCACCAGCATCTGATTTCGATAGGGCCACCACTCCGATACGGGAGCGAGCGTCGCGGGTGCCACGCCCGCCATGTCGCCGCTACCGAGCGCACTCAAGTTCGCTTCAATTACATGATGCTCGATGTTTAGCACTTCACACACTGCAGCTGCGGCACGTATCTCTGCATGAGCTGCGCGCTGACCATATGCAACCGTGATGCCAACTTCTGGACGTAACCAGTAGGCGATGGCGACCGAATCCATTCCCCCCGACAGAAGAAGTGCGGTTCTCATGTCTTCCACGCTGTGTGATGCAGCGCCGTCACAAAGTCAAAGAAGACCTTACAGTCCGAGCCAACAACCATCTTCAAGTCCTCCTCGTTGATTGCCTGAGCGAGCGCATATACAGGGATGCCCTGCGCGCGCGCGTAGCCGACCTCGAAGATGGTCCCGGCATCAAGGCCGTCGAGAATCGCAAAGACACGGTCGCTGGCGCACAATGCTTCAATGTCCTTCGGTCCCACTTCATGCGCAGGGCCTGGACCGACGTCATGAACCGGGGAAAACACTTCAAGACCTAGCTCGGTCAGGCAGCGTCGTGCCTCGTCCACAAGCCATCGCTGGCCAAGGTTGAAGAACGGACTGGCCAGATAGACTTTCCCCGAAATCGTAGACGAAGGTGTGCGCTGAGCCTCTGACAGTTCTGGAGCTGGGACTGCAGGCAAGCCCATCGTTTCCGCGTAGTGCGAGACGGCTCGGGACGCTAGTTCGGCCGCCGTATGCGGGGATGTTCGGTGTACAGCCCATTGCGCAGCGAATATGGAAGCAAAGACGTCTCCGGAACCGATGGTCCATACCAAATCGCTTCGGTAGGCGGGTACGTGTGTCTCTGCACCGCCACGAGTGTAAACGTACGCGCCAGCTGGCCCCGATTTAACGACAACGACTTCGGCCCCACGCGCCAGCAATGCCGCTGCAGCCTTTTTTGGATTCAGTTCCCCGGCCATTGCGATAATCTCGCTTCGATTGGCGACAATCGCGAGGTGCTCGGCCTTGCTGCCATTTTCCCAAAACGACTCCGGGTGAAATGCGGATTGTGGGTCGTAGACGCACCAGTTCGCGTTTACCTTCGCCGAGCCTTCCAACATCCCGAAACGCAATACTGCGTCGGCACTCACGTCTATTGGCCCTTCCGCGCGAATGCGCGCAAGCGGTGGCCGGACAACGGGTGTCGACATGCAATGCACGTATTCGAACGAAATACCAATCGTCGCGGCGATTGTCACCAGGTTGAATCCGTACAGCTTAGCTGCTTTTCGGAATTCCGCTTCGACATCCGGATGCGCATAGCTGTGCAATGTGACTTTGTCCACGTGACTTACGAGCGCGGTTGCTGCTCGGCCACCGGACCCGAAGATTTGATTCCACGAGGGCCAGATGCACTGTTCATGATAGACGCCGCCAACGACGGCAATTTCACTTTGCGTCATGCGGGTTTCACCCGCACTTGGCAGGAGCCGCCTTGGATGCCAAGCACCTCAGCGACATACTGGCGTCCGCCCTGAATGCATTCGATAATTTGAAGCATGGAGCGCGAAGTTATAGACCCCACGATTTGGCCGGTATTGTCCTGCACTACTAGCCGCTGCGGTGGCCCCGCCAGAAACAAGACTTCAAGCAGAATGCCGGGCCGCACGCTGCGCAGCGCTGAAGGCGACACCGAATTAAGAGACGTCACTTCGTCTATGACACATGGGTCACCAAACACGACGCCACCACCACCGCCGCCGTCCCCTACTAGCCCCGTTACAGGTGCCTTTGGTTCTGGCCGCCAATCACCACCACCGCCACCGCCTCCAGACATGTTTCCCCCGAATTGTTAGTGTGCAAATTGAGAGCACATCGCGAATCTTGAAATATGAAATAAAGGTCAGATACACGCCGGCGACCCACTAAATTCCTTGTCACTATAGAATGATAAATTAGAAAACTTGCAAATAATAGAATAATTTATTAGAACAATCAACAACATTTGAGCAAACAGTAGGGACCGCTCGGAAGAAAGATGGAGTCGCCGGGCTTCCCTTGGTTCGTATTCGGACGTCCGATACAAAGGCGGAGGGTGCTCAGGACTTCTACGAACGGCGTTCTCAAAAACCAAGTGCAACACCCTTTGCTGTAAGGTGCTGCCATGCCAAAAATCTACAAGCATTTGACCACCCAGGAGCGCGCCGTCGTCATGACCATGCGCGCTGACCAGTGCTCCATCC
>Ga0326734_1000280_pt1 | contig 14509 bp, 11 predicted proteins | sample 15_GP2_1315_FD_207944 | JGI IMG/M metagenome (GOLD analysis project Ga0326734, IMG submission 207944) | Glacier ice microbial communities from Ngari, Tibet, China - 15_GP2_131.5 | ecosystem: Environmental > Aquatic > Freshwater > Ice > Glacier | place: China: Ngari, Tibet | collected 2018-07-18 | reverse complement strand
CCACCACCACCACCACCACCAGCAGCCATGTCCTCTGTCACCTCCACCCACGACAGCGCATCCGACCGAATGGCCGCCGCCGGTTCACCTGTGCGCAAGGTCCGAGTCCCGGTGTGCCCCGGCGCACCCACGCGGCCTCGCTTACACGCATACCGCGAAGCCATGTACGAGGTGCAGCGAAGGAAGGAGGACGGCCGGCTGTCGTCCTACGGCGTGTTCGCCACCTACATCGAGGCGGCGAACGCCTCGCGCGACATGAACGAGCTGGCACGCCACCTCGGCCGGGCACAGCTCTACGAGGTCTGCGAGCGCAACTGATGACCCGCACCGCCGCACACACACTTTGTTGTAATCTGTTGCATTAAGTCGCACACAATTCAAACACTCGTTCCATCCATTCGTTCCTTTCTCCCCTCCCTCTCGCGCACGTTGATGCAGACGCGAAGCAGCAAGTACGGCCGCACGCCTCCGGTGCGCAACGCGGCCGCGAGTGTGCGCAGTGCAGCCGGCCCATGCGGCACGTGTGGGCGCGACAACGCGTCGAGCGAGTGCTCCTTCTGTCGCACGTTCCCGTGGGCGCTCGTCAACACGCGCGACGAGGCAGCTCGCGATGCAGCACACGAGGCGTGCCACCCACTGAGTCGCGAGCGCATCGACGCCTGTGTCTTTTGCGGATTGCACCTCCCCGCCGCGACGACTCCGCACGCCGAGGACACCATGCGACGCACGTGCAACCACGTGTGCGAGCTCGGCTACTCGCACCAGTTCGTCACACGAGCGACCGAGAACGCTCGCACGGCGTGCCGCATGGCCGAAACCGAGCTGTCGTCGTCGATCGTCATCCTGCCGCTGGTCGACGGCCGAACTGCCGACCAGCGACGCGAGGCCTTCGACGCGTTCGCCTCGCGTCACGACATGACACGCGAGCACGTGGATCGCACACTCGAGCTTCTGCGCGACACCGATGCCGACATGCGCGCCGTCGACCCGAACCAGGAGCCACCGGCCAAGCGCATGCGACAGCGGTGAAGCATAGACAACACACACACGCATAGACATGCAACGAACAACGCTCGAATTCAATGTGCGATGTTGACATTGTATCATACACTACTACTACTACTACTACTACTACTGCTACTACCACTACTCCATGCCAAGTGGCACTTTGAGCGAACGCGTGCTGCCTTCTGCGTGCGGCGACAAAAGTGCGAATGTCGTCGGCGGCGACGTGGGAGGCGACGGCATGTCCAGCATGAGGCTCTGCGTGCGCTGCTCGGACTTGGCCTCGAACATGCGCATGATGGCGAGGTCGCTGGCGCGCATGACCGACGTGGCGTCCTCCTCCTCCTCGTCCTCGTCCTCGTCGGCGTTGTCGCTCAGCACGTCGTCGAGGCTCTCGCGGTCCTTGGTCACCATCTGCTGCATGTCCTGGATCATGGCGAAGTCCTTGGTGGCGGTCTGCGCCTTCTGCATCTGCGCCTTGTGCCCGCCGCTGGTGACGTTGATCTTGGCCATGCGCTTGCCGATCTTCTCCCAGCGCGACGTGACGTCGCAGTTGTCCTTCTCCTGCTCCAGGATGTCGAGCGCGGCCATGCACCGGTTCACCTCGGCCTGTGCCAGGCCCAGCGAGCGCTGGTGCGACTTCTTCTTGCGCATGAGGCCGCCCAGCGCCGAGCGCTCGGCGAAGGTGGGCGCGCGGCCCGCGGCGCGGTCAGTCAGGCTGTCGATGGCGCAGTCGAGCGACTCGACCGCCTCCTGGTGCACGCTGATCTTGGCCAGCTCCTTCTGCTCCGTGTGCTTGATGTCGTCGTCCAGGCGCTGGATCTGCCTGTCGGCGCTCGACACCGCGCCCAGCGCCGCGTACGACCACGGCGCACGCAGGCAGTTGACGATGCGATTGCCCATGGTGTTTGTGTGCGAATGAACCAGCCATGCATATAGCATGGCGTGCGTGCGATGCACCTATACGTCCGGACGTGAATCTTAGATCACACACAATGTCGTCGACGACCAAGCTCGAGGCCGATCCGGGCAAACTCCCACACTGGGACGATGAATCCGACGACGACGAGTACGAGCACAAGTACGACGCGCCGCCCCTGCTCCGCTACAAGTGGAAGATGCCGGACCCGCCGCCGTCGGAGCGGCCGCCCCCGCCTCGGACGCGCACCATCACCAATCCGGTCATGTGCCGACTGCGCACGTTCGTGCGCCACCTGGCCGGCCGGCTGAGCGAGGACGACGCCAACAGCGTGCTGGACCTGAATCGCGAGTGGGACGGCGTCGCGCCGCTCACCGAGGACACGCTCGATGCGTTCGTCATGGACCGCGTACAGCGCGGTCGCTACGCCGTGGCATTCGTGCTCTTCCACCTGCAGAATCGCGAGTGCTTCAGCCAGTGTCGGCTGTGGCACGTGGTACAGTCGCGCACACTGACCCAGTGCTTCCTCGGCATGGTGGAGATCGCAGCCAGGATGGGCCGCGGCGAGGCCCACGCCGACGACGACGTGCGCATGGCGCAGCGCGTTCGCGAGTGGGAGTCGTTTGGCACCGACGCACCGCTCGTGCCCGTGGAGGCGTTCGACCACACGCCGCGCGCGTCGGCGACGCACCAGACGCACGCGATCGCCGACATCGTGCGCGACGCCATGCACAGACCGAATTCAAAGAAGCGCGTGGCACAGAGCGAGGTGGACGCGGCACTCGAGACGGCCTTCGTGGCGACCGGCGGCGACCTCGCCTCGCTCACCGACAAGCGGCACGCGCGCATCCAACTGGCGCACCTGGTCACCATGCTTCTGGTGGCGAAGCGCGCACCCGTCCGCACCGGCAAGAGGCGCATGGCCGATATAGAAGCACAGCGCGACACCGCAGTGCGCTGGCTGCGCCGCTTCGTGCTTCGCGGATGTGCATGCGTCGCATAGCCATACAAACAACACGCTGTATATGCAGCATACCCATGGTACACCCTTTCACTCGCAACTAGACCACTGCATTCACACACACACACACACACACACACACACACACACCATGTCTGATGCCAAGGTGGCCAAATGGTTTGGCATGGCCAAGTCCGACCACAATCTGCGCGTATCCAAGCCCACCAGGGAGGACTCATCCGACGCGTCCTCGGATGATGAGGACAGCAAGCCGGCCCTCAGCAAGGAGGAACTCATCGAGGCTGCAGAGGCGGCCGAGGCCGCTGCACGCGCCGCCGCCGATGCCGTCATGTGCACGCCCGGTGCAGATGGGTCTTCATCCTCCTCGTCGTCGTCGGTGTGCGCACCGGTGCCGCTGTTTGCGAAGCCGCTGACACCCGAGGAGACGTGGCCCGTCGACGACGAGTACACCAAGTACGTGTCCAAGCCGCAGCGCCTGGAGCAGTTCGGCGTGGGCAACCTGCGCATCGAGCCCGTGCTGTACAACATCGACACCATGCCGGCCGAGACCGACGCCGAGAAGGACGCCATCGTGCAGCTGGCGCTCGAGATGAACGGCGGAGCCGGAGCCGTCTGGTACGCGCCATTCGAGGCCGACGGCAAGGAGGCGCGTCGCTACCACGCTCGCTTCCCGGTGCCGGTGCAGCCGGTGCCGACCGACGCCGACGTGAAGCGCGTGGTGCTCGAGTTCGGCCTTCCGGCCGAGTCGCTCTCGTCCGACACCGTGTACAACACGTTCAAGCCGACTCGGTCTGACTCGATGCACAACGGCCGCTCGCTCTACCTGTCGCTCGACTCCAACATCACCAAGGCGCAGCTGAAGTCGAAGCTGGGCAACAGCGACTTCGACACGCGCAAGTACCACGTCACGCCGCTGTCGGTGCGCGCCGTCAAGGTGGTGAACAACACGCCCACGTCCATGCGCATGTGCGTGGAGACGCTCAACACGCGCTATGAAGACGGCAAGGCCGGCAGCTCGCGCTACATGCCCATCTGCCTCCCGATCGGCCTGTGCAACCCGACAGACGTGCAACTGGCGCGCCAGGACCACAAGACCGACGGCACCGAGTCCGGCCAGCTGGTGGCGACCATGCCGGCCGAGCACTCGGGCCCGCTGCAGGACGAGCTGTCGAACCTGTACCGCCTGCACGGCCAGGACGAGTACAACAATCCGGACGTGCAGCGCTGGATCAACGTCGACTGTGAGCCGGCCATCCGCGAGGCCGTCCAGCAGTACGGCTACTCAGACGGCAAGAACGCACCGCGTGTTCTCCACTTCGACGTGCCCGAGTCGGAGCGCGACGTCGTGCTGCCGCGCACCCTGGCCGAGTTCGTGCTCTTCTCGCACGGCCACGAGCTGCGCCTGGCGTCGGAGATGCTCGAGACGCAGCGCAAGGCCACCAAGTCGTCGGACGAGAAGATCCGCGCGCCGCGCGAGATCGAGGTCGGCCGCAAGGACCCGGTCAAGAAGTGGTGCGTCAACATCGCCGCGTTCGAGATGACCATGCGCTACCTCTGCTGCCTGCACGACCCGGCCGAGTTCAGCGTCAACCTGAACGCGCCGCTGCGTCTGGCCATCACGCCGCGCACCGGCAACCTCGGGTGGATCGAGTTCAAGACGGCCGGCAAGCCCAACGTGCGCATGGACGTGCTGGTCGAGATGATCTTCGTCACACACCACGGCTCGCAGCGCATGGACAAGGCCGAACACGAGCGACTCGTCGCGCCCGTCCTGGTCGACCACGCGCAGACCATCAACAGCACGCGCAGCAGCATCAACGCGGCCGTGCTGGCCGCGCACAAGCACGCCACCAACAAGATGGCCAGCGATCGTCGCTCCATGGAGACGGAGTTCAGTGCCGCACCCAAGAAGCGCTAGGCGTTTCGCCTCTCACCATCCGTTTCACCCACCCCCCATCCCTTCCCTCACACGCACTCGTGTTCGTCCCCTGTGCCGCTCCTCGTAGAGCCCGTTCCTCATTTTCATACACACACTCATACGATACTCTCGTACCGTTTCAAACACACGCACAGATAACGCTTGAATGGAATCGCCTGCCAAACGCGCCGCCGCGGTGCCCGTCGCCCATGCATGGCGGCGCGTGTTGGGAGAGTTTCCGCCTGCCTCGCATCGTGGCGCTGCATCGCGGTCCGTACAAATCAAGTACGTAGTGCCAATTGATTTGCATCGCGGCTGTGCATCGCATCGCGGTCCATGCAAATCAAGTACGTAGTGCCATTTCATTGTTCCAGGCATCGTATCGAAACATCGCATCGGATTGGCATTTCGTTTCAGTTCCAGGCGGCGCATCACGGCATCGCGTCGTGGCATTGCATCAAGGCATTGCACGATCTAGTGGAGTAGACCATAGGCTCACTCGTCGACAGGGGTTGATGTCACATGGTGCCCCATCCCTCCGGTGGGAGTACCACATCCATGAGGACTATCGCGGCGTGAGGCACATTGTTGACCGTCAGCCACCGGAATCCTTTCCGCGTCTGAATCAGCACACATCATCGGGTGACAAGTCGCACAAACGGAGTGTGGAACCGTCATGGACCAAAGCGGATGAGGCAGCACGTCTGTCGGTGTTGCTTCAGACGAACTGGACCAAATGGAACGCGTGGTATGCGACCGTCTTCAACGAGCTGACCGCGCTGACCGCCGCGATGGACGACCTCGGCATGGATGTGACAGAGCAGCTGTGTGGCGCTCGATGTGATTTTAATAGCTGTTAAAAGGGTCGGTTGTTCAAGTCCAGCATCGCGGCATCGCATCGCGGCATCTGATCTGATTCAGTTGACGATTGACGCGCATATCGCATCGATACCATGCCGGATCTTCGATCTACTCGACTCATATGTCAAGCCCAAAAAGGCACACACGTGAACCGAGTGTGTGTGTGTGTGATTGTATGGGATGTTGTGTGCGTGCATACAAATCTATGGTCGAGTTTCAACGCAGACTCGCAGACGAGAGGGAGAGAGAGAGAGAGAGAGAGAGAGAGAGAGAGAGAGAGTGTGTGTGTGGGGGGTTTACGACTTGATTGCGTAGACCATGGTCGTGACCACTGTGAGGATGGCGGCGGAAACGCCGATCGACACGCCCAGCGACGACTTGGTGCTGTCGTGCGTGGGACCGAGGTCCCACCCCTGCGTCGAGTCGACCATCACCGCCTCCGTGCCGTTGAGCGAGAAGATCCACTGCATGGAGAAGACGCCGCTGCGCACGAACGTGGCCGAGACCTGGTCCTGGAGCATGCGACGACGCGCGGGCGACGCGTCCGGCAGGGCCGCGCCCTGCGGCAGAGTCACGTTGTAGCCGACCTCCATGCGGTAGCCGTTGGCCGGCAGCAGGACGCGCAGCAACTTCACCGGCTCGGAGAAGCCGTCCGTGCCCGAGAGCTGCTGCACGACCGGGAGCAGGGTGCACGTCGGGCACACGTCGTTTCGGGGACTGTACTGCGCAAAGGGCCGCAGCTGCTCCCACGTCAGGGGCGGGAGCGCGAGCTGCACGCCGGTCGACGAGAGGGCGTAGAACCGGATCGACGGCAGGTTCAGGTGCAGCAGGTACGTCTCGCGCTCGTCCGCCTTGTCCAACCAGACGAGCGGCGTGAGCGACTGCGTGAAGTAGAGCTGCGCGTTTCTCGCGTCCAGCGTGTTGTTGACGCCGGTCGAGCTGCCGAGCTGCAGGCGCTCGGAGAAGGGCGAGGTCGGTGTGGGCAGCACGCCGCCGCGCACAATCAGCTCGAGTTGGATGTCCTCGGTCGGGTAGACCTGCAGGCTGATGGACACCGGCACCTCGTCCCACGCGACGCCGGTCGGGTCGGAGCCGGCCGGCTGTGCATTCACGTCGGTGACGCCCACCGACTGGGACCACGAGTGTGGCTTGATGTAGAAGGTCTGGTGGTAGTCCAGATTCGACGGGTATGGTGTATCAAAGCCCAGCCCGGGTGTGCCGTCCAAGCCCAGGTCGGAGTGGCGCGCCGACGCCAGCTGGTTGGCGCACAGGTTGAGTCCGCTGCCGTTCTCCGGGATGGGCGTGCACCGCGTGCGGAACGACACCACCGTGGTGCACACGAAGCCCGGGCACGCGGTCGGCGGCACCACACTGGTCACCTCGCTGCCGAAGCAGTTGTTGAGCGTCGCGCCGGTCTGCATCGTGATGTCGGCCGTGGAGCGCAGGCCGATCACCTGCGACGTGTCGAATGCATTCTTGAAAGACAAGTTCACGCTCCACGTGCGTCGCTTCTGCCCAGAGGGGCACACGTCCTGCACGGCCGCAACGTCTTCGAGCGTCGCCGCCAGGATGGCCTTACTCGTGGCGCTGATCTGCACCGTTCCGGCCGTGCTGATCGACACGAAGAAGCGACTCGGCGTCGGGCGGATGGTGCCGTCGGCGCTGCGCCACAGGATGGCGATCGGCACGTCGTAGGTGGTGTACGAGCCGGTGCTGACGCGCGTGATGTTGCACTGCGAGGCCCAGTTGGCCAGCACGCCGCTGACGCCCAGGCCGATGTTGGAGTTGCCGTCCAGGATGGAGGCGCTGGTCACGAGCGGCCCCGTGGCCCACTCGCCCACGATGGCGCGGATGTCCGCCGATGCGAACTGCAGGTTGCCATTCACATTCACGTGGTTGAGGAACTCGTTGTACAGGGCGGTGAGGTCGGCATTCGCCGACGGCACGCTCGCCGACTCGAGCGGGAAGGTCGTCTTCACCGACGTGCACGGCCCGGCCGTGGTGTAGCGGTGCAGCGTCTCGGCCGTCACGTCGCCGATGACGACGGCGTGGAAGACCGGCTGTGACGGGCGCCAGAACTGGCTCAGCGGGATGATCACTTGGGCCGTGAACCCGAGCGCGCTCGACGTGACGGCCGCGTCCCTCACGCCGTACTCCACCTCGACCGAGACCGAGCCGCCGGTCTCGACGCCCGTGTTGGTGACGATGTGGCACGTGGAGCCCGTGCTGCCGCAGCCGTGGTAGGCGCACGCCTCGGTCGACGGGTAGTTGCTCCAGTGCGAGCACTGGAACAGCTGGTTCACCTCCTGCAGGTTGAAGAAGCACTGGCCGCCGGAGCTGGTGGTCGTGGTGGCCGTCGTGGTGTAGTAGTCCCAGAAGCAGCCCGCGGCGGCGCACGCACCCCCGGTGGTGTGCGAACCACACGCCTGTGCGGTGGCCGTGCACATGGAGCCGGTGTATGTACAGTCGCTGCGCTTGGAGCACATGATGGACGCGAGTCCGGCACACTCGGGCGGCGGCTGGTAGCAGCGACTGTTGAGCGTGTTGAAGGTGCATTCGAGATCGGACGCGCACGCCGCCGAGTCCGAGCCGAAGCTCTCACACGTCACGGGGGCCGGGTTGTTCAGACACGCGTTGTAGTCATAATTCCACATGCACGTGCCGACACTGTCGCACGCCACCTCCCCAGGGGAAACGTAGTTTGGATTGGTACATAGCAGGGGATAGGGGCCGTCGACGCACGCCTGTGTGGTGCCGGCGGCGAAGTGACACGTGTTGGCCACTCCGGCGGTGGATGTACTACACGTGTTTTCGTCGCTGGTGGTCGGGTTAGGGCATGGGGTGTAGGCCGTGCATGCCGGCACGGCAGCGAGTGCCAGCAGAAGCAGCAGCAGAAGCGGAAGTGGCGTATAACGGCTCATGATGTGAGATTCAAACGTGTGTGTGCACCACGTGTATGAGTATGATGGACTACACATTATGTGGTATACAATGCATGCTTTATGCCGTGTCTGGACGCGTGTCAGCGTCGCCGAGTAACCACACCCTTGCTCACGCCTGGCTCACGGCGGTACTCGTGTCCGCCGACCGCACCGCGCGCACTGCGGAGTCGAGGTCCACGCGCGCCTCCCACAGGTCCATGCACATGGAGGATGTCGGCACGACCTGGTGCCGGCGGCAGTACGCGGTGTGCTTCTTCCACCGGTCGACCTCGCCCGATGCGCGCAGACGCTCGAACTCGGTCGCGAGCTTGGTCGGGCCCATGCCGCGACTGCGAAAGGTGTGCCACTGGGCCGCGTTGAAGAGGCAGAGTGGCAGCGAACTCGGCGAGAAGACGCCGACGATGTGCAGAAGCCATGCCTCGTCACTGGACGACATGTGCGGCTGCGGTAGCGGTGACTGGGACATCGATCGAGAGAGAGAGAGAGAGAGAGAGAGAGAGAGTAAAAGAACAGGTTGTGTGTATGTGTATGAGTCGACTGCAACGCACATGTGTGTGTGTGTGTGTGTGTGTTACAATTTCAAGTGCACAATGAAACGATCGATGCGCGAAACGATCCGTTTCGCGGTGTGTGAATCGTGTCCGTCGAGTTCATTCCGCCAGGCTGCGAGGAGGTTGCGCAGTGCGCCGTCGCGTGTGTACCTGGCGATGTGGCGCGTGAGGTGGTACACGAACTGGTCCGTCGGCGGTTCCTCGAACAGCATGCCGATGATAGTAGTGGCATCGCGCTGGACACCGTACTCGAACCGGTCCTCGTGGCGTGTCACGATCTGCGACGTGGCCGGCACCCACTCGAACGCGGACATGGTGGTGCGATCACAGCCTAGAACCGCGCGCCACAGTATGGCACGCAACAGGTTCTTCCAGAATACGCTGTTTTCGAGTTGATCCTCCCACACAGATTGTGTGCCCAGTGAGAGCGAGCCGCTCTGTGCGTGGTCGACCACCATCTGTCGCGTGGCCGTGTGCACGACCTCGGCGTACGGCGCACCGGTGCCAAAGTCACGGCACGCTCGCCACAGGTCCCCTGTTGCGGCGTCGGTCCACACCACCGATCGGTGCGACGGCATGCCCAGCAGCAGCTTGATCTCGTCGACCTCGACCGGGTCCAGGTCACCCGGTATGTGCCGCATGAGCAGTCGAGTGGCGTGGCGCGTGCCCTCGCGGTTGGATACCGCGACCACGAATATGTACGCATTTCCGAACGACTTGGTGTACGCACGTCCGAACGACATCAATTGGTGTGCCCTCACCACCCGGTCCTCCACGAATGCCACGGGTGGAGGTGACGGAGTGAACTTGGACACCTTTTGTGGATTCTCGCTCGCCGGCACATCTTCGTCGGTGGACTTGCGCTTTCGTGTGGCGACCTTCGGAGCCGCCACAGGCTTGTACGTCTGGATGGAGGTCTCGCGGTACCGCGCACTGAAGAAGGTCGGGTGCTCGTTGGCGACGGCCGCAAACCCCACCGGCGCCACGGCCAGAGTCGACTTGACCGACGAGCGCACCGCATTGATCTCCACCATCCACTGGGACACGTGCTTCTCGGCCGTCCATCCGTTGTGCAACGGGTGCAGCTGGCCCAGGATGGCGGCCGGGCTGTTGGTGACGATGTGGAAGTCGACGAGTGCATCGATGGACTCCGTCGGTCGCGGCGTGGACGAGGTCCATATCGTGAACCGCGGCTGGTTGCGAGTGGGCATCAGCAGGACGCACAGCACGGCCTGGACCAGGAAGAGGTGCCGATCGCGCTGGCCCGGCTTGCGGTTCTCGTACGCCCGGAGCATGGACGTCACCAGCACGTGCGAGTACGTGTGTGTCAGCTGCATGATGACGGACCACAGGAGGTAGTCGCACGTCTTGTGCTTGCCGCAGTGCTGGCCCACCGGGTACGCGGCCTGTTGCGGCACCAGCTCCAGTATGCGGAACACGATGCCGAAGCACGCGAAGTCGCGTCCGCGAACCTGCTCGATGAAGCGCGACATGAGGTTCAGCAGGTGGGCGCAGTCCTTGTTGCACGCACTCTCCATGCACTGGAAGACGGCGGTGGCGCGGGTTACACCACTGACCGACTCCTCGGTCCAGAGCGCGGTCACCTCGGCTCGCGAGAAGTGCGAGTGCACGTCGACGGGCAGGCGCGACCGCTCGACGCTCTGCATGACCCGGAGCGCGTCGGCCAGGCGAATAGTCTTGGTGAGCTCCGGGTGGCACACGACCGGGATCCTCGTGCTCTTTCGGTTCTTCTTGGCCGGCCGGAATGTCTCCAGCTCGTCGAGTACGAACGCTGCCCTGTACGGCTGCGCGAAGCAGACCGTGTTCTCGACCAGTAGCGTCTCGAGCCGGTCCAGGAGAGAGGACTGTAGGACCGCGGCACCCCACGACGCCACGACCGGGTCCAGGAAGAGGCACCACTCGGCGAGGTCGCGCCGCGCCTCGGCATCCATGCGCTGCTGGAAGTGGTGCGTGAGCGATGCGTCGAGGTCGGCCAGCCGGTGGCCGTGGTAGGTCGTCGGCGGCTTCGCGGCCATGAATCCAAGTGTCTCCGACATGGTGTTTTTGTTTGAGATTGTGGTCGCGATGCGAGGTGTGAGATTGATCGAGGTTGGTTTATTTGCATGTAGCATGCACATGAAACGGATGGTGTCACGAGTTACACGAAACGGACCCAGTCGTGCACTCGATCGAGTGGTCGCTCGTTGGCTGTCGATGTCTCGACCCACCTCTCCCACTTTCGTGCAATCACAATTCATCCGATTCAACCACCGCCACCGACAACCACCACCACCGCATAGCCATGTCTGCCCCTGCCTCCGCCTCCGCCTCTGCCCCGGGGGTTCTCCGTCTGCCCCTGGAGCAGCAGGTCGTCACCCCTTCGATGAACATCAAGCCAGACGATCCATCGGACACCGGTTCATGTGCCGATTGTGACACGGGGAGCCACGAGAGTAACACATACTGCTACAACTGCGGCACCAAGGATGTGTTGATGTGCCACGACTGCATGATCGGTCACTACCATACGGATCACATCGACGGCCTCCTGCCTGCCGCCGAGGTCACCGCCACTGTATCCACGAATGAGAAGACGGGTCTCGAGACACTGTGCCTCCCGGCGGAGCAGCAGGACATCCTGCCGTCGATGAACATCGAGGTGATTGATATCGAGTACAATGGTCGCTGCTTCGACTGCCAGGCTGGCAGTATTCGCACCAACACCTTCTGTGCCATGTGTGATGAGAAGGCCGTGGTACAGTGCAATGGTTGTATGCTCGAGCACTACCAGAACTATCACCGCGAAGAGCTTGTGGCTCCAACCACCACCAAGACTCCATGCTCGACTCCGGTGGCCGACGACGGCGAACCGGCCGCCAAGCGCAAGCTCTCTGCCGCCTTCGGTGTCGAAGCGGGCCAGCCGGCGTCGAAGAAGGCGAAGACAGAGGATGTGACGGACATTGTCGTGCTCGTGGTGACTCACTCCAGTCGCTTCATCCTCACTCGCTACATCGAGGTGAGCCAGCTGCCGGCGGGTGGACTCGATCTCCTCCGCGAGAAGGTCGCGGGGAAGACAGAAGACTGGTGCGGCGAGTACGCCAGCTTGCTCGACGACTGCACCGGACTCAGCGACAACGCCGAGCAGGAGGCAGGATTCACACCGACGTCAAACCAGCGCATCGTGTTCTTCGCGGTCCTCAGCACCGATAGCATCTAAGGTCACCCACCACGCCTCGTTGCTCCGATGCAACCACCCCCCCCCATCTGTTCCATATCACGTACTCCATACAATACCACTTCAGACTTGAATCCATTTCACTTGTGTTGTTTTACGAAACGGGTCGAATGAAACGCATGCTGCCATTTGAGGGTGGGTCGGGTCAGGGTGTGTATCACAACTCAACGTGAATCCGGGTGTCGGAACACATACACACACACATCGCGCCATGTCTGCGACGTCGTCGTCGCCCTCCCTGGCAGCAGGGAACCGCCTCCTCGTGAATGTCCTGGCCAAGCTGGAGACGGTGCTGGCGCGTCCTCCATCCGATGAGACGGCCGCCCTCATCTCCAAGCTGGCCAGCTTCGATTGCTACAAGGGCACCGAGTTCAGCACGGGGGATCAGCGTCGCTTCGCGGCTCTGGCACCGCGCATCATGGTGCACCTCACCGCGTCGCCACAGTCTCTATTTGCGATGGAGAATCTTCTCTGCAATCTGATCGTGGAAGGCCCGTGCGGTATCCCCCCCGTCAAGGTTGCGGCGAGCAACGGATCGTCGGCCGCGGACGAAACATACGTCGTGTCTCCGTGTATCGCCAACCTGCTGGCGTTGCGACTGGCGGCGCACCTGGTGCTGTGCAACCACAACGGATTGTACAGCCTCGAGTGGCTGGATCTGGTGTACTGGCTCGCGGCAAACCACCCGCCGTCGTGCCGTGATCTCGTGACCGCGGGCGTGTTGCTGGCACTGCGCCCCATGCTACCGAAGGGCATATCGAAGTCGTCCCGCGACCTGGGCCCAATTCGCACTCGACTGGTCGTGCGCATCATGAGCAGCATCACGTCCCACTTCGGTACCGTGCACCCAAGCGACTCGGACTCCGACGACGACGAAGACGACGAAGACAGTCATCCTCGTCCCGTGTTCCACCCGGAGTACACGGAGATGCTCCGACAGAATCGCCTCGCGGTGTGGAACTCCGGCATGTGCAGCCTGCTGATCGACTGGCTCACGCGCGACCAAGTCGACCCCGATCGCCTACTCGAACCCGTGGCTCGCGTACTGGTGCGCGACGTCGAGACGTGGGACAAGGCGAATGCGATCGAGCCGACGAACTCGGACGAATATGACCAGATGGATGTGCACCTCATGGGTGCCAAAATTCTATGGGACGTGGCTCGCGTGGTGGAGAATGGCATGTTCGACTCGCACCTGCGCCACTTCTTTAATTCCAAATCGGCGGGTCGCGTGCACGACCTGATGCGCATTCCGATGTCGAGCCTGTACGACTGGGATTCCGACAACTTCATGTACACCCTGGACCGGATCCGCATGTGCGTCGCAAACCACCTCTTCCACGCCAAGGAGTTGAACGTGCCGCAGCCCAAGTGGGTATACGAACGCCGCAACGCGCTGATCAAGTACGGGTATTTCGCCGACGAGGAGGGTAACTACCACGAGCCGCCACCGGTGCGCACGACATTCGCCGGCGGCCTGAGCACCGTGACACCGGCGCCGCTGTTGTCCGAGAAAGAGCGCGCACTGCACGAGCGTCGCGAGGCCCGCATCCGCGAAGAACAGGAGCGCCTGGCCGCCAAGGCACGCGGAGGGAAGCAGCAGCAGCAACAGAAGAGGAACGATGTACCGGCATCGGCGTCGGCTCCGCCGATCTCGGCTCCGATGGACATCGAGGAAGCGGCGGATGCAGAGTACACCGCCGAGTACGCCGAGTTCATGGCCTTCGCATCCGAAGCCCGGCGCCGGGATGTCCAGGAGCTGCGAGCCGCCGTGCGACTCAACCACCCGAACGACTCGCAACGCGAGTTCAAGAACCACATGCGCGCGGCCATGCACCGCAAGTTCGGCGGCATGGGCCGCGAGGAGCAGACGCTCCCGGACCCGGAGGCGCACCTCCCCCCGGATGACCTGATGCGCCCGCCGCCGGCTCTCTCCATGCCGGACACGTCCCCGTTCACAGTCGTCGCACCGCGCGAGCACATCCCCACGGTCGGCCAGCCCATGCACCTGGACCAGTTCCAGAACCTCTCCCTCCGCAACTTCCACGCCTGAAACGGACACCGTTCTACGTGAAACGGACGCATACATGCATCGC
>Ga0326734_1000279_pt1 | contig 14517 bp, 13 predicted proteins | sample 15_GP2_1315_FD_207944 | JGI IMG/M metagenome (GOLD analysis project Ga0326734, IMG submission 207944) | Glacier ice microbial communities from Ngari, Tibet, China - 15_GP2_131.5 | ecosystem: Environmental > Aquatic > Freshwater > Ice > Glacier | place: China: Ngari, Tibet | collected 2018-07-18 | reverse complement strand
GCCCAGCCCAGCCCGCCCAGCACCACGACGGCGGCAAGCGCGGTCAGCGCTTTCTTGCGGGGAGAAGCGGGGGCAGGAAGAGGTGCGTCCGTCGATGCAGAAGTGTTCATGGTGTTTTCCAGGTGAGGGGCTTGGGCAGGCGCGGGTGCCACGTCTGTGGCGGTGCAACGGAGTTTTGCCGCTGTCAACGATTTTTATTGGTTAAAAGTGCTTTTTGCGCTTAGGACATGCGCTTCAGCAGCTATGTTTTTTGCAGTATCTAAAGCGCAGCAGGTAGCGCGGCGGATGGCTTTGGCCCCGGCTCGGGCGCATAGCCTCCGCCCAGCGCGCGCATCAGCGCGACCTGGGTTTCCAGCGTGCGGGCCGTCAGATCGACCGCCAGCCGGCGCTGGGCCAGCACGCTGGATTCGGCCGTCAGCACGTTCAGGTAGTTGCCCAGCCCGGCCTGGTAGCGCTGCACGGCAATGTCATAGGCGCTTTCGGCCGCATCCTGCGCCGCCTGCTGCTGGGCTTGCTGGCGAACGATGGCCTGCGACGACGCCACCTGGTCAGCCACCTCGCGCACGGCGTCGGTCACGGCGGCGTTGTAGCTTTCAACCGCCGCATCCAGTTCAGCCGTGCGGCCGCGCAGGTTGGCACGCAGGCGCCCCGCCTCGAAAATCGGCAGGCGCAGGGCCGGCGCAACGCCCCACTGCTGGCTGCCGGCATCCACCAGACGGCCCAGCCCAATGCTGGAAAAGCCGGCAAAAGCGGCCAGGTTGACGTTGGGATAGAACTGGGTTTTGGCATGCACCACGTCCTGGGACGAAGCCTCGACGCGCCAGCGCGCAGCCGCAATGTCCGCACGGCGGCCCATCAGGTCGGCCGGAATGACGGGCGCCAGCGCTATGTATTTTATAGCTGCTTGCACAGACGGGACTAGCGCAGACGTGCTGTTTTGTTCGCCTGTCAGTGCCTGGAGCGCGTTGCGCGCCAACGCCATCTGTTCGTGCAGCATTTCGATTTGCAGGCGTGCCTCGGGCAGGGCGCCTTCGCTCTGGCGCAACTCCAGCCGGGTGTCGAGCCCGGCATCGACGCGGTCACGCACCAGCTTCAGGGTTTCCTGGCGCTGGGCCAGGGTGCGCTCTGCCACGGCCGTCTGCTCGTTCAGGCGGACCAGCTGGAAATACGTCCGGGCCACCTGGCTGGCCAGCAGCACCCGCGCTGCCTGGGCATCGGCCTGGGCGGCGCGCGCGTTGCCCAGCGCGGCATCGAGCGCCGCCCGGTGCTTGCCGAAAAAGTCCAGCTCCCAGCTGGCGGCAAGCTGGACCGTTCCACTCGACCGTACCGCGCCGGCCAGTGGCGGTGGCACGGCGCCGCTGGCCGTGTAGCGCTGGCGCGCCAGGTCCAGTTGGCCGTTGACCTGTGGCAGCGTGGCCGAATGGGCCGCTTCGCCCACGGCCTGCGCCCGTGCCAGCCGGGCCTCGGCCAGCTTCAGGTTCGGGCTGGTTTGCAAGGCCTGGGCCACCAGGGCGTTGAGCGTTTCGTCGCCAAACTCGCGCCACCACTCGGCAGCCACCGTGGTGGGCGCATCAAGCGCATTCACGCTGGGCAAGGCGGCAGCGCGCAGGCTGGACTGCGGCGCTATGCCGGACAGGTCGGCGCAGCCAGTGATGCCGCTGGCCATCAAGCCTGCCGCCACCACACCGGCCACGGAAACCAGCAGCATGCGCACCGAGGCGCGCCACACCGGCAGATGGGCTTGTGCCTGCACGCCCATGGCTTCAGCCGCTGCCGGCGCCCTGCCCTGGGGTGCGGGCGAAGGGTTGTCAATTTTCTTTGTCATTTTTTTCTGTCGGTGCGTGCAGGGTTTGCGCCGTGTCGAGCATGCGGCGCAAATAACTTTTGAGCGTGGCCCACTCTTCTGCCGAAAAACCTGCGAGCAGCGCGTTTTGCACGTTGCAAAGAATGGCGGGGATTTCCTGGGCGGCGGCGTGGCCGGCATCGGTCAATTCCAGGTTGACCACGCGGCGGTCTTCGGAAGAACGGATGCGCCGGCACAGCTCCTTGGCTTCGAGCCGGTCCAGCAGCCGCGTCATGGAACCGGCGTCCAGGTTGCACTGGCGCGCCAGTTCAGCCGCCGTCGAGGCACAGCCCGTGTACAGCTTGAGCATGGGAACCCACTGCGCGTTGGTCAAGCCGGTGGGCTCCAGTTCGCGCTCGACGCCCAGCGCCAGCAGCGAAATGATACGGCGCATCAGGTAGCCCACGCTGTCGTTGGGCGTGTAGCCTTCCGCGCGGTAAAAGTTGGCAGGTGTCGCGGCAGGCGCATCGTCGAAAATTTCAGAACGGGGTGTTGAATCCATGCCTGAATATTACTTGCTTAGACAACTATTGTCAAGCCAGTGTTTGCAGCGCCAATCTCTAAAGTTAAGATTGGCGCCATGGCCACCTCAACCCTTTCCTCCCGTCCTTCTGCGGCTGCTACAGCGCCCGGTTCACTGACAGCCAAGGGGTCGCCGCGCTCGCTGTCGGGGCTGCTCCCCTTTCTGCGGCCGTATTCAGTCCGCATCGGGCTGGCGGTGCTTTTTCTGGTGATGGCGGCGGTCGCGACGCTGGTGTTTCCCTTGGCGCTGCGCAGTCTGATTGACGGCGGCATGGGTGCGGCCGTCAAGGGCGAGCAGCTGATGGCGCTGCGCACCCACTTTTTCGAACTGTTCGGCGTGGCGGCGGCGCTGGGACTTTTCTCGGCCGGCAGGTTCTACACCGTCAGCTGGCTGGGCGAGCGCGTCACGGCCGACATCCGCAATGCGGTGTATTCGCACGTGGTGCGGCAAAGCCCGGCGTTTTTTGAAACCACGCAAACCGGCGAGGTGCTGTCGCGCCTGACCGGCGACACCACGCTGGTGCAGACGGTCGTCGGTTCGTCACTGAGCATGGGCCTGCGCAATGCGGTCATGGGCGTGGGCGCGCTGGGCATGCTGGTGGTCACCAACCCCTACCTGATGGTGCAGGTGCTGGGCGCGCTGCTGCTGATCGTGGCGCCATCGGTGTGGTTCGGGCGCCGGGTGCGCAAGTTGTCGCGCGCCAGCCAGGACCGGGTGGCCGACTCCAGCGCCATCGCCGCCGAAGTGCTCAACGCCATCCCCGTGGTGCAAAGCTACACCGCCGAAGACCGGGAATCGGCGCGCTTCGACCGGTCCACCGCCGAGGCGTTCAACATCGCCATCCGGCGCACCAAAGCCCGGGCGGTGCTGGTGGCGTTCATCATCATCGCCACCTCGGCGGCCTTGCTGTTTGGCCTGTACCAGGGCACGCAGGCGGTCATGCGCGGCGACATTTCTGCCGGCCACCTGGGCCAGACCGTGGTCTATGTGATTATTCTGGCCAGTGCGGCTGCGGTGCTGGGCGAAGTCTATGGCGACCTGCTGCGGGCCGCCGGCGCCACCGAACGGCTGATGGAGCTGCTGGACAGCACGTCCCCCGTGACTTCACCCTCAAATCCTGTCCCTGCGCAGAAGGTACAAGCAGGAAGTGCTATTAAATTCGAAGCGGTTCAGTTTCACTACCCTTCCCGGCCCATGCAGCCCGCCCTGAGCGATTTCAGCCTGAATGTGGCGCCGGGTGAAACCGTGGCCATCGTCGGGGCCAGCGGCGCGGGCAAAAGCACGGTGTTCCAGTTGCTGCTGCGTTTTTACGACCCCGGCGCGGGCCGGATTGAACTCGATGGCGTGGCCACGCGCGACATGTCGCTGCAGGAATTGCGCAGCCGCATCGGGCTGGTTCCGCAGGATGCGGTGATTTTTTCGACCAGCGCACTGGAGAACATTCGCTATGGCAAGCCGGACGCCACCGACGCGCAAGTCAAGGAAGCCGCCCGGTCTGCCTTCGCGCTCGAATTCATCAGCGCCCTGCCCCAGGGGTTTGACACCTTCCTGGGCGAGCGCGGTGTCCGGCTGTCGGGCGGCCAGCGCCAGCGCATTGCCATTGCACGGGCCATGCTGAAAAATTCACCGCTGCTGCTGCTGGACGAAGCCACCAGCGCGCTGGACGCCGAGAGCGAGCGCATGGTGCAGGCAGCGCTGGAATCGGCCATGAAGGACCGCACGACGCTGGTGATTGCGCACCGTCTGGCCACGGTAAAAAAAGCCGATCGCATCGTGGTGATTGACCATGGCCGGATTGTGGAGCAAGGCAGCCACGAGCAGCTGATGGCCGCCAACCAGGTGTATGCCCGGCTGGCAGCGCTGCAGTTTGCCGCCTGAAAGCGTTTTGGCGAAAGGCAAGCGTCTGTTCCGTGAAACAACTGCATTCAGAAAAAGCGCCGTTTGCAATTGGAATCTTCCTACCCATGCATTTTTTGCATAGTTAGGCATGAAGCAGGCCTTGGACAGTTCGATGCGCTCGCACTAAGCTGCGCTACCTTCATTTGTTATTACAAGGATTCTTCATGGCACAAACTCTTGGCGAAAGCGAAAGCCCGTTTGCACCCGCCTCCGCCGTTCCTTCCTACCTTCAGGCCGACAACCTCGGACCCTGGGGCAACTACCTTCAGCAGGTGGACCGCGTCATTCCGCACCTGGGCAACCTGTCGCGCTGGGCCGAGACCCTCAAGCGCCCCAAGCGCATCCTGATTGTCGACGTGCCGATTCACATGGACGACGGCACGGTGGCGCATTTCGAGGGCTACCGCGTGCAGCACAATGTCTCGCGCGGCCCGGGCAAGGGCGGCGTTCGCTTCCACCAGGATGTCACGCTGTCCGAAGTCATGGCCCTGTCGGCCTGGATGTCGGTCAAGAATGCAGCGGTCAATGTGCCTTACGGCGGCGCCAAGGGCGGTATCCGGGTCGATCCCAAAAAGCTGTCCCTGGGCGAACTCGAGCGGATGACGCGCCGCTACACCAGCGAAATCGGCATCATCATTGGCCCGAACAAGGACATTCCCGCGCCTGACGTCAACACCAACGAGCAGATCATGGCCTGGATGATGGACACCTATTCCATGAACACCGGCTCCACCGCAACCGGCGTGGTCACGGGCAAACCGGTGGACCTGGGCGGCTCGCTTGGCAGGCGGGAAGCCACCGGGCGAGGCGTTTTTACAATAGGCACCGAGGCGGCCCGCCACATCGGGCTGGACATTGCCACTGCACGCGTGGCCGTGCAGGGCTTCGGCAACGTCGGCGGCGTGGCAGGCAAGCTGTTTGCCGAGGCCGGCGCGCGCGTCATTGCCGTGCAGGACCATGGCGGCACGATTTTCCAGGAAGCCGGGCTGGACGTGCCCGCCCTGCTCCAGCATGTGGCCCGCACCGGCAGCGTGGCCCACTTTCCCAACGCCGAGGTCCTGGCGGACGATCTGTTCTGGGAGGTCGACTGCGACATCCTGATACCGGCGGCGCTGGAGCAGCAGATCACGGCCGCCAATGCCGGACGGATCAAGGCGCGCATGGTCATTGAAGGCGCGAACGGGCCGACCACCCCGGCCGCCGACGACATTTTGAAGGAGCGCAATGTGCTGGTGGTTCCCGATGTGATCGCCAATGCCGGCGGCGTGACCGTCAGCTATTTTGAATGGGTGCAGGACTTTTCCAGCTTTTTCTGGGACGAGGACGAAATCAACGCCCGCCTGGTTAAAATCATGAAGACGGCTTTTGCCGGCATCTGGCAGGTTGCCCAGGAAAAGCAGGTCAGTTTGCGCACTGCCACGTTCATCGTGGCCTGCCAGCGAATCTTGCACACGCGTGAACTGCGCGGTTTGTACCCCTAAGCAACGTTTGCGTCCAGGCAGGCCAAGGCAGCAGGGCTGCCCGTGGTGGCCTGGGCCTGCCTGTTTTGCTGCTACTGCAGGGTTTGCTTGAGGGCTGCGAGCATGGGCAGGGGAACGACTTCAATGCCCTCTTCCAGAAGCTCAACGGCCTCGCGCACACTGGCCTGGCCGCGAATACCGCGCGCTTCGACTTCTCCGTAATGCATGCGGCGCGCTTCTTCGGCGAACTGCTCACCCATGTCTTCGGTTGCAGACACCACCTGGCGCAAGGCCTTTAAAAATGCGGCCTGATCCGCCAGGCTGGGGGCTGGGGGGCGCGCGCCTGCAACCGGTTCAAACCGCGACATCTCGCGGGTCACGGCGTGCGGCGAAATAGCTGTGCCTTCTGCGCCGGGCTCACCAGGCACGGGCAAAGGGTGTCCGCCGAGGTTGAGCCGCGGGGCACTGGGCATTTTTTGAATGCTGCTGTCGGCGCACATCGGGCATTGAATCAAGCCGCGCCTGGACTGGTCCTGGAAATCATCCTCGGACCCAAACCAGCCTTCAAACGAATGCAGGCGCGAACAGCGAAGGTTCAGGACTTTCATGCTTACAGTGGATTCAAGGCGCTACAGCGCACCAGGGCGCCATTCCAGAACCGATGCGCCCGACAACACATTGTGCAGCCACAGCATTCCGGCCAGGGTCTTGGCGTCGGTGACCTGCCCGGTCATGCAGCCTTTCATCAACGCGTCAGGTGCAGCAGAAAATATCTCTAGAAACTCACCCGCATCGAGTTTCTGCGCACCGGGTTTCAACCCGCGCGCAAACCAGATGTCGATGAATTCAGTGGAATAGGAAATGGCCGGATGCAGCACGCCGGCCCTGGCCCATTCTTGGGCGGTGTAGCCGGTTTCTTCCTGCAGTTCCCTTTGGGCGCAAGCCAAAGAGGACTCGCCGGCGTCCAGTTTTCCGGCCGGAAACTCAATCATCACGGCCTGCAGCGGATATCGGTATTGGCGCTCCAGAACCACCTGGCCATCGTCGAGGAGCGCGACAATCATCACGGCTCCGGAATGCACGACGTACTCACGCGTGGCGTGCTGGCCATCGGGAAGGCGCACCGCATCCCGGCAAATGTTAAGAAAGTCCCCGGTCAGGATTTTGTCGGAACCCAGCCGGATTTCAGCAAGGTGGGAATCGTCCTTGCCGTTTTGCACATCGAAGCCAGGCAGGGGCATCATGACCGGTGTTTAAAAAGATAGCGGTAGGTAAAGCCGGGGAAAGCGAATGTCAGGAAAAGAGTGCCGGTGATGGCATAAAACTCCCAGCCCTGCGGCGCAATTTGTCCGGTGCGCTGCTCCAGGTAAAGGCCGATGCCCCCTGCCAGCAGGTACCAGGCCAACAGCTCGGCCAGCCGGACCGCAAGGTTCTTCGGCGATTTGAGCGCATAAACGGCAAACAGCCGGTTGCTGATGAAGGGCATGTTGGCCATTGCCAGGGCCAGCATCACCACCAGCCATACGGATGCGGACTGGTTCAACTCAAACCCCCAGGGAATTCACGATGCTGTTGATGGACTGCGCGCAGAGCGTCATCAGGCCGCCGGGTGCAATGCCCAGAGCCAGAATGAAGGCGCCATTGATCGCCAGAACAATCCGCGCATCGGCCGGAGCGTGAATCGGCTGCGCGTTGTGGACGTGCGGCGCATCGAAATACATCACCTTGATGATGCGCAGGTAGTAAAAAGCGCCAATCAGGGACATGAGAACGGCAAACACCGCCAGCACCAGGTAGCTCGTCTGGCCCGACGAGATCAACGCCTGCAGCACACCCAGCTTGGCATAAAAACCCACCAGCGGCGGCAGGCCGGCCAGCGAGAACATGCTCATCGCCATGACACCGGCGTACAAGGGGCTGCGCTGGTTCAGGCCGGACAGGTCGGTGATTTCTTCGGATTCATGCCCGGCACGGGCCAGCAGCAAGATGATGCCGAAAGCCGCCAGGGTGGTGAGCACGTAGGTCAATGCATAGAACATGGCCGCTCCGTAGGCCGACTCGGTATTGAGCTGGTTGCCGTTGACCACCCCCGCCAGCAAGCCCAGCAGCAGGAAGCCCATCTGTGAAATGGTCGAGAAAGCCAGCATGCGCTTGAGGTTGGTCTGGGCAATGGCAGCCAGGTTGCCAATCAGCAAGGACCCGATGGCCATCAATGCCAGCATCTGTTGCCAGTCAATGGCCAGCGGCAGCATGCCTTCGACCAGCAGGCGAATGGTCATGGCAAAGGCGGCCAGTTGCGGCGCCCCCCCGATCACCAGGGTGACGGCTGTGGGCGCGCCCTGGTAAACGTCGGGCAGCCACATGTGAAACGGCACGGCGCCCAGCTTGAAAGCCAGGCCCGCCACAATGAACACCAGCCCAAACACCAGCACCTGATGCTTGACCTGCCGGCTGGCAATGGCATTGAACACTTCATTGATGTTCAAGGAACCGGTGGCGCCATACAGCATGGACAGGCCATACAGCAGGAAGCCGGACGCCAGGGCACCGAGCACGAAATATTTCATGGCGGCTTCAGTGGCCTGCGCGTCGTCGCGCCGCAAGGCCACCAGCGCATAGCTGCACAACGTCATCAACTCCAGGCCCATGTACAGCACCAGAAAGTTATGCCCTGAAATCATCACGAACATGCCCAGCAAGGCGAACAAGCTCAGCGTGAAGAATTCGCCACCACGCAGCATGTCGCGGTCTGCGGCATAAGGCCGTCCATAGACGATGGTGACCATAAGGGCCACACTGGAAAAGCACTTCAGCCAGCTGCCCATCGGGTCCACCACCACCATGTTTCCAAAGCCATAGAAGACCTGGCCTCCCAGCGCGGTGGAAGCTTCCATGACAGCGACGACGCCCAGCGTCAGCAATGTGAGCACATAAGTGAGCGTGCGCCTTGGCGACTTGACGCCCAGGTCCACCAGCGCAATGACGCAGGCCATGACCAAAAGAACGAGTTCGGGGTAGACCGCGATCCAACTGAGTTTGTCAATCATCTGAATTCTTTGAGTTTGCTTAGTTCAGTTTGGAAAGCGCGACATGCCTGAGCAGATCAGCCACCGAGGTGTTCATGACATCGGTGAACGGTTTTGGATAAATGCCCATGAACAGCACGGCAATGGCCAGCAAGGCAAGCATCAGGAATTCGCGGCTGTTGATGTCCTGCAACCCTTTGACGTTGTCATTGGCCACCGGGCCCAGATAAACACGCTTGTACATCCACAGCGTGTAGGCCGCCCCGGAAATCAGTGCCGATGCCGCTGCCATGCCAATCCAGAAATTGAACTTGACCGCACCCAGGATGACCATCCATTCGCCGACAAAACCAGCCGTGGCCGGCAATCCGCAATTGGCCATGGCAAACAAAAGGGCAAAAGCCGCGAACTTGGGCATGGTGTTGACCACGCCGCCATAGCTTGAAATTTCGCGCGAATGCACCCGGTCATACAACACGCCAATGCACAAAAACATGGCGGCTGAAACAAAACCGTGGGCAATCATCTGGACAATTCCGCCGGACACACCCAGGTCGTTGAAGATGAAGAAGCCAAGCGTCACGAAACCCATGTGCGCCACTGACGAATAGGCCACGAGTTTTTTCATGTCACGCTGGACCAGCGCCACCAAGCCCACGTAGATGACGGCAATCAGCGAGAAGGTAATCATCAGCCAGGCCCATTCCCGGGAGGCATCGGGCGCGATGGGCATGGAAAACCGCAGAAAACCGTAAGCACCCAGCTTGAGCATGATGGCCGCCAGCACGGCAGAACCACCCGTTGGCGCTTCCACGTGGACATCAGGCAGCCAGGTGTGGACCGGAAACATCGGGACCTTGACAGCAAAAGCAGCAAAGAACGAGAAAAACAGCAGTGTCTGGGAAATGCCTGACAAAGGTAGCTGGTGCCACGCAAGAATGTCAAAGCTGCCGCCTGATTTGTTGTACAGGAAAATCAGGGCAACCAGCATGAGCAGCGAGCCCAGCAGCGTGTAGAGAAAAAACTTGAACGCCGCATAGATTTTGTTCGGCCCGCCCCAGATGCCGATGATCAGGTACATCGGGATCAAGGTCGCTTCAAAAAACACATAAAAGAGCATGCCGTCCAGGGCAGCGAACACGCCGATCATCAAACCGCTCAAGATCAGGAATGACGCCATGTACTGGTTCACGCGGGTCGTGATGGACTCCCAGCTCGCAATGATGACGACCACATTGATAAATGCCGTCAGCAGCACGAACCACAGCGAAATGCCATCCACGCCCAGGTGGTAATTCATGTTGAAACGCGGTATCCAGCTGCTTTTCTCGACAAACTGCATGGCCGACGTACCCAGCTGAAAATTGCCATACAAGGGCAACGTGACCAAAAAGCCGATGAGGGCCCCGATCAATGCAATCCAGCGCACGGTACGCGCCTGGCTTTCCCGGCCCAGGGCCAGCAAACCGACACCAAAGAAAATCGGCACCCAGACGGCAAGGCTCAACAATCCCATTTTTCTCTTCCTTCTTCTTCTAGATTGTTTTTATCGGTTGAGCCAGACGAAATACGTCATCAACACGAAAATGCCAATAATCATGCCAAAGGCATAGTGGTAGATGTAACCCGACTGCAAGCGCCTGACCCCGCTGGACACCCAGCCAACCAGCTTCCAGGAACCATTCACCAGGGCGCCATCGATCAGTTTCTGGTCGCCTACTTTCCAGAACACCATCCCCAGTCCACGCATGCCGCGGGCCAGGACGTTTTCGTTGAAGGCGTCCAGGTAGTACTTGTTGTCGAGCAGCTTGTAAAGCGGGGTCACCTTGCGCTGGATGGCTGCAGGCAAGACCGGGTTGACGATGTACAGGTAGTAAGCCAGCACCACGCCCGCCAAGGCCAACCAGAAAGGAGGCGTGGACAAGCCGTGGATGGCCATCTGCACGGGACCATGAAACAGCTCGGCCAATTCCTGCATGGCCGGATGCCGCTCAAGGTTGACATAAATGGCGCCCTTGAAGAAATCACCAAACAGCATCGGCCCGATAGTGATGAACCCGATGATGACCGACGGAATGGCCAGCAAGACCAGCGGCAGGGTCACCACCCAGGGTGACTCGTGCGGTTCGTGGTGCTCTGCAGGGTGGCAGTGATCGTCATGCGCACCATGGTGGGCGTCGGGATTCTGCTCGAAACGCTCCTTGCCGTGAAACACCAGAAAATACAGGCGGAAGGAATAAAACGCCGTCACGAAAACGCCAGCCATCACCGCAAAATAGGCAAAACCACTGCCCCACAGGTGGCTCTCTGCGACCGCTTCAATGATGCTGTCTTTGGAATAAAACCCCGAAAACAACGGCGTCCCAATCAGGGCCAGTGAACCCAGCAAGAAAGTGATCCAGGTGATGGGCATGTACTTACGCACGCCACCCATCCAGCGAATGTCCTGGTTGTGGTGCATGCCCATGATGACCGAGCCTGCGCCGAGAAAAAGCAATGCCTTGAAAAACGCATGCGTCATCAGGTGAAACACCGCCACTGAATAAGCCGATGCACCCAACGCCACGGTCATGTAGCCCAGCTGGGACAGCGTTGAATAGGCAATCACGCGCTTGATGTCATTTTGGATGATGCCCAAAAAGCCCATGAACAAGGCCGTGATGGCGCCGATCACCATGATGAAACTCAATGCGGTGTCGCTGAGTTCAAACAGCGGCGACATGCGCGCCACCATGAAAATTCCAGCCGTCACCATGGTGGCGGCGTGAATCAGCGCCGAAATCGGGGTGGGGCCTTCCATGGAATCCGGCAGCCAGACGTGCAGCGGAAACTGGGCAGACTTGCCCATGGCGCCAATGAACAGGCAGATGCAGATCACCGTGATCAACATCCAGCCGGTCCCGGGCAGAGTCAGTTTCGTCAGTTCGTCCGCTTTGGCAAAAGCTTCAGAATAGTTCAGCGTGCCCGCATAGGAAGCTATCAGGGCAATGCCCAGAATAAAGCCGAAGTCGCCCACCCGGTTGACCAGAAAAGCCTTCATGTTGGCAAAAATGGCGCTGGGCTTGTTGAACCAGAAACCAATCAGCAAATAGGAAACCAGGCCGACGGCTTCCCAGCCAAAGAACAGCTGGAGCATGTTGTTGCTCATGACCAGCATCAGCATGGAAAAGGTGAACAAGGAAATATAGGCAAAGAAACGGTTGTAGCCCGCGTCTTCTTCCATGTAGCCAATGGTGTAGATGTGCACCATCAGCGACACGAAGGTCACCACGCACATCATCATGGCTGTCAAGCCATCCACCAGAAAGCCCACTTCCATTTTCAAGCTGCCCAGCGTCATCCAGGTGTATAGCGTTTCATTGAAGCGCGCACCGTCGACCACCACGCTTTGCAGCGTCATGGCCGAGAGAATGAAAGCGACGAACACGCCCAGGATGGTCACGGTATGCGCCAGGCGGCGGCCGACCAGATTGCCTCCAAAAGTGGTTCCCAGAATACCGGCGATCAGCGCGCCCGCCAAAGGTGCCAGCGGAACCGCCAGCAAGGTCGATGCGGAGAGGGTTTGGCTCATTTTTTAACCCCGGAGCGTGTTGAGTTCGTCGACATTGATGCTGGACTTGTTGCGGAACAGCAGCACCAAAATAGCCAGGCCGATTGCAGACTCGGCCGCCGCGACGGTCAGGATGAAAAAGACAAAAACCTGTCCAGCCATGTCATTCAGGTAATACGAGAACGCGACAAAGTTCATGTTGACGGCCAGCAGCATGAGTTCAATGGCCATGAGCAGCACGATCAGATTTTTGCGGTTCAAAAAGATACCGATAACCGACAGCGCAAACAGCATCGCACCCAGCGATAGAAAATGTCCCAACGTGAGCATCATGATTTTTTATCTTCAACAATTGGGGCCGAAACCATGTCCGGCCCCGTGACGACGGACTTCATCTTGACCAGCGTGACGCGGTCTTTGGCTTTGACACGAACCTGCTCGGACGGGTTGCTCCGCTTGGAATCCTTGCGCTCACGCAAGGTCAGCGCAATGGCGGCAATGATGGCCACCAGCAAAATCACTGCGGCAATTTCCAGCGGATAGATGTACTGCGAATACAGCACCTTGCCCAACTCTTTGGTGTTGGAAACCTGAGCCGCCAGCGAGCCCGCATCGGACAGGGAAGCACCTTGCGGTGGTTCTCGAAAGCCGCCCATCAGGACATAAGACATTTCCAGGGCAATGATCACGCCCACAGTGCCGGCCAACGGGAAATGTTTCCAGAAACCCTTGCGCACACTGTCCAGGTTGATGTCCAGCATCATGACCACGAACAAGAAAAGCACCATCACCGCGCCCACATACACCAGCACCAGGGTGATGGCCAAAAACTCGGCTTTGAGCAAAATCCAGATGGCGGCCGCCTGAAAAAATGCAAGCACCAGAAAAAGCGCAGCATGCACCGGATTGCGGGCGGTAATGACGCGGAAAGCTGCAAAAAGCAGAACAGCGGCAAACGCGTAAAAAAGACCTGTTTTAGCGTCCATGTGGGAGGGGATTCTTTCTACTGACGAGAGCGGGCAAGGAGCGAAAATTTTCAGCGGTGTCTAGCGATACTTGGCATCGACCGCCCGATTGGCAGCAATTTCACTTTCATAGCGGTCACCAACGGCCAGCAGCATTTCTTTCGTGAAGTACAGATCTCCGCGCTTTTCACCGTGGTATTCCAGAATATGCGTTTCCACAATGGAGTCCACCGGGCAGCTTTCTTCGCAAAAACCGCAAAAAATGCATTTGGTCAGGTCAATGTCATAGCGCGACGTGCGGCGGCTGCCGTCTTCACGCACGTCGGACTCGATAGTGATCGCCAGCGCCGGACAGACGGCTTCGCACAGCTTGCAGGCAATACAGCGCTCTTCACCGTTTTCGTACCGGCGCAGGGCATGCAGACCTCGAAAACGCGGGCTCAACGGCGTTTTCTCCTCAGGAAACTGAATCGTGATCTTGCGGCTGAACATGTACTTGCCGGTCAGGGCCATGCCCTTGAGCAACTCGGTGAGCATGAAGCTCGAAACAAAATCTTTGACAGAAGTAACAGCAGACATTAATCAGATTCCTGCAAAAGAGGGGCAGCATGCGAGGTTTTTTCCAACCAAGCAGGGGCCGCGGAACCGGCTTCGCCGGACCGCAGGCGCAGCAGCCCCCACGGGGGGCAAGGAGTTACGCGAAGCGAACGACTGTGGGGGCTCATTTCCAGATGTTGTAAGGGGTCTGCATCCACGCGCCAACCACCACCAGCCAGACCAGCGTCACGGGGATGAAGATTTTCCAGCCCAGCCGCATGATCTGGTCATAGCGAAAACGCGGGAAGGTGGAGCGAACCCACAAGAAGATCGTGACGACCACGAATGTTTTCAGGCCCAGCCAGATCCAGCCGGGAATCCAGTTGAACACCGCGTGGTCGATCGGCGACAGCCAGCCACCCAGGAACAACAGGACACACAGCACCGACACCAGAATCATGTTGGCATATTCGGCCAGGAAGAACATGGCAAACGACATCCCCGAATATTCCACCATGTGGCCGGCCACGATCTCAGACTCGCCCTCGACCACGTCGAACGGGTGGCGGTTGGTTTCAGCCAGGCTGGAGATGAAATACACCACGAAAATGGGCAACAAGGGCAACCAGTTCCAGGACAAGAAGGTCAGGCCCCGGCTGGCGGCCATGCCGGAACCCTGGCTCATGACAATGTCGGTCATGTTCAGGCTACCCG
>Ga0326734_1000278_pt1 | contig 14558 bp, 17 predicted proteins | sample 15_GP2_1315_FD_207944 | JGI IMG/M metagenome (GOLD analysis project Ga0326734, IMG submission 207944) | Glacier ice microbial communities from Ngari, Tibet, China - 15_GP2_131.5 | ecosystem: Environmental > Aquatic > Freshwater > Ice > Glacier | place: China: Ngari, Tibet | collected 2018-07-18 | reverse complement strand
ACTGTATTGCCGTCGACCCGTGGTTCATCGTCGCCCGCGATCCCGAAAACGCGAAATTGATCCGCCAGGCGCGCGAAGTCAACAATCGCAAGACCGAATGGGCGATCGACCAGATCAAGATCGCCGCTGCAGACGCGACCGCGAAAACCGGCCGCAAGGCGAAGATTGCCTGCCTCGGCCTGGCCTTCAAACCGGACATCGACGACCTGCGCGAGTCGCCCGCCGCTTCGATCGCCGCCACCTTGCTGGCGCAGCAATACGACATCATGGCGGTCGAGCCGAACATCCAGCAGCACGCCGAGTTCAATCTGGTGTCGCTCGACGACGCGCTGCGTACGGCCGACGTCGTCGTGGTGCTGGTCAAGCACCGCCAGTTTGGCGTGGCGCACGTCAAGGCGCAGTTGGGCGAGATGCACGTGTTGGATTTGTGCGGCTTGCTGGCCTGATCAGTTTGCTGCAACGCAGCGATTTCCCGGATGAGCGGATTGACGATTATCGAACTTGACGCCCGTGACGAAAGCGGCGGCGCAGCTTGCACATCGCCGCCGGGCCGGGCAAACATATTCGTATGGCTCGGCCGCGCGCTCCGGTGTTGACGCCGAAGATGAGGATAAAAAATTTTTTAAACTAGAAGGAAAATGCCATGCTGGCCGAATGCTGGGCCACCGATCATACCAGTCTCGAAAATGCGTCAATCCGGTCGCCAAAGCGGTGCCCGGCGTGTAGCCGACCCAGGCTTGCAGCTTGCTTGTGTCGGCGTGGGTCATGTCGGCGTGGGTCGCCCCGACGTCGCCCGGCTGCATTGGCTGGAAATCGAGCCGCGCCGTCATCCCCAGCACGCGTTCGCGCGTGCGGATGAAGTCGATTGCCGTGACCGGCTGATTGTTGCCGATATTAAAAATTGAGTGGGGTGGTTTTACTTCGCCGGAAAGCGGCTTGAACAACAAACGCCCCCCTTCGACAATATCGTCGATGCAGGTGAAGTCGCGCCGCAGCAGCCCTGCGGCGAATACGGGAATCGCTTCACCTCTGAGCAGCTTTTCGGTGAAGCCTGAAACAGGCCATGTCCGGCCGCCCCCATGGCCCGTAGACGGTAACGAAGCGCGGGCCGGTGGCCGGCAACCGGTACAGGTGGCTGTACAAACAAGCCATCAGCTCGTTGGCTTTTTTTGTCGCCCGTACAGCGGCACTGGCGCGTCGGTGCGGTCGGCGCTGAACGACACCTTGGCGGCCGGACGCGCTCGCACAGTGCCTTCACCTGGACAGCGTCGGCAAGTTCAAGCGCCGGGCACTGCACATCGCAAGCTTCCAGCAGCGCCTTGACGCGGCCTGACTTGAGCTTGGGATCGTAATAGCCGTTGAAATTGTCGCACCCGGTCACCCGGTGACCCAGCGCGGCGAGCCGGGCCGCCACCGCGCTGCCGATGAAACCGGCGGCGCCCATCACCAATATCGTGTGAGATCCGGGCGTCATGATCGAGAATTGTCTGGGAAGCGTTGACGGACGAGGGCGCCATCGAAATTATCAAGCCGATACAGTCGTCTCAATACCGGCAGAGGCGCAAACGTCAGGCATGACCCTGGTCAGCTTGCGCCGCCCCGTGGCAACTGCATGAATCTGCCAAAATTTGCTTTGGCGTCGCCTGCCCGGCAAGATCGCGTTTATACTGGTTAGGCACCGGGCCATGCACCGCCACACCACTTTCCGTATCGATCAGGACCACCATGGGTGCACCACTGAAGAACGCCGGCCTCGTCGGCCTTGGCCTGATCGCCGGCGTCGCCGTCTCCCTGCAGTTCTCCGCGATGGCGTACAAGGCGGTCGCCTCAAGCATGCCGCCCGAAGAACTGCGCGTGCTGGCCGACGTGTATGGCCTGATCAAATCGGATTACGTCGAGGCGGTCGACGACAAGCAGCTGCTGGGCGAGGCGATCGCCGGCATGGTCGGCGCGCTCGATCCGCATTCGGCCTACCTCGACCAGAAAGCCTACGCTGAACTGCGCGAAGGCACCGAGGGGCGTTTCGTCGGCCTCGGCATCGAGATTGCGCCGGGCAGCGGCGGCGCCATCCTGATCGTCGCCCCCATCGAGGATGCGCCGGCCTGGCGCGCCGGCATCCAGCCGGGCGACCTGATCACCCGCATCGACGACCTGAGCGTGCAAGGCATCGGCATCGACGACGCCGTCAAGAAAATGCGCGGCGCCGCGCACACCAGCGTCACCCTGACGATTGCGCGCAAAAACGTGCGCGCGCCACTTCGCATCGTCGTCGCGCGCGAGCAAATCGTGCAGAAAAGCGTCAAGGGCAAAATCGTCGAACCGGGTTACGGCTGGCTGCGCGTGTCGCAGTTCCAGGAACCGACGGTCGACGACATGGCCGCGCGCCTGGCCGCGCTGTACAAGCAGGAACCGCACCTCAAGGGGCTGGTGCTGGACTTGCGCGACGACCCGGGCGGCCTGCTGCAAGGGGCGATCGGCGTTGCCGCGGCGTTCCTGCCGAAGGGCGCCGAAATCGTTTCGACCAACGGCCGGCTGGCCGGCTCGAAGCAGCGTTTTTACGGCCGCCCCGAGTTCTACTCGCTGCGCGGCGACAGCGACGCGCTGGCCAGGCTGCCGGCCGTTTTCAAGTCCGTCCCGCTGGTGGTGCTGGTCAACACCGGTTCGGCGTCGGCCTCCGAGATCGTCGCCGGCGCGCTGCAGGACACCAAACGCGCCGTCATCCTCGGCAGCCGCACCTTCGGCAAGGGATCGGTGCAAACCATCCGCCCGCTGTCGAACGACAGCGCCGTCAAGCTGACCACCGCACGCTACTACACGCCGGCCGGGCGCTCGATCCAGGCCACCGGCATCGTGCCCGATTTTCCGGTCGACGAACACGCCGACGGCGATGGCATCAATGGCGTGCGCACGCGCGAAGCGGACCTCGCCAGGCACCTGTCGAACGACCTTGAACGAAACGACCTTGAACGAACCCGGCAAGGCGCCAGCGAAAGGCGCGACGACGTCGAGGACGACATGCGCGCCGCGACGATGGAACGCAAGCGCACGCGGCTTGAATACGGCAGCGCCGACGATTTCCAGCTGCGCCAGGCGCTGCGGCACCTGAAGGGCTTGCCGCTGCAGCTGTCGCGGCAAGTGGGCAGCGCGGCGCCGGCGCGCTAGCGCCAGATCATCGGTCGCCCGGTGCGCATGTGTAAGATATATGCCATGCGCCGGGTTCTGCTGGCCTTTCCATTTTGAAAGCATTGCCATGAAACAAGTCGTCATCAGCGGCACCGGGTTGTTTACGCCGCCCCATTCGATCTCCAATGAAGAACTGGTCGTCGCCTTCAACGCGTACGCCGCGCAGTTCAATGCCGACCATGCCGCCGCGATTGCCGCCGGCGAGCTCGCTGCAATCGACGCCTCGAGCGCCGGCTTCATCGAAAAGGCGTCCGGCATCAAGGCGCGCTTCGTGATGGAAAAAGACGGCATCCTCGAGCCGGCGCGGATGACGGCGCGCATCGCCGAGCGCAGCGACGACGAACTGTCGCTGCAGGCCGAGATGTGCGTGGCGGCGGCGCGCGAGGCGCTCGAACGGGCCGGGCGCACCGCCGCCGACATCGACATGCTGATCGTCGCCTGCAGCAACCTGCAGCGCGCCTATCCGGCGATGGCGGTCGAAGTGCAGCACGCGCTTGGCATCGACGGCTACGGCTTTGACATGAACGTCGCCTGTTCGTCGGCCACTTTCGGCATCCAGACCGCGATGGCGGCAGTGCAAAGCGGCCAGGCGCGCGCGGTACTGGTGCTCAATCCCGAGATCACCAGCGGCCACCTGAATTTCCGCGACCGCGACAGCCACTTCATTTTCGGCGACGCCTGCACCGCCATCGTCATCGAAGCGGCCGACGAGGCCGTCAGCCGCCACCAGTTCGAGATCGTTGAATCGAAGCTGAAGACCAGATTTTCGAACAACATCCGCAACAACTTCGGTTTTCTGAACCGCTTCGACGAGGCCGGCGTCGGCAAGGCCGACAAGCTGTTTCGCCAGCAGGGCCGCAAGGTGTTCAAGGAAGTGTGCCCGATGGCGGCCGAGATGATCAGGCAGACGGTGGCCGCGGCGAACCTCGAAGTCGGCCAGATCGCGCGCTTCTGGCTGCACCAGGCCAACCTGAGCATGAACCAGTTGATCACCCGCATGCTGCTCGGGCGCGACGCCGCGCCAAGCGAAGCGCCGGTGATCCTCGACACCTACGCCAACACCTCGTCGGCCGGCTCGATCATCGCTTTTCACAAGCACCAGGACGACATGCCGGCCGGCGCACTCGGCGTGATCTGCTCGTTCGGCGCCGGCTACTCGATTGGCTGCATCGTCGTGCGCAAGAAATAGCAGCCCGGGCTAAACGCCGGGGAGCCGACGTTCAGCGCGCGCGCCGATTTCTGCCTCGCTCTGGGTCGACTTGGCCAGCTGGTCGGCGTTGCGGGTATTGCCGGCAATCGAATTGATCGACGAAGTCAGGCCGTCGATCGAGGCGTTCATCTGTTCGACGGTGGCGCCCGGCGCCTGCGCACCGGCGGCCACGCCGTTGACACGTTCTGCGATGGTGCGCGATGAACCGGAAAATCCATTGGCGGCGCCAACCACCTTGCCAATCACGTTGCGTAGGTCGGTAATCATCTTGAAGATACCGCCAGCCAGCTGGTCGATCGGCTCGATCGGCTCCAAACCGTTGACCACGGTCTCGCCGGTCCGGTCGCCATGGGCGGCTCGGTCGACCGACCGCAGCAACGCCTCGACCTTGCGGCTGTCGGCGGCGGTCTTGGCGGCGATGCTCGCTTCCGGGTTGACCCGTTCGGTGATGTCGGTGGCAAACTTGACGACCTTGTAGGGTTTGCCATCGGCGTCCATGATCGGGTTGTAGGACGCATTGATCCAGACTTCGGCGCCGTTCCTGTCGCGTCGCTTGTCTTTGCCACTGTCGAACTGGCCACCGGCAAGCTTCGATCAAAACAGCTTGTATTGGCTCGATGCGACATAGTCCGGCTCGCAGAAAATGCTGTGGTGGCGCCCTTGCACCTCTTCAAGGGTGTAGTTGAGGGTGCAAAGGAAGTTGTGATTGGCCCCGATGATGGTGCCGTCGAGCTCAAATTCAATCAGCGCCTGCACACGGTCAAGCGCGTTGTTGACAGCTTGGAGATCGAGTCCGCGATCGGTCAATGCGTTGGCGAGGCCATTCATGTGGCTGCCTTTGGGACACTACGTCGAAGAGGAAAACTGCGTATTTCCGCGAGAGTGGCAGTGAGTATTGGCTACTGGTTGTTCGCCCGCAGCGGCTGATGTTCCTCCAAAACCGTGCAGTGCGGAACAAAAAGCATGAAAATTTTCTGAGATTAATGTAACAATCGGCTGAGTGTTACACTGAAAAAATATTTTGTGGTCGAATTCAGATGAGCTCGCTCACTCCTTGGCATGCCAGGCGGCAGCGTACTACTTGCGCGGCACCGACGTGACGGTGGTCGGCACCCGCGCCTCGTGCCAGCCGAAACCGGTATTGAGGATTGTCACCCCGGCCTTTTCCAGCGCCTGCGCCACCGCCACCACCTCGTCCCAGGTATTGCCGCCATCGACCAGATCCGGCAGCGAATGGCGGTACATGATGATGAAATCGAGACCGACCCTGGCGCGGATGCGCTTGACGACGTCGACCGGCAATCGCATGCAGTTGTCGATGCTGCCGCCCCGGCGCGGCAGTTAAGGTGAGCAGGGTTGCAAGGTTGAGCGCGGTTGCGCCTCGGCGTCCATTAAAACCCGGTTTGTATCGACTGCCGCGACTATTTTTGCGCCCGGCCGCGGGTCGCACGCTTGCACGCCGCGCTTGCGAGCCGGCAGGCTTTACCGTAGGCTGCAGCAAATGAATGCCCGTCTGTTCCTTCGCCCGAGCGCGCGCCTGCTCGTTTGCCTGCTGCTTTGCGGGCAACTGGCCTGCGCCCTAGCCGCTGCGGCGCGCCCGGCCGTCGATGTCAGCGTCGAGCGCGTCGACACCGATGGCCACCAGGTCTACCAGGTCAACGCGGCCGGCGACGTCGCGGCGGCGCCGGCCGCGGTCTGGCGCATCCTTACCGACTACGAGCGCATGGCCGAATTCGTGCCCGGCCTGCACAGCACGCGGGTGCTGGCGCGCAGCGGCGAGCAGGTCATCCTCGAGCAGCACGGGGTCGCCCATTTCCTGTTCTTGCGGCGCCAGATCCGGCTGCTGGTGCAGGTGCGCGAGCAAGCAATGACGCAGATCGACATCAGCCTGGTCGATGGCGACATGCTGGTCTACAACTGCACCTGGCGGCTGATTCCGCTGCCGCAGACGGGCGGCACGCGGGTCGTCTACAGCGGCCTTCTGGCGCCGAAGTTCTACGTGCCGGCCATGTTCGGGGCGAGCCTGATCCGCGCCGACATCGCCAAAATGATGGCCGCCGTGCTGGCGCGGCTGGACCGGCCGGGCTAGGTTAGTCCGGGCCGGGCCGGGCGGATGGTTCAGGCAGCGTAGCTGTCGCGTTCGCGCAGTTCGGCGAAGCCTTCGATGCTGCCGATCTTCACCGTCAGCGGATTCATCCTGCTCTGCGGCGTCATCGGGCGCCAGGCGAACTGCCACTCGTGTTCGTGCGCTTCGGCCAGCGTCTTGGTGAAGGCGGCGCCGAGCGCGGCGCGCACGCCGTATTCGACAGCGCCGTCGATTCCGGCCCAGGTCGGCAAGATGCGCTGCACCGCGCGGTGCAGGCGCTCGCCGAACTCTTCGGTGTTATGGATCACCAGGCAGCTGTCGGCGTCCAGCAGGTCGAACAGCGGCTTGTCCCACACGGTAGACATCGACAGCGTCAGGCATTGGCTGGCCGGTATCAGGCGGAACTGGCCTTCGCGCAGCGCCAGGTCGAGTTCGGCGCGCGCGGCGTAACGGTGCAGGGTTGGGGGGCGTTGATAGTCGTGCATGATAAAAATTTCCGGTAATGGGTGGTGGCGCCCGGTCCGCCGTCAGCGGATCAGTGCGCGGCGCGCGTTGTGCGCAAGCCGCATGTGCTTGGAGGCGATGAAAATTTCCCGCAACAGGAACACGAAGCTGCCGATCAGCGCGCACATCGCCAGCACGAAACAGGCGGCGATGTACTGGTCGAGCGGCAGGCTGGTGGTATCGCCCAGGAACAGCATTGCAATGATCATGCAGATCAGCAGGCCGCAGGCGGTCGACAGCGTGATGGCGGTGTTGATCAGGTGGGCGCGGCCGTACAGAATGTCGAGTTCGTTCGTGTAGTGCGGGTTGGCGCCGATTTCGAGCCGCTCTTCGAGCACGCGCGAGCGGTCGATGATGCGCGCAAGCCGGTTGGTCAGCACCATCAGCTTGGTCGCCACGCCGGTCAGCAAAAACACCGGCGCGATGGCCAGCTGGATCACATGGCCGATATCGCTGATCTGGATATTCATGAAATTGTTGTGGATGATTCTTGGGGATTGTTGTTGTAAATAATTGTTGTAAATGATTATTGTAAATACGTGTTGTGAATGAGTGTTGCTGCAGCCTCAGGCCGACAGTGTAGCAGGGCCTCACTCGAAGCAGCCAACACGCCTGAACTGTTCGGTGGCGGCCACCAGCGCGCTGGCGATGCCGGTTTCGAGCGCGCCGTGGCCGGCGTCGGCAATCATCCGCAGCCGCGAGCCGGGCCAGGCCTGGTGCAGGCGGTAGGCCGATACCGGCGGGCAGATCACGTCGTAGCGGCCCTGCACGATGATGGCCGGCAGGTGGGCAATGCGTTCGACGTCGCGCATCAACTGGCCTTCCTCGAAAAAGCCGAGGTTGGCCATGTAGTGCGATTCGAGCCGCCCCACGCCCAGGTCGAGCGTGTCCGACACCGGCTCGTCGCCTTGCGGGCGCAAGAACACGCGGCGTCCTTCGAAGCGGCTCCAGGCGCGCGCCGCCGGCCAGTAGCGCGCCGGGTCGTCGCACAGCATGCGCGCAGCGTACGCCCGCAGCAGGTCGCCGCGCTCGCCAACCGGAATCGGCGCGATGAAGTCGTCGTACAGCTCCGGATAGAACTGCTCGACGCCGTGCAGGAACCAGTCGATCTCACTTGCGGTGCACAGAAAAATCCCACGCAGGATGAAGCCCGTGCAGCGCTCGGGGTGGGCCTGGCCGTACGCCAGCGCCAGGGTCGACCCCCACGAGCCGCCGAACACCAGCCACTGCCGGACGCCGAACATGGCGCGCAAGGTTTCGATGTCCTCGACCAGCAGGCCGGTGGTGTTGTTGCGCCATTCGCCCAGCGGCGTCGACTTGCCGGCGCCGCGCTGGTCGAACAGCAAAATGCGGTAGTGCCTAGGGTCGAAGAAGCGGCGGTGTTGCGGCGACAGGCCGGCGCCCGGGCCGCCGTGCAGGAACAGCACCGGCACGCCGTCCGGATTGCCGGCCTCTTCCCAGTAGAGGGTGTGCAGCGCATCGACCGCGAGCATGCCATGGCGGTGCGGGACGATCGGCGGAAACAGCGACGGCGGACTTTCGTGCATGGCATCTCTCATCTTGGCGCAGAAGCGATTGTAACCCGCAGGACGCCAGCGTTCAGCATGGCCACAAGTGAAAAAAGCACTGCCCGCGGGCAGTGCTTTCGTATCAGCGCGAAACGCAGCGTCACCCGCTCTTAATACATGTGCTGCCCGCCGTTGATGGCGATGTTGGCGCCGGTCACGAACGCTGCTTCATCCGACGACAGGTAGGCGACCAGTCCGGCCACTTCTTCCGGCTTGCCCAGGCGCGCCATCGGAATTTGCGGAATGATTTTGCTGTCGAGCACTTCCTGGGGAATCGCCATCACCATCTTGGTGCCGATGTAGCCAGGCGAAATGGTGTTGACGGTGACGCCCTTGCGCGCCACCTCCAGCGCCAGCGCCTTGGTGAAGCCGTGCATGCCGGCCTTGGCGGCCGAGTAGTTGGTCTGACCGAACGCACCTTTTTGTCCATTGACCGACGAGATGTTGATGATCCGGCCCCAGCCGCGTTCGACCATCGTGTCGCACACCGGTTTTGTCATGTTGAAGACGGAGTCGAGGTTGGTGCGCATGACGAGGTCCCAGTTCGGCTTGTCCATTTTTTTGAACGTCATGTCGCGGGTGATGCCGGCGTTATTGACCAGCACTTCGATCGGGCCGACTTCCTTGACGATCATCGCCACGCAAGTCTGGGCGGAATCGTAATCGGCGACGTCGCACGCGTAGGCCTTGAATTCATAGCCCATCTGCCTGGTCGACGCCAGCCAGCCTTCGACCTTGGTGCTGCCGGGCGAATACGTCGTCACGACCGTATAACCCAAGGCTGCCAGCTTGATACATACCGCTTCGCCCAAACCGCCCATACCGCCGGTAACCAATGCAACTCTTGACATGTTTATCTCCTGGTTTTGTTATCGTGCTGGTGTAGAAAAAAAGGGGCGGATCAGTCCCGCTCGACTGCCAATGCGACGCCCATGCCGCCGCCGATGCAAAGGCTAGCCAGGCCGCGCTTGGCGTCGCGCCGGATCATTTCGTGCAGCAGTGTCACCAGAATGCGCGCGCCGGAGGCGCCGATCGGATGGCCGAGCGCGATGGCGCCGCCGTTGACGTTGATCTTGCTGGTGTCCCAGCCCATTTCGCGGTTGACCGCGAGCGCCTGGGCGGCAAACGCTTCGTTGATTTCCATCAGGTCGACGTCTTCGTGGGTCCAGCCGGCTTTTTGAAGGCACAACTGGGTCGCCGAGACCGGCCCCATGCCCATGATGGCCGGATCGAGGCCGGACGACGCATAGGCCTTGATGCGCGCCAGCGGCGTCAGACCAAGTTCCTTCGCCTTCGACGCCGACATCATGATGACGGCGGCGGCGCCGTCGTTCAGGCCGGACGCATTGCCGGCGGTGACGCTGCCTTCCTTGTTGAACGCCGGGCGCAGCGCCGCCAGTGCCTCGAGCGTGCTGCCGTGCTTCGGATACTCGTCGGTGTCGAAGAGGATGGCGCCTTTCCTGGACGGGATCTCGAACGGGATGATCTCGTCCTTGAACTTGCCGGCCTTCTGGGCCGCCTCGGCCTTCTGCTGCGACGCCAGGGCGAACGCATCCTGGTCGGCGCGCGAGATGTCGTACTTGCGGGCGACGTTCTCGGCGGTGACGCCCATGTGGTACTGGTTGTAGACGTCCCACAGGCCGTCGACGATCATGGTGTCGACCAGCTTGCCGTCGCCCATGCGGATGCCGTCGCGCGAATTGGGCAGCACGTGCGGCGAGGCGCTCATGTTTTCCTGGCCGCCGGCGATGATGATGGTGGCGTCGCCGCACTTGATGGCCTGGGCTGCCAGGTGGGTCGCCTTCAGGCCGCTGCCGCAGACCTGACCGACGGTGAAAGCCGGCACCATGTCGGGCAGGCCGGCCTTGAGGGTTGCCTGGCGCGCCGGGTTCTGGCCGGCGCCGGCGGTGAGCACCTGGCCCATGATGACTTCATTGACACTGGCCGGGTCGATGCCGATCCTGCCCAGCAAGGTCTTGATCACGTGCGCGCCGAGGTCGACGGCCGAAACTTTTGCCAGTGTGCCGCCGAACTTGCCGACGGCGGTACGGCCAGCGGCCACGATTACGACATCTTCCATTTTCATCTCCGAGGTTGCTGGCGCTAATGGCCAGCTTGGTTGTCAAGCAGCGTCCCGGGCAAGCTGCGCAGGAAACGCCATTGGTACTTCGTGCGACGCTGGCAGGCGTGGCGCGCCACCGGGATGACCGGCGGCCACTAGCACCAGCGGCAGAGAGCGCCAGGTTGGCGTGTCTCCGGTATCAGTCGTCAAATGCGCGGCTCTTGCCTTGTTGGCAAAAATCCATACTAAAATTCCATTTCTGTCGGCGTTTGACCCATATCAATCTTATCAGCTTATTCATTGAATACAACTGGTGTTTTTGCTTATGCCGAAATATTGCTTGCGGTCTCATCCATGTTGCATGGCGGGCAACCAAGCGGATCCCAAGTTATTGCCTATAAGAACGGCCCGGCAAACTCTCCCTGTTCTGCAATTTCACAGTAGAATGCACTGGCCTGCGGCAATGGGGCGCCGCCTGCCACTCACACTGTCCGTTTATGCAAAAAACTTTGTCCCATCCTGTCGACATCAAGATTTCCACGGTCGTCGCCATCTCGACCATCCTTCACTCGGCCGATCCGCAGGCGATCGACGCTGCGCTCAGGCAGATGACGGGCGGAGTCGCGGATTTTTTCGAAGACGAATTCGCCGTCATCGACGTCACCGCGATCGCTGCCGGCGCGCCGCCCATCGACTGGCGCGCGCTGGTCGAGCTGCTGCGCAGGTACCGCCTGAACGCGGTGGCGGTACGCGGGGCAACGCCGCAGATGGCCGACGCCATCCGCGCGCGCGGCCTGTCGCTCGACAGCGGCGGCGGCGGCAGCAGCGCCAGGCCGCGCGACGGGATGGACGCGGTGCCGGCGTTGGCGCCGCGCGCCGCGCCGCAGCCGGCCACCGCCATCGTCGCGCCCGGCGCGCTGATCATCGACATGCCGGTGCGCGCCGGCCAGCGCATCTACGCGCGCGGCTGCGACCTGATCATCACAGCTGCCGTCAACAATGGCGCCGAAGTCATCGCCGACGGCAGCATCCACGTGTATGCACCGCTCAACGGGCGCGCGCTTGCCGGCGCTTCGGGCAACGCCGAAGCGCGCATTTTTGCGCTGTCCATGCAGCCCGAGCTGGTGTCGATCGCCGGCGTCTACCGTACCTTCGACGGCGGCTTCGCGCCCGAGCTGGCGCGCCAGCCGGCGCAAATCCGCTTGGTGGGAGACCGAATCGATATACTGTCGCTCAGTCCGCCTTCCCGGGCCTAACCCCTGCTCACCCGACCATTTCCAAAGGACCTATTTGTGGCACGAATTATTGTTGTGACATCCGGCAAGGGCGGCGTCGGCAAGACCACCTCGAGCGCCAGTTTCTCCACCGGCCTGGCCACCCGCGGCCACAAGACGGCGGTCATCGATTTCGACGTCGGCCTGCGCAACCTCGATTTGATCATGGGCTGCGAACGACGCGTCGTGTATGACCTGATCAACGTCGTCAACGGTGAAGCGACGCTGAACCAGGCGCTGATCAAGGACAAGCACTGCGACAACCTGTTCATTTTGCCGGCCTCGCAGACGCGCGACAAGGACGCCCTGTCCGAAGAAGGCGTCGAGCGCGTGCTGCACGACCTGATCAACATGGGCTTCGAGTACATCGTCTGCGATTCGCCGGCCGGCATCGAACACGGCGCCTTGATGGCGCTGACGTTTGCCGACGAAGCGATCATCGTCACCAATCCGGAAGTGTCGTCGGTGCGCGACTCCGACCGCATCCTTGGCATCATCCAGGCCAAGTCGCGGCGCGCCCAGACCGGCGCCGAGCCGGTCAAGGAACACCTGTTGATCACCCGCTATTCGCCGAAACGGGTCGAGAACGACGAAATGCTGTCGTACCAGGACGTGCAGGAAATCCTGCGCATTCCGCTCATCGGCATCATTCCGGAATCGGAATCGGTGCTGCACGCCTCCAACCAGGGCAACCCGGCGATCCACTTCAAGGGCACCGACGTCGCCGAGGCGTACGAAGACGTGGTATCGCGCTTCCTCGGCGTCGACCTGCCGCTGCGGTTCACCAGCTACGAAAAGCCGGGACTGCTGCAGCGCATTTTCGGGACCAAGTGATATGGCACTGCTTTCATTCCTGTTCCCACCCAAGGCAAAAACCGCCAGCGAAGCGAAGGAACGCCTGCAGATCATCATCGCGCGCGAGCGCACCGGGCGCGGCGGCCCGGACTTTTTGCCGGCGCTGCATCGCGAACTGATCGAAGTCATTTCGAAGTACACCAAGGTGAGCGCAGACAACATCAAGTTGTCGCTCGACCGCCAGGGCAACCTCGAAGTGCTCGAAGTGAACGTGGTGCTGCCGGACGCCTGAACTGCTTTCGCCTCGCTTGCCTTACGCCGGGTGCGCCGGCCGCGCTGGCCGCTCAACCTGCAGCTTGTCGGCGACCTTGACGCACGCCTCGACGTGCTGGTAGCCAAGCTGGCGGAACATCGCAAACCCGATCGCCGCCGACACCACCGAGCCGGCGATCGGCACCAGCTTGGCCGCGGTCTTGGTGGCGATCTTCACCCCCACCTTCTTGAACAGCGTCATCAGCAGCTCGCGCGTCACCAGCCGCCCCACCAGCATGCCGCCCATGCCGACGGCCGCCTCGTACGCCATCAGGCGAAATTTCGGCTGCAGCCGCTCGACCTGCTGCGGCGTCAGCCCGAAAGCGACGTTGACTTCATCGACCAGCCGCACGAACAGCGAGATGTCGGACACCACATCGAGTCCCGGCAGCGGCACCGCCGAAAAGCCGGCCGCCATGGTGGCCCGCTTGCGCACCAGCCGGCGGCAGCGCTCGCGCACTTTGGCGATCTCATCATTATTGCCAGGAATTAACGTCCAGTCGGTTGTTAATGTGTCTGCCATCGCAGCGGCCTCTCCTTTGAAATTTTTTGTTCAATCCACCAGCCGAAAACCACACTTTCTGCCAGTGTACCTTGGAATAGTCCGGCCCGAATGCACGACAGGATTGCACTTGCAGCAGACAAAATTTGTGATTTCGGTAGCGGTTATTTGTCAATGTCTGTTATATTTACGTTAACAATTCACTCCTATAAGTAGGATCGCTCCTACAAAACACTCACCGTCTGTTGATTGCCCCCATGAGAATAGTCGTCCTAGATAACGATCGCAGCCAAGCTGACCTGATTTGCCAGGTCCTGACCGGGGCCGGCCATGCCTGCCAGGCTTTTGACAGCGGCAAGGAAATGCTCGCGATGCTCAAGAAGGACAATTGCGACATGCTGATCCTCGACTGGCAAGTGGCCGACCTGCCGGGTACCGAGGTAGTGCGGCGGGCAAAGGAAAAGCTGCCGTCGCAGGCGCCGATCATGTTCGTGACGGGCAACTCCGGAGAGGACGACATCGTCGCCGGCGTCGGCGCCGGCGCCGACGACTACATGATCAAGCCGCTGCGGCGCGGCGAGCTGCTGGCGCGGGTGCAGGCGCTGCTGCGGCGCGCCTATCCGTCGCAGAACGGCGCCGAACAGCTGCAGTTCGGCCAGTACGTGTTCGAAACGCGTCCCGGCCGGCTGCTGCGGGACGGCTTGGTGATCGGCGTTACACACAAGGAATTTTATCTCGCGCTACTGTTTTTCCGCAACATCGGCCGGCCGCTGTCGCGCGCCTACATCCATGAGGCGGTGTGGATCCGCGAAACCGCGGTGCCCTCGCGCACCATGGACACCCACGTCTCGCGCGTGCGCAACAAGCTCCAGCTGCGCCCGGAAAACGGTTTCCGGCTGGTGCCGGTGTACAGCTACGGCTACCGGCTCGAGAAGATGGGCTAGTAGGGGTCAGACCCCGGTTAGGCTAGCCTGAATTTTGCATAAAAAAGGGCAAGAATGCCGTAAGTGATTGATAAAATGTGAGTTATTGAGAAACACAATTTACAACACGAACGCCACC